>Ga0307510_10007771_pt1 | contig 12790 bp, 5 predicted proteins | sample 12_EM_MG_FD_207224 | JGI IMG/M metagenome (GOLD analysis project Ga0307510, IMG submission 207224) | Populus trichocarpa ectomycorrhiza microbial communities from riparian zone in the Pacific Northwest, United States - 12_EM | ecosystem: Host-associated > Plants > Roots > Unclassified | place... | reverse complement strand
AAGATCAGACATGTTTACTATACCCAAGTACTTTAGATCTGACAACCATATTTGATCTAATTTGTTGTCCGATCCAAGTTGTTTGGGTCTGGCATAACTACCAAACATTTTTAATATATTTTTATATTTTTAAAAAAATAATATTAACCTATTGCGTGTCAATATAGTGGTAACATACAAAATATGTGCTCTGGTGAATAGATAGGAGAAACAAACCCCTCCCAGATAACAAACCAAAAAATAAATAAATAAAATGGTAAAATATATAGAACGACGAGCCGCCACCAGGAACTTGCTAAGCCAACTGCTTTTGAAAACCATCCGACTAGTGCCAGAAACTATCACTGGGGGGAGGTTTCTGATTGTATGTATCTTTCCATAATTACCAAAATAAAGAAATAAAACTCTCTTTTTTTATTATCTTGTGACCTTACCGTGCAGGGAATGTATCGATAAGGACATCCAAGAGCGAATCGAATCAAATCAAATGCCAGAAAGCGAAGACACTCGCCTGTTTCCATGTCGAGAAGCCTTTTTTCTGTGTTGTGTAAGAAGTGAATTCCCTTGTATGGGTTAAAACTACACCCTACCATGACCCAAAAGCCAAAACCAATTGATGGGTTACGTGTGTGTGTGTGTGTGTGTGTGTGTGTGTGTATAGTAAGAGCTGCAGTTACTCCAATAATCAAACACAAAATAAATTTCCAGCTTCTCTTGAGGTTTATGGTACTTCTTGCAACTTCCTTTCATAAAAATTTAGCCAGGTACAACTCGGTGACTGGACAACTAGTCTATCTGGGACTGTGATCCAAGAACCTGGAATATAAAATTGCAGTTGCGTAGAAATATCAATTGCATTAACAATACAAAACTTTACTATAATCACTAAATATTCACAAATAATCCCTCAAGCTTAGATTTTATGAGAGTGATTAGAGTCTTTAATTGATATCGGCGCATGATATACATGTATCCTTCGTCTTACGTTCACCAGAAAAAAACGTAAACGACTAGATATAAATTTTGTGAGACATGAAGTTTAACAGAGTTTAGGCAAGGGCGATCTGCTATAATGAGGGGTAGTACCCCTCATGACATTGACATCATGACCAACCAACTTTGGCATCCGACGCTTCATCTCCCTGCATGCCTTCTCCAACTCCATGACCCTCCATTGCATGTTCATTCTCGTGTCTTGGACGTTCTCCGGTGAAAGACTCTCACCATCGCCATTGTACAAGACCATCCCGGAGGAATTGATCATGCTTGGACCCTTCACGTCTTTGACACAGGCAGAGTACTCACCTTTTGATATTTTAGAATGTTGTAGCTTGAGTGCTTGAACTGCAATATCTGGAGGGATTCTTGGATTCTTGGCAAGGTCTTTGCATGCTTCAAGACTCATCTTCTCGTAGTTGAGGCATCTGCATAATCTTGATCGCTCCTCAAATGGGAGTGTTGGGTGAGACTGCAAATATCCACAAATAGAATGCATTGAAGATTGATAATTATACGATTGGAAAATCTAATCTATACCTTTACAGTGTTAATTTTACGGAAGTCATTTTTCAAAGAATTTCAACCATTAGATCTGGGAGGCTTATTAGTGGGGACTCTCTCATTAAATGGATGGCGATATTTTAGAGAATATTTTGCAAGGAATTTTTCTGTGCAATTAGCATCACTAATACTGAAAACAGATTCTTGGGATTATTTGTTAGCCAACAAAGCTTTGAAGTAAAAGAATAGTAAGAAATTAACTCTGTGGACAAGCAAGCAAATGAGTAGGCCATATCAGGTTCAATGCACACATTGTACCTCAAATATATAAATTTGGCATAAAGTAAGGAACTTGTGTTCCGTAATGATCCAGGCAAACATTTCTACTTTCCTGAACGTTAGACTATGAACAGCATGGCCCTTTGCATACATTATTTGAAGAAGCTCTGCAGGTTTTTGTCTGTTTAAATAGATGACAAATGACGGTGGTGGTAGCAGAATGAGTTGCCGTGAGTGTCACGGACTTGAATTAATGGAAAAGAAACAGAAGATTTAGAGGTAAAAAAAGAAGAAGATGCACAAACTTATATGTGGTCGGCCGGGCCATAAATAAGTTAGCATCCATTGATGTTGGATTGGACAACCATAGGTCCATATCATGGAAAAGAACACGTTTAGCCACTGGTTAAAAATTCCTTCACAGAAATAATGGAGTGTTATTATATTCTTTCTGGTAGGTGAGATGTTTCTTTCATTGCAGATATAGTTCATTGCACCCAGTCTGGCAGTGATATATATATATATATATATATATATATATAAACTAACATAGTTTCAATAAAGTTAATAGGGAATGAATCCGTTTTGAAAAGTTTTGGAAAAAATAATTAGTTTATAAAGAATCATTGTTGGAAATTGTAATTGTTGAAAAATCACTATAACAGTTTAAATAAATATTATAATTTAGAATTGCAGTTTTAATATAATTGTTATTTTCAATAAGAACTCTTTAACAACTATGATTTATAATAGCGGTTTTATAATAAAATTGTAATTACTAATGGTTTTTACAAAACATTTATAAAATCTTTTTTTTTTCTGTATTAGTTTGTTTTATATATATTTAAGTTGGTTATTAATTATTATATCTTATTTTGTATTTTTTTTAGTTAAGAGTGTTTTTATGTATTATACATATTATGTATTTTTATACTTATTTTATATAAGCATGATTTAATATTGTTAATTAACAAATAAACATGCGAACAGGTTATTTAAAATTTCAAATCATCCATTAACAACTTAAAAAATATACATAAATAAAAACAATGTTTAAAAAACACAAATATTAATTTGAGATTATAATTAACAAATAAAATGGTGTTGAAATAGCTTTTGTTTCAATTATGGATTTGAAGTGTGATAATTTATGTTTTTATTTGGCTTTTGGTTATAGTAATCTAGACTTTGTTTTATGTAAATTTTCAGGGTGAATTATGCTACTTAATACAACCGTTATTAATAATTGTGAGTGTTTACAACCGCTATTGATAATAGCAAGCGTTAATAAAACTGTGTTTTTTTTTTAATAACGGTCGAGTAAGAAATATACTATTTTCTAAATATTTTTCTCTTTTTTACTATTTTTTAAAAAAATTATCAAGCAATGCTAGTTTAATAAAATAGCAGATATATCTTGCATTTTAATTAAACAAAATATATAAATACCGGCACTACCTGAGCCTGGCTAGAAATGACAAGTTATCAGATTCATTTTTCAATGTTGATGAGAGGGTAATATGCCGTGGTTCTCTCCGGCTGATCAGCTAAAGGGAAAGAAACTTAAAAAAAGGTAATATATAGCTATAATTAAATTAAACTAAGAAGAAGAAAAATTAAATATTGGTGGGTGATTTTGTCTTGTCTGTTAAATTTGTCTTTGTTGTTTAAGTCTTACTGATTTTTCTCTTCTTTATCCAGAACCATCAATAATTTGGCCATCATGGATAAGAAAGAAACAAAAAAGAAAGAGGAAATGAGGGTTTGCAATACTTGCCTCAAGATAGATATCAATGGCTTTGTAGACCCCATCAAAGCTATCTCTTGCGGAATCTGGTAAACTTTCTGCAACTCCTAGAACTTTTGAGGTCTTAAGGTTTTGATCAGGAGATATTTCACACAAGTACTTGTCAATCAATGTGCCAACCTTCTTCAACTTCTGTGAGGACAGCAAATCACTATGAACAAATATTCTCATCAATCTCAATACCAGATTAACATCAAAAACACCTCTATCATGGCCAGAGACAAGCAAGTCATCCAATGTTGCTTGGTCAAGCATCCCACCAATCAACATCTCCAGCTTAGCTCTGCAATCTTTGCTCAGACCAAATCCAGACACAATCCTCAATACTGAAAACAGGCCTCTGCAAGAAAATGAACAGCTCATAGAAATCACCCCGTGGACAGCAGTGTCTGCAAGACCAGCATAGGCTGATCTTGAATACAAAGCAGCTCTTTTTGCTCCACGTTTGCATTGAAGTACTGCCATTTTCAGGAAATGAAGTAGGGATTTTGTGAGGATTAAGCTATCGTTGTCAGTTCCATAAGCCCCCATATTTTTTATTACCCTTTCAATAATCATTGGAGGTAATATGATCAAATCATCAAACCACCATTGTTTGCTCGATGAACGTGGCTTAGTTGACTCAGGAGTGGTTTTAGACGGGGAAGAAAACCTGAACCTAGATGCAGTTTCAGGAGATGATGAAGAGGAAGAAGAGGAAGCAGCAAGAGTTGCAATATCTGTATTATATGCAATCTTTCCCAGTAGTGAAAAAATGAGCTTTTCTACAAGCCCAGATGAATCCGCATTTGTAAGGAATAACTCACAGCTTTTGAGACAGGAAACTGTATCTTGCCAAGACCAGTAAATCATTCCATCAAGAAATGTCTCTGTCTGTTTCAAGAGATTGCTCGTGGATACATTCTCGGTCATGCCAAGAAATACTGCACAGAAATGGAGAAGAGCCACATTTGAAACTGTGATTTTGATTTCGCCATGATTGTAACAGAATCTTGAAACCAGCTCAAACCCATCTGGGCCTCCAGGGAAGTCATCAATTTCAATAATTGAATTCTTAATATGGGATTTTCTCTTTTCTCGCCTGACGATCTTCTTTAGCTTTTCTGAATATGCTGATAGAACTTTCTGCAAGAATGAACTATAAACAATCAGAACTAGTTCAATCAGAAAACCTTGCCTGAAGTTTCAAAGAAGAAAGGAAACTAGCAGTAGTACCTGATTGATAAAGAATGTTTGTTGACCATTAACATTAATTGCAAGATCACAGAGCTGTGGCATTGCTTCTTTGCATCGAATGTAACCAAGAAACTTATGTTTGCCTGATACTGAGAGATGCTCTAAGGATATATGATGACAGCAGACAAGAAAAATCATACACACTGTATAAAGGATACAGTTATCTCATAATACCCCCAAGAAGCATTTTCACGATTGACAAATACCGCAGTAATTTAAAGCTCCATTTGACATTACCGTTGGTTTTTCACTCTGACTTGTAGTTGTGAACAGAATTGTGATCTGTGACGCATGCAGTAGAAAGTGCTTTTTATGATAAAATAGAAAGGGCAAAAAAAAAAGAAAAAAAACAGTTCCAGTGAGTGTTCAATCACTCGGTAAAAATCGACATAAATATGACTTATCTCAAATTAAAAAGAATAATTATTCTTCTAAAATAAAAATAATAAGAATTCCAAAAAAAACAAAATATAAATCCTTTTCACCAACTGGTTTCGATCATGAGTTCACTATGTCGAATAATTTAATAAAAGAAATAACAATAAATATACGAAGCTAACAAAATACATGTTGGCAGTACAAGCTAAAAAGAAACACCACATTGGCCCCGCCGAACGAAAGCGATGACAGGCAATTTTGTCTCCAAGAAGATTTCTATTATTGTATTATTTTTCCCTTGTCTCACCCACTCACACACACGTATGATATATTCTTTTCTATTATATTGGCTTCGGCTTGGCTTCGGCATACGTCCCCACGGGAGTTTTTACACTTTCGGGACATGTGAATAGGGGGCCCAGCAGAGACTTCTGACCCACTGCTACTAATAATATTTCACATGAACAAAGGAAAACGAAACACACAACAGCACCACTCCTATGTCACGTGACTAGCTATTTGTGGATAAGCTGCGTGTAGAATTTGCTTCAGACCAGAGGGGGCTCTCAATTTGCTATCTTAAATAATTATACTCCATGGAATGATTTTTGACCGAAAAGAAAACGAAAGAGGGGATGTAAAAACCCTAAACAAGAACATATCGAAGCAAAGAGCTAAAGCCATGTACACAAAAAAATAAAGGGTGCGTGTAGAAAGAAGAAGAATTACCAGATGGTGAAGTGGAGTGCTAGAGCCGTCTGTATAACAAAATTTTGTAGGGATTTGGACTTTGTAGAGTTATGAGAAAAATTTCACGGGGAAATTTTATTTTGATGCCGTCCCCGTGCTGGGTGGTGGCAGGCGTTAGGTTAGGCAAGTACCTTCAAAGTTCAAGGATCATGAAACATCGGGGATTTTGGGCAATTGAAAGTCCACGCTAGAAGATTAGCAACGGACAGTTGAGTCAAAGGTGGCCTCCTCTATAGCATCTCTGTGGCCTCCTCTATAGCATCTCTTTCCTTAAATTCGTTTGAGAATGACAAAGGTTGTCATCAAATCAAACATAATGGAAGTTCTATAGAAGCTCGAAACCAAATGATAAACATAATGGCGTTGGCGGCTAAATCAGTACAAAGATTATTTTGAGCATAGGCTATCCAAACGACAGAAAAAATCATATTGTCATTCAATAACCAAACCCAGTACACTTCGAGCCATTGGAAAAAATATGATCGATCTTGCTAACATGCCATCACTCGTAATTGATGCTGAGCTCGTGATTTGCACGATCAAAAGTCTTCATTGTCACCACCTTTCAGGTCCATCCATCCATCCAAGCAAGGGGCGTAATACATTTACTAACACCAGCCAGATTTTAAACTTTGGAAGACATTAAAACAATTTCAAACTAGTCTATCTAACAACAAGAGCACAGATGACCCAGTTCCTAGTTTCTTGATGGTTGCAGTACGGGGAATAACTCAATAAAGTCACATCGGAGCAGGGATTTTAAAATTCCGGATAAGACAAAAATACCAAGTAAAACCAAACTTCATATCAAATGACAGTAACCAAAATTCATATCTGATGGCATCTTTCCCATCGACGTAGAGGGCCAAAACAACCAAGGGTGAAAGCTGAGAGCCTTTACTTCTATCCTCAGTATCGGTACCGATCACGGTCCCTGTCCCGTCCATATTCTCTATTTCGACCATACTCATAATCTCGATCCCGATCCCGATCCCGATCCCTACTACGACTACGGCGCCTGTCCCTACCATCACGATCTCTGGCCTTGCTGCTTTCCCTGTCATCCCGATCCCTCCCTCTTTCTCTGCTTCTCTCTCTCCCCTCTTTATCACCGACACCTGGCAATATATCATTTTGTTAGCACCGATAACTTTGTCCAAGTAAAATTTTAATACTCCACTGTCCATCTGATTCTCTAATGGATATAACTCCGGTTCATGAATAACATGTACAGACCTATAAGATCAACGTGCTTGGTTTCAATACATGCTTATTTTGCAAATAGAAAATTAAAGAATAAAATAATGCTCAAATACCGATTTCCTCAACCTCCCATCCTGCACGTCCAGCACCTGGAAGCACCTTTCCAGCTTCAGCTTGTTGAGTTTTGGCCCGAAATTTTTTCTTCAGATTGCCAAACTCGTCATATAGCTCTCCATCATCCTGTTATTGGAACGTGAAAAATATAAAACAAGAACGTGTTAAATAATCTCAAAGTCACAGCACCGCAAGAATATCTTACTTCAGCTTCTTTTCTTCGTCTCTTGGTTTCCTCTAATTCTTCTTCATCAAGTTCTTTGTAACCACCACCTCGTCCTCCTCTGTGTGAGCATAGATATGGGCATAATTTTAGCATAGTTTCTACAAGATGTAAAAATAGTAAAACATGAAGTCAAGGAAAGAAGATAACCATTAAGAACTGAAGTTCACCCAACATAACAAAGCAAATATGACTAAGTTATTGCTTATCCACTCAACTAAGGTACATAAACCAAGATTGAGGTTTGTTATGACTCGGTTATTGCTTATCCACTCACCCATATGCTAGTTACAAGGTCTTTGAGTTCATAAAACAGGAACCCTTGTAAAAGGAGAACTGATGAAAGAGTAAGGAAACGTTTTCAGCACCACCAATTTTAGATTTTAGCAAAGAAAGTTGACAATGTTCTATATCATGCAAGCTATATGATGGATCAGGAGTATTTGAGAGACTATGAATTATCATATATCACCTCACACCACCCTCGTTGTGACCAGGTTTATTTGTGTTGCAAACATTGCACTTTGAGCGCTTTGCCCAGTTGATATTGCCACACCTGAAATACAAAAGGAAAAGTAGAAACATAAGCAACCAAAAAAAAGGAGGCTGAATATTTAGCCATGCATTTCAGAAACCTTGCCTACAATATGAATTTGAAGGTCTCAACCAACTGCCAACAAAGGAAACCCAAATACCTTCTTCAAGCTAAAAGCACCGCAGATGGTTTTACAATGTACAGGTCAATGAGCACAATATTACCAACTAAACTTATTATAAATCCAGTACATAACAGCCTCATCAACTACACACCCTTGACTGAATAGCACAAAGCTTCAGAATGCATGCGCACAAATCTATCTACAAATTCAGCATTCTAAACACAGTCCTGCCATCAGAATAAATCCCTTTGTCCCAAGCTCAACACCTGTTATTTAGATAGATTATATAAGAAATGGGGAGCTACACTCCAACAAATTTTATCAAATCAAACATCATAAAGCAGTCCATTGTATTTCTCCTTCCAGATTGTATTCATGCTCGTCAATGTTGAGTTTGGATCCACCTTAAAACTGGATCTCACTGAAAACATTATCATTCTACTGAACTCATTTTGCCTCACAATCTTCTCCCTTTATTGGTCAGTGATTCAGATTGTTTTATGAGATACAGTTACACGACCATCATCCATCACTTTGTCCAGCAGTAGAAGAAAATACAGAGGAAATGATACTGTATGCTCAAAATCAGAGACTAGCATAGCAAGCGACACGAAATTTAGCAGTTGAACAGCACAAGAAAGTAAACAAATTATGAAACTCGGGCAACCAGAGGCTTACATTGGACAGGTCCAGTCATTTGGACCAAAAAGTCCGGTAGGAGCACCAACTGACCGGCCAGGGACACCAGAGTCATTGGCACCGCGTCCCCTCCCATGACCTCCAGCTCCAGCACCACCGCCAGATGGACCAGAAGGCCGGGCACTTGCACAACGGTTGCACACGCCACGAAATGCAAAATTTACATTGGAACAACTGCTTGAACAATAAAGCATAAGTTATTTGCATAAGAAAAGAGGAAGGTGAAAAAAAAAACAGACTAGAGCTAAAAAAGAGCAAGAGCTGCTCACCAATATCACATCACAGACCTTGTATTCGGACACAACCAGTCTCCATCCTGTTGCCAGGCTTTCCCTGAAGCATCGTCCTGTCCTCTGCCTCTCCCCCCACCCTCATTCAAATCCTTAGCATTTTCCTCAAACCCGCCAAAATCATTGGGATCATCCACAGAGTTATAAACAGTGTCATCTTTGCTCTTAGATTGTGCTATAAATACTCCAATAATATTACCATGAAAATCCTTGTTGTTAAACCACTCTACAGCAGCTAGAGCGGCATGAGGATCCTCATAAGTAACTGTGGCATCACCCTTAGGCTCATTCGTCATTTTGTCACGGTACAGCCATATCTTAGGTCGACCAGTTCTCTTGTCCTTCTACTCATTACAACAAGGAATAAAAAGTAAATAAAAGAATTAAACTAAGAAATCCCTCGACATAAAAGGAAGCAAATAGTACAGGTAGATGCTTAAAAAAACAGACGAAATAAAAAAGTACCTGGCAAAACTCCATACCTTTAACAACCCAATAGTGCCAAAATATCCAGCCAACATAATGTCATCGGTCCCTTCAGGTAAATTACTAATATAGATAGTCCCATTAGAAGGGTCTCCTTTCCCTGCATAGCTTGCCATATTGCTACAATCTCATCAAACTCAATAATCCCTGCCAAACAGACAAACCACATTAATTCCTAACCTAACAAATACCCTAAACATTAAATCAACTAAATAATTTGTTCATCTAAGAAAATAAAAATAAACAAAACCCTAATTAATTAATGTACCTCTAAAGAAGGTGCTTCGAAAATAAAATCGGATTGAGCCGTCTTCAATATCACGATCGGTTGATTTAAAAATTAGGGTTTTCTTCTTCGGTCGTCGATTCACTTCCACGATAATTTAAAGAAATCGCCAAACAGGAAGTTGAATAACAGAAAGATAAGCTCTGCTGAGTGCTGTCTATCTGTTTCGAACTGTAAGTCTTTTGGGTTTTTTTTTTTTTTCCTCTTTTTTAAACCTTCAATGGATTTTACATGGATTGGGTGCTTCCGCGGTAGTTCCTACTGGATAGGGCAGCCGCTATGCAGCGGATTCGCATTTTTTATATATAAAAAATTATATTTTGATGCCGCAGATGTGTTTCAGAAAAAAAAAATCATGTTATAATTCCGATAGAGTTTAATAAGTGGATTTTATTTTATTTAGAAAATAAAAAAAATGAATTTTTTTTTTTTGTAAAAACACACTGTAACTTATAAATAAAACCTTGAAAGTATGTAATTAAAAAAAAAACAAAAACAAACACTATAGTCATCTTGAAATAGGGTGAAGGAAATGTAATATAGGTAATAAAAAACAATTCAAACCGATTTTACTTATAAAATTTGTAGTTTTGATTATAAAATTGAAATAACTACACAAAGCTATTTTTTTATATAAAAAAATAATGTTGAATGATGAAATAAAAAAATAGTAAAAAAAAAGATGTTGGCCCACGTTAATTTTTCAAACTCGTGACTCAGGTCATTGGACTAGAAGCACCATATATAAAAAAACCATGACGCTCAATCCCTGACAAATCAAATATGAAAGGATAAAATTCAGGAAAAATCAATTACATAAAAGCATCTAAAATTAAAAAAAAACAGCAATTAAAAGAATGATGGTGAAAATCAAAATAAAAATAAATTATAAGGCAATAGTAATTTTTTGATCTAGAGGATTGAATTGAAAAGAAAATTAAATTTACCAAAAGAAAAAATAAATAAAAAGAGCGAGGATCGATATAGAAAAAAACAACACACCGTGGATTTGGATTGAATGGTGAAATTCAAAATTATTGCAAAATTACAAAGGAAAAGATGATCAAATTGAAGAAAAAAATGTGCGATAAATTAAAATTGAAAGATTAAATTGAAAAAAAATAAAACTCTAACAAAGAAGCCAAGAGTAGAAATTAAGAATAAAAAGAGTAAAGATTAAAGCTGAAATATCAATAGCAAATAAGATCGTCCTGTATTTCTTAGGGTAGAGGATAAATAATAGGAAAAAAGAAAGGTTGATTGATGACAAACCATCTCTTGATAGCCAACATATGTTATGCCGACAAGAAAAGGATACAGTGGCACATCAAACAACACGACGAACAAGTATTTTATGTCACCCGAAGGCACCGCATGTGCACCCAAGATGCATGACCACCTCCTCCTATACACCAACAATGTTTTTAGAATAATTAATATTTAACTGCTATAAAAAAATCAAGACACCTTTAATTACCATTGTAATTACAAACATGTGTGTGTAAAATAAACAAAAGAGATGACCAAAAGGCCCCTGAACACTGATGGTTTTATTGTTTTTATTTTAGAAGTATACTCTGTCAATTCATTGTACATGAATAAGTGATATATATATATATATATACCCTTCTTTGTTAGTTTTATAATTTTTTGATTTTCAGAACAATCAAGTCATTTTATTACACTTGAAAAATAAAAATACAATTATACACCCAGACAATCATTCAATAACTAATATATAGTGTGAAAAGATCAAAACATCATTAACATAAAAAAAACAATTATTTTTTAGGTTAAGAATATCACGTCCTTATCACAGTAGATAGTAAATAGTAAAGACGAGTCTAAATGCATAATGTTTTTGTCTTTATTTCATATTTATTTTTGTTTTTTAATATTTGTATATCAAAACTATAAAAAAATTTAATATTTTTAAAGAGAAAAAAATTGAAAATCATTTCAAAAAAACATATCGAGTTGTGCCACTGTCCTGTTTGTTTTTATGTTTCAAAAGCGCTTTTGAAATAATTTAAATTTTTTTTATTTTTTTCTTTACTTCAAATTAATATTTTTTGGTATTTTTATATCATTTTGATGCGTTAATATCAAAAATAATTTTTAAAAAATATAAAAATTATTATTTTAATATATTTTTAAGTAAAAAATACTTTAAAAAACAACAACAACCATACTTTAAAAACAACTTTAAATGGAACATAAAGTTAAGGGCTATTGATTTTAATTTATGGCACGTAGATGGAGCAGTTAGTTTTACAATAAAATCTTACTACTGATTTTAATTTAATGATCAATGATTTATAGAATATGATCCATTAACATGACTTTGAATACGTAAGAAGATTCGCGCGCGCGCGTGCATATACACATTTTCTCGAGTGTTATTTTTAAAAGAACAAAAAAAAAAAAAGAGGCCCATCATGCGAAGGGCATGGCCGAGCATCACGTGTAAAGAGCATCACTTGCAGAAACCTGCTAGGTGGAACTTGGAAGACAGCAACTCTCTATACTACTGAAATCACTAGAACTATACGTGTACGTGTGAATGCGGTGTTTGTGTAAGTGTTTTTTTTATTTTTCAAAGGATTGTTCGCTAGAGTTTTCGCCCCCTTTATCTTGCAGTCTGGTTTGGAAAAAAAAAAAGTATTAACTATTGATGGGATGGAATTGATAAAAAATTATTTTTTGTGTTATTTTTTAATTTTAATTATATTATTCGACATTAAATTTATTAGTAATTGAATTTTATATTTAATTTTAAATTTTTTTTAATAAAAGTTAATCTATATTAACTTGAGTTATTTTTTTATTATTATTTTTTAACTTTAACTTCTCAATATTGAGTTTGTTAAAAACTAAATT
>Ga0307510_10007770_pt1 | contig 12793 bp, 15 predicted proteins | sample 12_EM_MG_FD_207224 | JGI IMG/M metagenome (GOLD analysis project Ga0307510, IMG submission 207224) | Populus trichocarpa ectomycorrhiza microbial communities from riparian zone in the Pacific Northwest, United States - 12_EM | ecosystem: Host-associated > Plants > Roots > Unclassified | place... | reverse complement strand
TGTAGGGGGCGCCTCAAATGACTCCGTTTTTGTGATATTCCAAAGGCGAACATATGAAGCGTCTTGACCGAGGGTTGCCAGAACTCCCCTCCGCACGGAGGAAAATGCTAGGTCTGTCACCCTACGCACGCCACCGCTCTGGATAACGGTGCCATCAGCGAGCGCGTCTCGCTCAGAAAATATCAACAAAGGAGTGGGCAGCTTCCGTGCGTCCCAAACGGTGACGACGCCGTCCCCAGCAGCGGCAAGATGATGAGGTTCAAATGGGTCCGGAGACAAGGCATAGACACGTCCTTGGGCATGGGCGACGGCGGGTGCGGAGCTACGGAGATCAAACAACCGAAGCAACCGCTGTGACAAACCAGCGATGAGCAGGTGGTTACTTTGCGGTAACCAGGCCAGTGAGTGGACAGATTCGTTTTGCGAGTGTGTCTGTAAAAGACGCGGGTCTACACGAGGGCCAAGTTCTGTGCGGGGAATAGGGTGTGGTGAGCGGGGAGAAGGAGGTAGTCCGGTTGATGGCCGGGCTGGAGAGGGTGGAGGTGCAACGATGTGAGTCGGTGATGATGCTACCGGTGTCAAAATATGAGTGGGCGTGTGAGAGTGAATATCCCATATCATCAGACTGGGGTCGTTACGTAGCCTCTCGAGACCGACGGCTAAATACCGAGGAGTGGTAACACAGAAAGCGAGGGAAGAACAGGCGCGAGGCGATTTGGGCGATAAAGGTGTATGACCGCTACGGCTAGTTGCACGGATGTGGCGTGTCGACTCGAGGCGTATGAGGCTAACTCGACCACTGCTGAACCCAACTGCAAAGAGGTCGTCTAAAGCTGGATCCGGAGACCAAGCAAAGCACTGAGTGCCGACACCAACGTCAGAATTGAAGACAAGTAGAAGTACAGATCAACTTCACCCTCATTGATTGTAAATCTTGTCGGGATGCGACATGAAGTATCGAGTCCTCAGGAGACCAATCATATAAAGTGAGTTGAGAATTGCCGCCAACAACGAACCTGTTTTGACCGAGAGGGCTCCAGGCAATGCGCTTCTCGGAGTGGGAACCCGAGGCCATACTTCAAAAAAGGGACCGTGGCTTTGCTTGGATGTCTATAGTGACTTGAGCTCCAACACAAGTGGATGAGGTTGAGTAGTGGTTGAGTGTCCGTTGAGTGTTGGGCAGCTTCGGCCAAACGCGTCTGGCATCAGGGGTCGGTCGAGCGTTACCCACGACCACGGCAACGATATGGAAAACCCTCACTCAGAACGTCAGGCTGTCCTCCTGGAGCGTATCGTCAAGAACGCCGTGAGTGTTACATCATATCATGAAATAATAATGGCCATTCTTATGCCATCAGGACAAATGCACGGAACTCATTCTCGAACTGAACCATTGTGTTGAGGTTTGCCGAGAACTCCACGGAACCAGAGGGGCCACATTTCTCATCACTCTGCTTCCTTTTTTTTTTCAGGAGATAGTTCGCGCGAACGCTTACATCAAGACTGCTGCCGATCTGGAAACAAAGTACCGCAAAAATGTACAGTATAACCTAGGGGCAATGTCGACCACAGACAGCGAATCTCACCAAACTTTGGACACATGATGATACCGTAAGGTCTCACTTGAACGAGCGGGTCATGGTATTCACGGACTTGTTAGTTAAAAGACCGGGTTTCGTGAAACGGAACCCCTTTGAAAGTCGTTTACATCTCTTATCGCATTGACGTAGCCGATGAGCCACTACATACAATCTACCAGAAATCTGTGTTTGTGCGCAGGCCTGGAATTACACCATGTGAAACGTCTTCATCTTCATCATTTTGGTTGATCAAGATCACCAAATATATCTACTTTCTCCCACCTTAGCTGAGCCGGAGCCACACAACACTAGGTCTTATGCTGTCATAATTTCTCTTTGTATGCATACATTTTGTGCTAAATTATGCTCTCTTACATTGGACATTACAACACACAGTTCCTGATCTACGCCATTGCATTATATATGACTGTGGTAGTATTAGAGGTTAGTCCAAGCTAGTGATTTCAAACGAAGGTAAGGATAAAAGAGGGCCACAATCCTGAGAGTCCGAGAAGGCAATAGGCCAATGGTTCTATTCATACCCACGAGGGTGGTCTGCTGAGTCCAGACCAGATGGGTGCAGAAGACGACCTGGTCTGGTTTGGACCAAGGTCGGACCGGACCCGGACCGGACTGCGGCATTAGTAAATGAGCTGAGGCCTACTTGCAGTAATCCGCGCCCCTAATCTGCGCCCCTAATCCGCATCCCTAACCTCCTCGAAATGCCTTCCCCAACTGCAGCATGGCAACCACAACCTATGAATTATGTTGCCTTATCGCAGGAGACAACGCTCCTTTCTCCGTCACTGCATCATATACCACACCCATCTTCGAATTGAAAAGACTCATCCGAGAACCGCTGAAGAATGGCGTTCTCCGAGATGTCGACGCTCGCTATCTCATCCCCAAGAAGGTGAAGGTACGCCATACCACGAGTTCTGTATAATCGTTAGTGGTGCCAACAACCTGGCTTTCTTTTGGTGTCTCACAGGACAATGTGGAGCTTGACGCGTGCAAACATGATATTGATGCTGGCAAATTCCAACCGGAAACTGACGACGAGCTTGACCCATGGAAATGTCTCAACGAAGTATGGCTGAACCCGCCTCTCAGTGGCTATCTTCATATATTTGTTTGCCTTTCTGATGGTGAGTAGAGAGCTAGATTGTCTGTTTAAATGACGCCCATTCTGCTAGGGTTCCGCCGAGCCCCAATCATAATCTGTCCACAACTTGAACCGGCCAGGTACCTGCACGAAGAATTGTGGGAGAGGGATCTCCATTCAGCTTTCGACAAAGTCCCTGGCCGCCGGGAGACATATGTGTCCCGCAGCCGTGTCACTTCCCTTCAGCTCCATGGTCTTGGGTTTGACGAAGAAGCGCTCCTCGTGCGCAATGAGTACGTCACCGCCCTTGAGACATTGACGGACATGTCGACAAGGTGCGAGGGTGTGGTTATCACTGGCCAAAGAGGCGCCGGTACGTTATGCTCGCTGTTTGTGCTCGGACCATATAAATATTACTACCTCAGGAAAGTCCTGTTTCCTTTTGTTCACCCTCATGCACCGCTTGTGCAACGGAAAGCCCACAGCATTACAAATATCCGACATAATCATTGTTTTTGAAAAGCGTGGAGTCACAGGTTATGACACTCTAAACGCAGACCCAAATGTGCTCCCGGAGGGGACTTGGGCGCTTCTGGATTCCGAAGACTTCAAGACAGTCCCATGTGGCACCTTTCTCATGGCCTCTAGAGAGAGACGGGCATTGATCGTGCAAGCGACCTCACTGACGACGTTGAGCTTTGAGTCTTGGACAGTCGACGACGGTCGTGTACTCCCTTATGCCATGAATGCATTCTCACCTTCGGAGTTGATTTTACTTGGGTTAGTACAACCTACCGTTGGAAGTGTCCCTTCTTACTCATATTCTGCTAATAGCAAGGTGCTTGGCCTCGATGGGGAGGCCCTCGCCGAACATTCGAGACGATGGGGTCCTTCTGCCCGCATTTGCGTCGAGTTACAGCGGGATCCTTTGATGTTACCTTCGCTCACGTCCAAGGCGAGAACTGCTGCTGCGGCATTCGTGGGCGGCCCCGGGCCAATCGATGAACTTCAGGCGATGACTTCCTCGGATATCCTTTTTGCTGTCCGTCCGGAGCGCCATCGACTCAATGGGATAGTCACAGTGGCAACAGACTACTTCAACCAGGTCCTCACGGAGACAGCCGCGGCTGCTGATCCTCGCCAGAGAGCCCATTTTTACAAAATGATGACCATTCGCCGAGGTTTTGAACCGTCAGCCCTTTACATGCTTCGAAGCTTCTTTTGCGCTTGGTTCTTCAACTGTCAGAAATCGCTAGAAATCCGATGTTTTACCCGGGCCGCACCTGGCACAAGGCCTAGATTCTCGGTTCTTCCCACTTGCGAGAATGTACATCGAATTACGATATTTTCGTCTTTGAAAAAAGCAGACGACCTCCAGACGCCATTCGGATTGTTACCTATCTTGAAGTCGTTCGCGTTCGCCGATGCGATTATCTGCACGAACAAATATATCATTAGCATCAAAGTCACCATATCTTCCACCATTAAGGTCGATCGAATTGGCCTCAAGCGTGTGAAGAATAATCTACCCAGCCAATTCCAGGCAAACCGCAAATGGATCCACGTCTTCGTTATTGATGACGAAGATAAGGCTATTCGATTACGGAGCCAACAATTCAAGGGCCTCGCAGAGAAGGACATCTGCGTCTATTCCGCTGTTCTAGACATCCAGCAGGTAGACTTGAGTATGGAAGACCTCAGACGTGCTGAGGAAGCGAAGGTAAGTAGTCATCTAGTCATCGGTCACTTTGCGTGATTTTCGCTTAAGGCCATGGTTCAGAAAACGGACGTGAATGTCGGAAAGGTAGAAGATGAGGTATGGACTACCTGACTACTTGAATACATGTGCTAGTGAATGCATTTCACTCTCCGTGTCACCTCGCGTGAAAAAGATGGACACCGAATGAGACGTTGAAGCATGACATCAAGTCGTCGCTTGTACGTTAGTAGAGGCACGTCTTTCACTTCATCAAGCCTGATGTGCTGCCAGTGGGAACCTGAGCACTTGTGCATCAATATGACTTCAATGAAACACCATGTGACATGTTCCTCTGAGCTGCTGGAGAAAAATGGGCAATAATTTTGCAAGCCTGCCCTCCAGGGGTAACCCTGTTTGTGAATGCCAGTTGTCTAGGTCTAGATTGGGATGATGACCACAAATGCCATGTGTACTTGTTTTATTACTATGGTGTTGGATGTGCAATCTGTCCATGAATCCAGTGGGAAAAGAGGGGCAATCCACATTAATTCCCCACTCAAGATTGGTTTCCCCAGGCTAGGTAGCTCAGTTGGTTGGAAGAGCACCAGTATATATTCAGGAAGCCTGGGTTCAATACCCAGTCTGGCCATAATTCTTAGACCACCAAACCTCTCTTTGTATGCTGGAGGGGCCATCACAGAGAGGGAAGAGTACATTAATCACAGGACAGAAAGGGAGTGGTATGTGGTTATTACTATTCATAACTTAAATCACCTTGCTCATGTTTAGTATCAACTTAGGAAAGGTGTCTTTCCTTTATTTCTTCCTGTTGCACTGCCTTTGCAAAAAAGAACCAATGGTACTTCAGGGAACAAGACACAAGACAGTTGTTCATAGTGTTGGGAGAGAGTGGCACTACAAGACATCGTGATCTCCCAATCTCTGACCCCGATGCACTGCCAGTGGGAACTTGAACCTGGGCACTCGTGCATCGATACGACCTTATCGAAACGCCGTGCGACACATTCCTCCGAGCTGCTGGAGACAAACAAGTGATAAATTTGCAAGCCTGCCCTCCAAAGGCAGCCTGGGAAATGACCTGGGTAGAGGAGGGATTTGTGTCGATGTACGTGATGGATTGCTTCTCACATGCGGAGCTCAGGTCACTCGGGTGGGTCCAATAGGAAGGGTTACTGGTATGCCCCGCTAATATTGTGCCAACAGCAAGATCCTCCAACTCGATGGGCAGGCCCGGGTCGGGCACTCCCAGAAATGGGGGCCTTCCACGAAGGCCTGTATCTTGTTGGAACGGTCAGGCGCGTCAGGTGCCAACGACTTACTCACACTCAGGGCAAAACTTGCGGCAGAGACATACGCGCATAGTGGACAGATCAGTGACCTCAGTGCGGCAATAACGTCCCACGAACTATTTACTATCCGGCCAGAGGGAACAAGTACGCCTCAAAGGGTATATATGAAGGCGCAGGTCGCAACAGACCACCTAAGTCAAAGCCTCGCGGATGCCATTGTCACTGCCGATAAACGCCGCCAAGTGGAATTCTACACTATGGTCAGCAAGGATCCGCGGTTCAAGTCGTCAGCGGGATACATGTTCGAAAAGTTCTTCGACATGTATCTTATAGGCTGCCTGAGCCCTGAAGAGGCCTAAGCTTCACTGCACTCCTAATTCGGATGCAACTGCCGGGCTCAAAGACATACCGGTTTGCAAGAAGATAGTGCTAATGTCTGGTTATACAACTCTGAAGAAAGCAAACGAATCCGAGACACCATTTGGCTGGTTAATCACCTCAAGGACGTTTCCTACTGTGGATGCAATCGTGTGCAGTAGGAGGCACATAATAACTATTCAGGTAACCACGTCAAAGAAGCATGGCTTAAACCCAGAGGTCCTCAAGGAGATAAAGGCAAATCTCCCAAAACTATTCTGGAAAAAGCGACGATGGTGTCACGTTTTCGTAACTGATGAGGAGGAGAACTGACTGTAGCTGATGTTGCCCTTGGGTTATACTGTATGTTTTTACAGTATAACTCAAGGGCAATGTCAGCTACAGACAGTGAATCTCAGGCACACCAAACGTCAGATGAGTCGTGGTATCTGAAGGTCTGAGGAAAGAGTTGCAATACATGGATAGGAAGTTCTCCTTATCACATATTGTTTATCTTCCCTCAAATTATCAAATTACTGTGAACTAGGGACTAATTACATGCACCTGGCCAGTAATTGCACGCACGCAAGTAGGGCTGTGGAGGTGTGAGGATGGTATGCTAATAACCGAAATACAAATGTAGAGTTTGCACTAAATGAACAATTGTGATGCAAGAGAATGCTCGACCGAAACACTCAAAAGCCTGCCATACGCCTACCAGAGGGGACACTGGGGCGAGCCACTGTTGCGGCCCTATGGGCACGCCCCTCACGGATCTTACTCTGTCCCGGCGCACCGTTCAACAGGCTGATAAGTTTACGCCGTTCGGCTGCCTGTGTGGGATCCTCGTACACGGCTTGCAAGCTAGGGTTCATTCCGTCGTCCGGCGCGGCAGCTGTGCTTGCGGTCCCTTTCTCGGGTTCGTCTCCGAACGCGTATGATGTGGTGTAGATATTTGCCGGTGGATCGTGGATGCAGGAAACGCTCGCGCCGACGTTCGTACTTGTGGTGTCCGGCTGCATACAGGTGTAAAACACGTGGTCACGTGAGCGTGAAAAGAGAGGTAAACCTACTTTTCCCTTGAATCGTGGACGTGCGCGTTTCCGCCTTGGTGGTGGCCCCACATCCTCGATCGCCATGGCTCCAGCATTGCGCTTTCCGAGCAAGTTGGAGATGCTCTCGTGCAGGGCCCGTGCAGCCGGGTCTGAGTCTGGAGGTAGCTTCAGCGGCGACGGGGTGTTCGACGATGGTACACGCGGAAGAGATTCGTCATCGTCCGTATCGCCCCCCGGTGCAGGTGCTTTCTCTGAGGAATGGGAGGACAGAACAAGGCTTGGGTGCGCAGAGAGCGAGGAAGGGGGCAACTGCGGTTCGGCTGAAGGGCTCGATGCGGGGGGAGATGTCGGCGCGGAACTCGGGACGACTTCATCCGTGCTAGAGAGCAGCTTGGGCCGACCGAAAGATGCTTCCTTCTTAGCCGAGTCTGCGTCTTGCTGCGTAGCTTCTGGCGGAGGTGTATATACCGGCGGCGCGTGTTGGGGCGAGGCTGTTGTAGACCCATGCTGCGGTAGTTCGGGTAATCTTGCTGCTGCACGAAATTTTTAGCATGGTATTGAACTACGAGAAATGCCACGCGTACGGTTCATGAAGTCCGACATCTCAGCATCACGTGAATCTGGCACGAGAAACATTCCAGGGGAAGGTGGTGCACCCGTCCTCGCGATATGCGAAAGCCAGCGCATGTCGACCACTGGCGTGCCCCACGCACGTGCTCTAGCATACTTCGCACCCGTCGCGGTCGGACATAATAGGTGTGTTGTTGCACGATTAAACGTCGGCGTGTGCATCATACCTTCCGGGGTCCAGTTGTCAAAACATCGTGCAGAGGTACGAACCCAAGAAAACCATTACCTAGGGCACGAGCGAGTCTTTTAATCCACATGTCTTCTGCGAGGTCGAGTCCTGATGGACTGAGGGTAATGCTAGGGAGATGAATTATGTGCGGGAGCGGGGAGAAGGTGGGGTGCTCCTCTAAGGAGCATATCCGCTCGCGTGAGAGGCAACCTTCGAGCCAGCACTCGGTGCGATAGCATGGTCCGAGCGCGGGATCTGCCTCATCCATAAATAATTTGCTACCACTGCGCCATGTTTGAGCGTGAGCAAAGGAATAAGGGTGATAAGGGGAAAGCGTACCTGACCAACCGCACGATCACGAAATCCACGCGTTCCTCTTCGTCTTCATCTTCAACCCAGGTTCCACCACAGCCCTCGATCGCAGAGCGCACGCTCGCCGAACGAGCCTCGCCGCGTACGCGGAAACGCATTCCGACAAATATTTTGGGCGGCGAACCCCCCGGCTCAGGGGCCATCGCCCCCGGTGAACTTGGTCCTGGTAAGAACAGTGACTGGACCTTGCGAAATGGCTGTCGCGACACGGACGCAGAGGTATCTTCTGGCGCTGATGTTGGACTGGGCGCGAATGACTTTGACCGCGTGAACGTTGCCAGCGCGCTTCGGCCCTTGCCCGACGTATGTGGATCAAGAAGCTCCAACGGTCGCGCCTTACCCTTTCCCTTGTCAACCTTCGGTAGGGACGGTGAAGGATCAGGAGTAGAGCTGGGAGCTTCCCCAGGGGCAGTTTTGATCAAGTCTGATCCAACCTTAGCGTACCCGCGTGGCGCGAGGAGACTCTCCCAAACACGCAATGTTGCAGCGGGTACACGGCGGGCTACGGCAATCTCATCCTCTTCAGGCGCATTCGAGTCAGGTTCCGCTTGTCCTTGGGAAGGTGCAGGTGCATCAACACTTGGATGCCGCGACACTGGCGGGCGCGGGAGCTGTCTCCTTTCCGGACGTGGATGTGTGACAAGGTAAGGCGTTTCCTCGAATCGTCCTGGCCAACGACATGTCACAATCAAACTGATACTATGGGTTAGGAGAAGAAATCGCACGCACCGCCAAAGTCGAGGGAATCCCAAAACCACTCCTCCCAGACGAGTTTAATATCAGCTTCGCCCCGTTCGTTAAACTTACGCGCGTAGTGCATCTTGTCTGTTTCTCCATTCCCAGAACAAAGGAGATGGGTGACGCGCACGGGTCGCTCGATATTCTTGACATACTTTCCGCCGCATTGTGTCACGCTACGATTAATGGCAGTACGCCGGTTTACATCTTCGATCCCTGAAACGCATAAGGTTATTCCGGAAAAGGTGGGAAGGCGGTGCTCTTCGATTTTCTGGGGAAGACATCAGGAAGGAACAAGGAACGAAGTGTAGGAATGAACCGAACATTCTCAGGGTCAAAATCATCACCTCGCTGCCAGATATCGAAGGTGTCGAGAATCCATGATGGATTGAGTATGGGTATCTTTCGCTCTACTGCACACTAGTATTGCATTCAATAACTGTAAAGGAGTAGATGCGTGGAAGGTGCGCACCCAGTATTTTGCTCCCCCATGCTCCTCTGCGATAAGATGTGTGACATAGTCGGTAAAGGCAGAAGTGGTACTTGCGCCCATTTCTCCAGCTTTCGCAAATACAGTCGACTGCCAACGGTCCCAATAAAGTAAGCCGAAGACGGAGGGCCACTGTTCAACACACACCCTGTCGATACCAGTTGTACAGATTGTGAAGCCGCGGAACGGCCTCGGGCAAGTGTCAACAAAGCTGGTCTCGAGGTCTTCCTCCGTGTCTGATAGCGGCAACGAGGGTGGCGGGGTACGTCGTCCATGTTTCCTTGTGTCTTCTGGTCGCGCAGGACGCAGCTTAACACCGGGTACCTACAAATAAAAAACTGTGAAACAGAGCAGGTTACCATATCACGCAGTAAATACCTTCTTTGATCTGTTTACGCGACGAATCATAAGGTGGCAAGCTGTGTGCTATGTTGAACGTGGTACAGCCAAAGTCATTCAACAGACAGGCGCGCTTGACGCGGTTCAATAGCATTGAGCGCGTTTCCATTTTGACGCGTCCTGCATCAGGTTAGGGTTTGGTTTACCTTCCACTTTTCTGCTGAGTCCGACAGGTAGACTACGAGAATTATGTCTGACCTTTACCGTTCAGCGATGCATGCGCGCATCGCAAAGCTTCCACAACTTCCCCTAGATCTCCCCACAGAGGAGGACGAGGATGAAGAATCCGAGGCGGCGGATTCGATCGGAGCGCTACCGTCCCTTTCGATGGGCCCTCCCCCCAGTCGCTTACCGCGCACTCCCAACCCCGAGTACGAACCCATATCAGGGGCATCTTACTTCTCTGAGGCAGTGCAAGTCAACGTCTCTGATTCAAAGCTTGACGTCCGCGTGTATTACACTCCGCCGCAGACGACTGATGGCAGTCCTGGGTCGGTCATGGTCTGCCACCATGGCGCGGGCTTCTCTGGTCTGAGTTTCGCGCTCTTTGCCAAGGAGGTGAACAACATGTCTAAGGGGGGGCTCGGTGTCTTATCCATAGACGCGCGGAGGCATGGTGCGCATTCCTAGTCTGTGGTCGATGGGGTCTCAGACATCGGTCAGGGAAGACACTACCCATCGAGGGGTCTTCCGATGAAGATCTATCCCTCGAAATCCTCGTACAGGATCTCTACAACCTTTTACGAGTCATCTTCTCCGATCCCTCAGCCGCGCCTTCGCTCCTTGTGCGTGCCTTGCAGGATCTATCCTCGTTCAGCCGCGACGTTAATGCATAAATAAGCTCGTTGGACACAGCATGGGCGGCGCCGTCGTTGTATGCACGGTACCACTCCTTCTGGAAGCAAAATACCGCGTGTCTGGCGTCACCGTGCTGGACGTCGTAGAAGGCACAGCACTTGACGCCCTCCCTCACATGCCCGCTATTCTCAACTCCAGGCCGGAGGGCTTCGACAGCGTCAGCGATGCGATAGAATGGCAGTATGTCCTTTCTATTCTTTCCTGTACGACCCCTCTAATGCTGTATAGTATAACCGCACACCAGATCCGCAACATCACTTCTGCTCGAGTGTCAGTACCTTCACTCATGGTTCCCACGCCTGATCCCCGACCGCGTGGGGCGCGTGCGTTTACTTGGCGTACGCCATTGCACACTACGGGATCGTACTGGGAAGGTGTGCTTCTATCTATTCGCCTTCCACGTCATATTGACCACCATGCGCCCGTAAAGGTTGGTTCAGAGGACTGTCGGCCGCTTTCCTGGCTGCACGCTCCGCGCGTCTCTTGGTGCTTGCGGGGACTGACCGTCTTGACCGCGAGCTCATGATTGGGCAAATGCAAGGCAAGTTTCAAATGGTTGTCGTACCGAACACAGGACACATGCTTCATGAGGTGAGACTCGGTTCACCTGAACAATTTTGCTGATTGACTGGGATATGCGGTGCACAATGTGTGAAGGATGACCCGGTGACGCTCGCACAAACGTTGGTAGAGTTTTGGCGGAGGAACGAACGCGTTGTTGTAGGTATCAAGAAAGTCGGGGACCTCTAAGCTTTCAATCGCTGTTGTGAAGATGCGCATTTCTTCGTTTGACAATGCAATACTCGTAAGGTTGGGCATTTAGTATGTTGCCGGCTTTAATAGTGTTGTACTGTACGTTTAATCAATAGATCTCAAGAGAATGTTTTACGGGAAATTGTTTAGTAGTGATGGGTCGGGCCCAAACGTCTGAAATGATAGCCAGCGAAACCTATCATTCGGACATATTCTCGGCCCGCCGAAATCTGACGTGGTGGACATTGTATTTTGTGGAGGGTGGCAATCAATACCTCAGGCCTCATGGATCACCATGATATTGCGGAATGAGGCATCGAGGAGACAGATCATGCAGGGTACAAAGGTTTGTGGGCTGTCGACAAGAAAGCACGCGGTGGTGATCGCCGTTGCGGCAGATTCAAGTTTGGGTTTGCAGGTCCGAGATTCTTGCGAGAGATACAGTCGAAACAGATCATAGAATCACATTGTTTGAAAGCCGAGCACTTTTCGCGCCCAACTACATGCAGAGATAGCAACTCCATCTCAATCCTTGCAACCCGATGCCTTAGAAGGGTACCAACGACCCGAGCATCATCGAAAAAGGCCACCCGCCACGCATGACCACCCCATCGTCTCGCTGCTAACATGTCACTACAGTCGACTTGATGACGAACTTTTGTCTCAAGACCGCGGCTTCACGCCCCATAGCACGTCCATCTCCACGCGCCATGTCGTCACCGTCCTAGACGTGGATGTCTCCGTATCGCGGCGCATACAGCACGTGATCCGATTGACCGCGGTGGTGGAACCTACGACGTCAAGGAGTAAGTAGCCTTTGATTCCGAAGAGATACGTGATGCGTCCGTCGATGTTGAGCGACGGAGGTCAACGATTGCGACTCGTCTCCAAGATCGTCAGTTGCTATGAGATTGGGTCTTGCCCCGACAGGCTACCTAGGTTTCTGAGACAGCTCTTCCCGATTTTGCTTATCCTCCGAATTAGTAGCCTCCGTTTAAAGAGGCCGATGCTTCCGTGTCATCCACGCCGTTACGGATAGTTTGGGAATGGCAATGCCCTGCCATGGTTGTCCTCTGCCTGTCGCCAGTTGTCAGTTTCCATGAGGGGTTGATAACGGCACAACTGGCAACTCCGAGGGGTGGTTGCTGACGGACGGGTTTCTGGTACAGCACCACCTCTACCGGGTAAATACCTTTACAGGACTGTGCGACACACGTAAATTGGGCACAGAAGCGCCATGGTCTGTTGGCGGACCGCGGCCTTGGCACTCACAAGCTT
>Ga0307510_10007767_pt1 | contig 12796 bp, 11 predicted proteins | sample 12_EM_MG_FD_207224 | JGI IMG/M metagenome (GOLD analysis project Ga0307510, IMG submission 207224) | Populus trichocarpa ectomycorrhiza microbial communities from riparian zone in the Pacific Northwest, United States - 12_EM | ecosystem: Host-associated > Plants > Roots > Unclassified | place... | reverse complement strand
GGCCGATCCGACCATTTGCGGGATCGCCTTGGGCGAGACGAAGGCGCCGACCTCGACGGTGTGGAGGCCTGCAGCGATCAACGCCTCAATGAAGGCGATCCGGTCGGCAACGCTGACCGGGGTCTTCTCGTTCTGCAGCCCGTCGCGCGGGCCGACTTCGACGATATGGACGCGATCGCTCATGACGCCGCCGGTTCGATTTCGGCCAATTCGACGCCTTCACCGACGATATCGCCGACCTTGCACTTGATCTTCTTCAACACGCCCGCAAAGGGCGCGCGGAGCGTCTGCTCCATCTTCATGACTTCGAGCGTGAGGATCGCAGCACCCTTCTCCAGCGTTGCGCCCTCCTCGGCCAGCAGCGCGACCACGGTGCCCGGCAGCGGCGCCACGATCTTGTCCTCGCCGACCTGCTCCTCGGTCTCGCCGCCGAACGGATCGACCCAGTGCAGATCAAAGCGGCCGTTGCGGGAGCGCAAATAAAGTTCATGGCCTTCGATCACGGAGACGACGCGCGATTTCATCCCGTCTATCGTCAGATCGAAGCTGCCTTCATCCACAGGCGAGGTCGCGAAAACAAAGTCGTGCTTGCCGATCGAGAGTGTCATCGGCCCGGAGCCGTAGTGCAGCGTTACCTTGTGCTCGGCGCCCTGCCCCTGACGGAACGAGAATACCCGCTGCCGCCTGCCGACCGGCATCCAGCCAAACGTCTGCCACGGCGAATCCTTGCGCGCGGATTTCTGCTCCCCGTTGACGATAGCGGCCACCGCGGCGCAAAGCTCGAGATCGCCGGCCGTGCCTGACGATTCCGTCAGCTTCTTCAGCTCGCGCTCGATGAATCCGGTGTCGATGGTGTTGGCACGCACCTTCGGATGCGTGATGAGCGCTGACAGGAATGGGATGTTGGTGACGATGCCGCGAACATCCGTCTCTTCCAGCCCGCGGTTGAGCCGCTCGATCGCGGCCTGCCGCGTCGGCGCCCAGGCAATCACTTTTGCCAGCATGGCGTCGTAGTACGGCGACACCGCATCGCCGCCGCGATAGCCGGCGTCGATCCGCAAGCCATCGACAGCGTCAGGCGTGCGCCAGGTCTTGATCCGGCCCACTGACGGCATAAAATTCTTCTGCGGATTTTCGGCGTAAACGCGCGCCTCGATGGCGTGGCCGTTCAGCTTGATCTCGTCCTGCGCCAGCGGCAATTTTTCACCGAACGCCACCCGCAATTGCCATTCGACCAGGTCGACACCGGTGATCAGCTCGGTCACGGGATGCTCGACCTGCAGGCGGGTGTTCATCTCGATGAAGAACACTTCCTTGCCGTCGGAGACGAACTCGATGGTGCCGGCGCCGACATAATTCACCGCACCGGCCGCCTTGCGCGCGGCGGCGCAGACCGCCTCGCGCTGCGTAGCGTCAAGCGTCGGCGACGGCGCTTCCTCGATCACCTTCTGGTGCCGCCGCTGCAGCGTGCATTCGCGCTCCCAGAGCGAGAGCAGATTGCCATGGCTGTCGCCGATGATCTGCACCTCGATATGCCGGGGGTTTTGCACGAATTTTTCGATCAGCATGCGGTCGTCGCCGAACGCCGCCTTGGCCTCGCGCTTGGCGCTGACGATCGCCGCCGCAAGCTCTCCGGCCGAATTGACGGCACGCATGCCGCGCCCGCCGCCGCCGGCGGACGCCTTCACCAGCACGGGGAAACCGATCTTGTCGGCGGCCTTCGAGAGCGTCGCCTCGTCCTGCGCCTCGCCGTGATAGCCCGGCACCAGCGGCACGCCGGCCTTTTCCATCAGCGCCTTGGAGCCGGACTTCGAGCCCATCGCGGTCATCATCGCAGCGGTAGGGCCGACGAACACCAGCCCGGCATCCAGGCACGCCTGCGCGAACTCGGCATTTTCGGACAGAAAGCCGTAGCCGGGGTGCACCGCCTCGGCGCCGGTCTGGCGCGCGGCTTCGATCACGCGCGCGATATTGAGATAGCTGTCGCGCGCCCGCGCCGGCCCAAGCAGCACGGCCTCATCAGCCATAGCAACATGCATGGCGTCGAGGTCGGCTTCCGAATAGACCGCGACGGTGCGCAGGCCCATGGCGCGGGCCGAGCGGATGACGCGGCAGGCGATCTCGCCGCGGTTGGCAATCAGCAGCGTGCGAAAACGCCGGTAGAGTTTTGCGCGGTCCATCATCGTTTCCTGCATCACATCCTGAACAGGCCGAATTTCGTCGGTTCGATCGGCGCGTTTGCCGACGCCGACAATCCAAGACCGAGCACCAGCCTGGTATCGGCGGGGTCGATCACGCCGTCGTCCCACAGCCGCGCTGTGGCATAATAGGGACTGCCCTGGTGTTCATATTGCGCGCGGATCGGTGCGCGGAACTTGTCCTCTTCCTCGGCCGGCCAGCTCTCGCCCTTGGCCTCGATATTGTCGCGGCGAACCTGGCTGAGCACCATGGAGGCCTGCTCGCCGCCCATCACGGAGATGCGCGCGTTCGGCCACATCCACAGGAAACGCGGCGAGTAGGCGCGGCCACTCATGCCGTAATTGCCGGCGCCGTAGGAGCCGCCGATCACGACGGTGAATTTTGGCACGCCGGCGGTTGCCACCGCCGTCACCAGCTTGGCGCCGTCGCGTGCGATGCCGCCGGCCTCATATTTCTTGCCGACCATGAAGCCGGTGATGTTCTGCAGAAACACCAGCGGAATATTGCGCTGGCAGCACAGCTCGATGAAGTGCGCGCCCTTCAGCGAGCTCTCGCTGAACAGGATGCCGTTGTTGGCGATGATGCCGACCGGATAGCCCCAGATATGGGCGAAGCCGCAGATCAGCGTCGTGCCGTAGAGTTTCTTGAATTCGTCGAACTCGGAGCCATCGACAACCCGCGCGATGATGTCGTGGACGTCGAACGGTTTTCTGCCGTCGGCAGAGACCACGCCGTAGATTTCTTCCGCCGGAAACAGCGGCTCGCGGGGCTCGCGCATGTTCAGCGCGGCTTTGGTGGGCTGCTTCAGCGTGGCAACAATGCGCCGCGCGATCCCGATCGCGTGGGCATCGTTCTGCGCGTAATGATCGGTGACGCCGGATTGCCGCGAATGCACGTCGGCGCCCCCGAGTTCTTCGGCGGTGACCACCTCGCCGGTCGCGGCCTTCACCAGCGGTGGCCCACCGAGGAAGATGGTGCCCTGGTTGCGCACGATGATGCTCTCGTCCGACATCGCCGGCACATAGGCGCCGCCAGCGGTGCAGGAGCCCATCACGATGGCGATCTGCGGAATGCCTTGCGCGGACATCTGCGCCTGATTGTAGAAGATGCGGCCGAAATGCCGCTCGTCCGGAAAGATCTCGTCCTGCATCGGCAGGAAGGCGCCGCCGGAATCGACCATGTAGACGCAGGGCAGATTGTTCTGCCGCGCAATGTCCTGCGCGCGCAGATGCTTCTTCACGGTCATCGGGTAATAGGTGCCGCCCTTGATGGTGGCGTCATTGGCGACGATGACGCATTCGCGGCCCGAAATGCGCCCGACGCCGGTAATGACGCTGGCGGAATGGACATCGCCGCCATAGAGGCCGTGGGCGGCCAGCGGCGACAATTCGAGAAACGCAGTGCCGGGATCGACCAAGAGGTCGACGCGCTCGCGCGCCAGCATCTTGCCGCGCGAGGTGTGCCGCTTGCGCGACGTCTCGCCGCCCCCGCCGGACACCACCTTGAGCTTGTCGCGAAGCTCGGCCACCAGGCCGCGCATCACGTCGGCATTGCGGGCAAACTCGGAAGACGCGGGATCGATGGTGGAATGAAGCGGCATGGTCGGCATTTCTTTGGATGCTGGAGTGCCCGGGATGGCTTCAGGATGGTCGGGACCGCCCATTCGAGGAGAATGCGGCAGCCTGTACCATCTTGGCCCCGATGTGAAGTTCAGGCGGTCTTTTCGAACAGTTCCCGGCCGATCAGCATGCGGCGGATTTCGCTGGTGCCGGCGCCGATCTCATAGAGTTTGGCATCGCGCAGCAGCCGCCCGGTCGGGTAGTCGTTGATGTAGCCGTTGCCGCCCAGGAGCTGGATGGCGTCGAGCGCGCATTGGGTGGCTTTTTCCGCCGCATAAAGAATGGCACCCGCCGCGTCCTCGCGTGTGGTCTCGCCGCGATCGCAGGCCTTTGCCACGGCGTAGACGTAGGCGCGCGAGGCGTTCATGGTGGTATACATGTCGGCGATCTTGCCCTGCACCAACTGGAATGTGCCGATCGGCTGGCCGAACTGCTTGCGCTCGTGCACGTAAGGCAGCACCACGTCCATGCAGGCCTGCATGATGCCGATCGGACCTGCCGCCAGCACCGCGCGCTCATAGTCGAGGCCGGACATCAACACATTGACCCCGCGGCCGACCTCGCTGAGCACGTTCTCCTCCGGCACCTCGCAATCCTCAAACAGCAGTTCGCAGGTGTCGGAGCCGCGCATGCCGAGTTTGTCGAGTTTCTGCGCGGTCGAAAATCCCTTCATACCCTTTTCGATGATGAAGGCGGTCATGCCGCGCGGGCCGGCGTTGAGGTCGGTCTTGGCGTAGACCACCAGTGTGTCCGCCACCGGACCGTTGGTGATCCACATCTTGTTGCCGTTGAGCACAAAGCGGTCGCCCTTCTTGTCGGCGCGGGTCTTCATCGACACCACGTCCGAGCCGGCGCCTGTCTCCGACATCGCCAGCGAACCGACATGTTCGCCGGAAATCAGTTTTGGCAGGTATTTCCGCTTCTGTGTTTCATTGCCGTTGCGGCGGATCTGGTTGACGCAGAGGTTGGAATGCGCGCCGTAGGACAGGCCGACCGCGGCCGAGGCCCGCGACATCTCCTCGACCGCAATGCAGTGCTCGAGATAGCCGAGGCCGGTGCCACCATACTCCTCCTCGACGGTGATGCCGTGCAGGCCGAGCGCGCCGATCTTGGGCCAGAGGTCGCGCGGGAATTCATTGCTGCGGTCGATTTCGGCGGCGCGCGGTGCGATTTCGTTCTGCGAGAACGCATGCACCGTCTCGCGAATCGCATCCGCGGTCTCGCCCAGATCGAAGTTGAGAAGCAGCGCCCTGTTCGAGGCCATCATTCCACCCTTGGTTCTTCTTCGAATTAAACGATCATACGTTTTTTTAACTTGCCCGCAAGCGGAACCTGCCAGCCGTCAAATGACGGCTGCAGACGATTGAAATGTCTATTCTTTCGTGTCAGTATTATACAATCGACCGCTCGTTTCTATAGCGGTGAGTGTTATCCTTCAGAGGCCCCATGGCGCGGACGATCGGCTCACACGGCCCGAAGACGATGGAGGCGATCCGCAAGGCCGGGCTGCGCCTGATCTTCGAGCACGGCTATGCCGCCATGAGCCTGCGCCAGCTCGCCGCCGAGGTCGGGATCCAGTCGGGGTCGCTCTACAACCACATCTCGACCAAGCAGGAATTGCTGTTCGACCTGATACGGGACCACATCAACGAATTGCTGCGCCAGCTCGATCGCGCCCTGCAGGGCAAGCAGCGGCCGGTCGACAAGCTCCGCGCCTTCACCGCCTTCCACGTCACCTACCACATGACCAGGAAGCGCGAGGTCTTCATCGCCAATTCCGAGCTGCGGAGCCTGGAGCCGAAGAACTACGAGGAGATCGTGGCGCTGCGCGGCGCCTATGAGCGGCGGCTAGCGGAAATCCTCAGCGAGGGCGTCGCCGAAAGCGAGTTCGAGGTCGTGGATATCCAGGTGGCGACATTTGCGATCCTGGCCCTGTTGACCGGCCTCACCACCTGGTACCGGCCCGGCGGGCGGCTCACCAAGGAAGCCATCGTTGCCGCCCACGAAAAGCTGGTGCTGTCGAGCGTCGCCCCCGGCGCAACACCCAAGCTGGCTCAAACCAGGGCTGCCCCCTCCCCGAAGACGGCCGCGCGTGGCAGGCTGGAGCGCCGATGAGGTTGCCCAAGAGGAACCTATGACGGAACGCCAGCCCCTCGACGACATCGACCTCAAGATACTGTCCGAGCTGCAACGGGATGGACGTATCCGCAACAACGAATTGGCGGAGCGGGTCGGCATCTCGGAGCCGCCATGCCGGCGGCGGGTTCGCACCCTGCGCGAGCGCGGCTATGTCAGCGCCATCAGAGCCACGCTCGACGAAACGCTGCTCGGCTACGAAGTGATTTCCTTTGTGCTGATCCAACTGCAGAGCCAGGCCCAGGCCCCGCTGCAGGCGTTCGAAAAATCGATCGCGGCAGTGCCGCTCGTCCTTTAGTCCTGGCGGATCTCGGGCGACGCCGACTATCTGCTCAAATGCGTGGCGCGAAACGTCGAGGGCATGCACCAGCAGCTTCTGCAGTTTTCCGCGATGCCTGAGGTGCGCAACATCAGGACCTTCCCGGTGCTCGGCGTCGCCAAGGACGCGCCGCTGCCGATACCCCACGATCCGACGGCATCGGGCCGGGCTGACTAGTCGCCGCTCACGCCCGTTGCGCCGCGCCAAAGCAGAGCCCGGCGTAGCCCAGCCTTAGCGGGTCCAACCTTAGTGCGTCCAAGGCTCGACGCGCTTGAACGCGAAATTGTCGGCGTAGGCCACCTGCCGCTGCTTCGAATCCTTCGGCTCGATCACCTGGTAGGCAATTCCCCTGTGCTCGCAATAGGCGGTCGCGTCTTCCTTGGTGTCGAAGTGCAGGGTGAGCTGCTGCTTCATGTCGCCCGACGAGGTCCAGCCCATCAGCGGCTCGACCGCCCGGGGCTGCTCGGGCTCGTAGTCGAGCTGCCATTCCCGGGTCTTCGCCCTGCCCGATTGCATCGCGTTTTTGGCGGGCTTAAAAATGCGTGCGGTCATGGATGGATGGGTCCTTAAAGCGTATGCGGCACGGTAGCGTTTGGCGGAAACAGCCGGGATAGTATAGAGACACCTTTCAGGAAATTTGACGGTGATTCCAGCAACCCGGATGTACCATTCCGTACCGGTATAGTCATTATGCCGTACTGTGACAATCTGGGACTATCCGGCGCCGGGGACCTGCGCCATCCTCCCGAAAGCTTCACTGCGAAACGGCAGCCATGAAAATCAACGCCACCCTGCCCGACAAAGGACGCGACCTCCGGCTCGACCTGTTTCGCGGGGTTGCGAACTGGGCGATCTATCTGGACCACATCCCCGACAACGTCGTGAACTGGATCACCACCCGCAATTACGGGTTTAGCGACGCCGCCGACCTGTTCGTGTTCATTTCCGGCTATACCGCCTCCTTCGTCTATGCCCGGATGATGCTGGAGCGCGGCTTCATCGTCGGCGCCACGCGGCTGACCAAGCGGGTCTGGCAGCTCTATGTCGCCCACATCATCCTGTTCGTGATCTATATCGCCTCGATCAGCTATCTTGCCTTGCGTTTTGGCGATTCCCAACTGGTCAACGACTTCAACGTCGTCGGCCTGATCGACAACGCGACCGAAACGCTGCGGCAAGGCCTGTTCCTGAAGTTCAAGCCCGTCAACCTCGACGTGCTGCCGCTTTACATCGTGCTGATGGGCCTGTTCCCGCCGGTATTGTGGATCATGCTGCGCCAGCCCAACTGGACCATGCTGGTCGCGATCGCGCTGTGGCTGGTGTCGCGGCAGACCGGTTGGAACCTGCCCGCCTACCCGCAGGGCACCTGGTACTTCAACCCGTTCGCCTGGCAGGTGCTGTTCGTATTCGGCGCATGGTGCGCGCTCGGCGGCGCGCGCAAGAATCTGGCCATCATCAACTCGCCGATCACGCTGTATTTCTGCATCGCCTACATGATCCTGGGGCTTGTCATGACCATGGCCGGCAAGTTTCCGGCGTTCGGCGAGATGTTCCCGCAGTGGCTGTATTCGATGTTCAACCCGAATGACAAGACCAACCTGGCGCCCTATCGCTTCCTGCACTTCGTGGTGATCGTGATCCTGGTCATCCGCTTCGTGCCGAAGGATTGGCCGGGCCTGGAATGGAAGATCTTCGATCCGCTGGTGGTTTGCGGCCAGCAGTCGCTCGCCGTGTTCTGCGTCGGCGTGTTCCTGTCGTTCGTCGGGCATTTCGAACTGTCGATGAGCTCAGGCTCGCTGTTCGCACAGATCTTCGTCAGCGTGACCGGCATCGCGATCATGACCATCGTCGCCTACTACATTTCGTGGTCGAAGCGGCAGGACAAGCCGCTCAAGCCGCCGGCGCCGAAAGTCGCCGGAGCGGCTCCCGGCTGATCTGGAGCTGAACTGGAGCTAATCTTGGACAGCCGCCTTCAGGCCGGCTGCGCGGTCGAGGCCACCAGCGTCCGCACGTCGGCGTAGACGTTGAGCACCGGCGCCACCACCTTGTGCATCGCGCTCTTCGAGACGATCGTGTCGTGGATGACCAGATGATCGACGCCCGTGGTCAGAAAGCAGTTCACGGCATCCTGTGGCGTTTCCACGATCGGCTCGCCCTTGATGTTGAATGAGGTGTTGATCAGCACGGGAACGCCGGTCAGCGCCTCGAACTCCTTCAGCAGGTGATAGAGCATCGGATTGGTCGCTTCGCGCACGGTCTGCACGCGCGCGGTGCCGTCGACATGGACGATCGCCGGGATCTTGTCGCGCCACTCCGGACGCACCGGTTTCGCAATCAGCATGAAGGGCGAGTCTTCGTCGCCTTCAAAAACTTCCTTCATCCGCTCGGCCAGCACGATCGGCGCGAACGGCCGGAACGCCTGCCGGTGCTTGACGCGGCTGTTGAGGATATCCTTCATCTCGGGCTTGCGCGGATCCGCGATCAGGCTGCGGTTGCCGAGCGCGCGCGGTCCGAATTCCGACCGGTCCTGAAACCAGCCGATCACCTTCTGGTCGGCGAGCAGTTTTGCGGTGTCGCGGCAGACGTTGTCGCTCTTGACGGCATCGACCTGGATACGGACGAGGAATTTCTGCAATTCCTTGGCGGCCTCCTGATCGCTGTAGGCTCTGCCGACATAGGAGTGATCCATGACGAAGTCGCGGCGCTGCTTCAGGATCTCGAGCCAGCCGTAATAGGCGCAGCCGATCGCAATGCCGTCATCGCCCGCCGCGGGCTGAATCCAGACGTTCTCGAATCCGGCTTCGCGGGCGACCCGCCCGTTCGCCACGCAGTTCAGCGCGACGCCGCCGGCCATGCAGAGGTTCTTCGCCCCGGTGGTTTCGCGCAGCCAGCGGGCGCGCGCGAGCAGCACGTTTTCCGTGTCGTCCTGCGTGCGCCAGGCCAGATCCTCCCAGTGCCGCATCGCCGGGCTCTTTTCCCAGTTGCTGCCATCGAATACAAAAGGCTGCGTGAAGTCGGCGGTCCAGTGCGGCACATCCAGCTTGCCGTCGTTCAGTTCGAGCAGATGCTTGACCTGGTCGCGGCGGCCATAGGGCGCCAGCCCCATCAGCTCGCCGCATTTGTTCCAGTCGCCGAAAATGTAGGTCGAGGCGCGGCTGTAGAGCGCGCCGAGACCGGGCATGGTGTAGAACTCGTCGCTGAGAAAGCCGCGGTCCGGCTCCATCCAGACCTTCTTGAGGCATTCCAGCGTCGTGCCGCTGAACTTGTAGTAGCTCTCGGACTCGCGTGCCAGTGGCGTCGCCGTGTCGCTGGCGGGAAACGCTTCCATCACGTCGGAGCGGTAGCTGCCGACGCCATCGACGATCATCACGACGCCATCCTCGAACGGCGATACCGCAAACGCACTATAGGCGTGCGCGAGGTGATGGGAGATCGTGACCACCTTGTCCTGACGCGACAGATACAGCGGGTGCTTGGCGGCGTCGCCGCGTTCGAATTCCGGGAGGAAGCCCGGCGCATCGAAATAGACCAGCCGCTCCTCCATTTCCTGGACCGGCAGGATATAACAATTGCGCACGACCAGATCGACGTCGTCGAGTGTGATGCCCTCGGCCTCGAGGCAATAGTCGATCACTTCCTTGTAGAATCCTGACGCGTGCTTGGCCCGCGTGATCCGCTCCTTGGCGATCGCAAACGCAATGGCGCCATCGCGCAACAGGCAGGCGCTGACATCGTGGTCATAGGTGTTCAGGCCGAGGACATAAGTGTGTTTTTTGGGCATGAGTACTCGTTAAGGCGAGGTGGTCTTACGCTGAAAAAGGGGAGATCGTGTCGACATCAAGATGCTGGCGTGGCCTTGCCTTAACTTCCCTCGGAATTCTGCGGCGCACAACCATCGGCGTTCAGGAAACATTCAGGAAGATGAACGGCGCAACGCAAAAAGCCTCGGAAAACCGGCCTTAACTTGACCTTACCTGCCCTTCTTAATAATGTCCCGAACCCGAAAGAACCTTAGTAGAAATATTGTCTTAGCGCATCTGAACCGAAAGCTCCCTCGCGCGTCTAAGTGAGATAGTGCCAAAGTCCAGATGTCTTGGAAGTGACCCGGAGAATTCCCGAATGGCTAAACGCTACAATATCCTGACCCGCTGCCTCGCAGCGTTAGCTTTGTTGTTCGTCTACGTCGCCAGTACCTCTGCCATTCTGGTGGGCGGGACGACTACGTCCGCGCAGGCTCGTGGCGGCCGAGGCGGCGGCGGCTATCGCGGCGGTGGCCGTGGCTTCTATCGCGGCGGAGGTCGTGGCTTCTATGGCGGCCGAGGATATGGCCGGGGTTATGGCTTCTATGGCGCTCCCGTCGTAGTGGGCCCGCGCTGCTGGTGGAACGCCTACGGTCAACGCGTCTGCAGGTGGTGATATAGGTTCGATGGTCGTCGCGTGAGGCGGGGATCAGAGACAAGATCAAAGGCGTGCCGGACAATCCGGCGCGCCTTTTCCATTTTGGGGATCGCTTCGCGACGCGACTACTGGCTTGCGAGTCGCGGTAACAGCTTGAGCGCATTGCCGCGCTCGATCGCCGCCACCTGCTCTTCCGTGAACACACCCGCCTCGCGCAACCCCTTCACATGATCGATGCCGGTGCGGTACGGGAAATCCGTGCCGAACACGATCTGCGACGGCGGGATGATCGCCGCCAGCGCCGACATCGCGCCGCGATTGGAGGTCTGCGCGGTGTCGTAGAAGAATCGCTTCAGCTCGATGAGCGTGCCGTCGGGCACCGTCTCCTTGGCCTTCGGCACCAGCAGCGGATGGCGGACGAAGCGCTCGACCAGGAACGGCATCGTCCCACCAGCATGCGAGAAGATCCAGCGGATATCGGGAAACCGCCGCGCGTTGCCGGAGAAGACGATGTCGGCGATGGTGCGCGTCGTGTCAGTGCCGAACTCGATCATGACCGGCGGCTGCGTCGGTGCGAGATTGACGCAGCAATTGGCCGCGGTCGGATGAGTATAGACCAGCACCTTGCGGCGATTGAGTTCTTCCATTACGGGAAGGAACAGCGGATCGCCAAGCCATTTGTCGCCATAGCTCGTCATCAAGGCGATGCCGTCGGCCTTGAGCGTGTCGAGCGCATAGGTCAGCTCGCGCAGGCTGCCTTCGGCATCGGTGAGCGGCAGCATTGCGAAATTGCCAAACCGTCCGGGATAATCCGTGACCAGTTTTGCGCCATACTCATTCGACTCGCGACAGAGTTTTCGCGCCGCATCGCCCGCGGTGAAATTGACGGCGGGGGTGGTGACGGACAGCATCGCGGTGGCGATGCCGGCCTTGTCCATATCCGCGAGCGACTTCTCGATGCTCCAATTCTTCATCAGCAGATCGCCAAAGCCGCTATCGTTCGACGCGGTCACATAGGTCGGCGGTGACAGATGGTGATGAACGTCGATCCGGAACGGTTTTGTGTCGGCGGTTTGTGCCGTTGCCCGGCTGCTGCCTGCCGCCGTCGTCAACGCCAGCGCGCCGGCGCCGAGCATGAAGCCGCGCCGGCTGGAGTTGGAGAGCGACGGACTGGATGGGCCACAGCAGAAGCAGCCCCGCAGCGAGGGCGTACGCAAATCCGTCATTCGTTTTCTCCCCGATTTTGTTTGTTGTTGGGTGCAGCCTTCAGCCGTCGAGAATGGCAACCGCCCGTGTCCAGCCCGCCGAGGCGCGCTCGATCTTCACCGGGAAGCACGACACCATAAAGCCGGTCGATGGCAACTGTTCGAGATTGTGCAGTTTTTCGATATGGCAATAGCCGATGTGACGGCCCGCCTTGTGGCCTTCCCAGATCAGGCTAGCGTCCTTCGTCTCGGCATATTTCTTCGCGGTGTAGACGAACGGCGCGTCCCAGCTCCAGCCGTCGATGCCGGTCAGCCGCACGCCGCGCTCCAGCAGATACATCGTCGCCTCATAGCCCATGCCGCAGCCGGAGGTGACGTAATCCTGTCGGCCATATTTGATGCCGGCGCTGGTGTTGACCACGACAATCTCCAGCGGCGACAGCGTGTGGCCGATACGCTTCAGTTCAGCTTCGACATCCTTGGCCGTGGCAACATAGCCGTCAGGCAAGTGCCGGAAGTCGAGCTTCACGCCCGGCTGAAAGCACCATTCCAGCGGCACCTCGTCGATGGTCCACGAGCGCTCGCCGCGGTTCATGGTGGGATGGAAGTGCCAGGGCGCGTCGAGATGCGTGCCGTTGTGGGTGGAGAGCTGCACCTGCTCCACCGCCCAGCCCTGCCCGTCAGGCAGGTCTTCCGCCTTCAACCCGTCGAAGAACTGCAGCATCCGCGGCAGGCCCTGCTGGTGATCGATGTACTGGATCGTCGGATGTCCGCCCGGCGGGTCGGCCGGCACGTCGTTTTGCAGGGGAACGGAGATATCGATCAGTTTGCGCGCCATGGCGTTTCCTCGCTGGATGTTTCTTGTTGGTGACGTCGCCGGCAGCAGACTATTGCCGCTCGACCCGGTTCTTCAAAATGCC
>Ga0307510_10007765_pt1 | contig 12797 bp, 7 predicted proteins | sample 12_EM_MG_FD_207224 | JGI IMG/M metagenome (GOLD analysis project Ga0307510, IMG submission 207224) | Populus trichocarpa ectomycorrhiza microbial communities from riparian zone in the Pacific Northwest, United States - 12_EM | ecosystem: Host-associated > Plants > Roots > Unclassified | place... | reverse complement strand
TTTTGATGTATTTCAAAGTGAAAAACATTTTAAACCATCACCGCTACTACAATCTCAAATAATCCCTATAAAAATAAATGTTGAAATCAGTAGATGCTTTGATATGGCCACCATAGGAGTAAATAGCAGCAGCACCCACATAATCTATCAAAGTTGCCATGGCTCCAACATGCGAGTTCCCATCTGCATCCTAACATAATAAATATCACACATGCAAATCACAATATCAGTATGTTAGGATATAAACCAGGAGAAAACAAGAAAGAATGCAAATTCCAACAAATATTCTGTTGAGAAAATTAAATAAAATAAAACCAAAAAATCACCCTTCTCCTCCTCCTCCTCCTCCTCCCACCTAAAAAATAAAAATAAAAACAGCCCTCTCCTCCTAAACCATCAGCGTCGACCTAAGTCTATAAATAGAGCCAACATCCTTTTTTCTTGTAAAGTTTTGTTAAACCAGATAAGCAAACCTATCTATTTTTATAAAAAATATTTATTTTTTTGGTTAATTTTTTGAAATTCTTTGTAGTTTGCTTGAATATTTAAGTGTTTTATAGCTTTTCCAAATAGAATTTTATTGTATTAATATATAATTTGTATGTTAGGGTTTGTTTGGGATTTGAAGAAGATTTCATTTGATGAAATTGAGTTTGTAATTATAGAAATAATGGATTATTTAAAGGGAACTAATTACATTTGGTCAATTTTATTGTCAAGTTGAAAATTTAAAGAAATTGATTTTTTATGGAATTGATAATAATTAAAAGGTATTAATTTAGGTTGAATAAGTCTGAATTGAACAAACAATGGATAATTAGTTGGGTACTGATTATTTATTGTTAATTTTATTGCTTGATTCACATTTTGACATAAAATTGAATTTGTGTAGAAATGATAATTAGTTATTGGATTATGAATTCATTTTAAATAAAAATTTGAATTTTGAATTAATAGTTACATTATTAATAAATGTTGTCATTAATATTTTATATAGGTTTCATAAGTAATGGATGATCATTTTTATATATATCAGGATTCTTTTAGAGGGTTGTATAGACAAGATTATCTTAAAGAGATTGAGAGTTTTATTAATTTTATACTTTATAATATGAAGAATTTTAGTGGAGATAAAATTAATATCTATATGCAAAGTGTAAAAATAAAAAATTCCACCATAAAGATATTGTGACGATGTATCTACTTAAAAAAATATTCGTTAAGAAATATTTATGTTGGCTTGCACAAGGAGAACCTTGTGTTCCTTACGAAACCATGAAAGAACTGATGGTTGGCTCGACTTCTAGTTCTATCAACATACATGGGTTTACCGAGAATAATAGTAATCCTTATAGGAGTATGGTAATGGCTACAATGAGAATGAAATATGATTATTCAGGTGAAGATTCACGTAACATCCTTTTAAATGAAGAACAAAATGTAGACACAACTAAGTTTTTTAAACTTTTAAAAGATTATGATGAACCATTATGAAATAAGTGTAGAATTCAAAGTAAATTGTCGGCTATTACACAAGTGTTTGTCATCAAGTTAGATTATAAGTTAAGTGAAATCAGTTATGATAATATCTTGAAATGAGCAAAAAACATATTACCTAAAGAAAATAAACTGAAAGATAACTTCTATATTGCAAAATCTATGACGGAATCGCTTGTCCTAGGATAAGGAAAAATTAGTATGTGTCCAAACTTTTTCATGTTGTACAATAATGAATATAATAGTTTTATTAAGTGCAAAACTTGTCAGCATACTCGGTATAAACTCAGTAGTGAGTAAAGAAATGACACTTATAACATACAAAAATTAAAATATTTTTTAATTATTCTAAGGCTGCAAGGGTTATTTATATCTTCAAAAACTATTGGGTATATGATATAGCCTCATTCACATGATGAAGTGAATAAAGTCATAGTGCATCATTTTGATGGTGAAGTTTTAGTTTGAGACTCATTGATAAAATTCTCAAATATGTTTCAATGTAAGTCTTAGTTGTGATTGATTTTTACCATATTTGTAGTTTTAATTTTATACTAGTTTGTCGTTAATCTCTCTATTTTATATATTTTTATTTATATGGAATTATGTGCTTTAGAGTAAAAAATTATCATTCAATCCTTGGTTTTTAACTGAGCATTAACCCTAATTAGATTTAGACTCTTGTTATTAAAGAAACCTATTTAGAATCCATTAAATGAGGAAATTAACATTGGAGAGATCTAGTTGACTTATGTACATGTTTTGAGAAAAGAAAAAAGGAAAGTGAAAATTTCCCATTCCAAAAGTTTTAGAATTATATCTCGGTAAATCATGCATAAATTTATTTATAAATATTCAAATGAAACGATATTAGTGGCAAAAGAAAGATAAGAAAGATAGATAGAAATTTTCTATGTATATTGCTAGAATTAAAAGTCGAGTCAATCATCATTTCTTCCATGATTTTGTAAAGAACACAGGGTTTTTCATTTGCAAACCAACGTAAATATTTCTTAACGAATCTTTGTTTAAGTAGATACATCGTCACAACATCTTTATAGTGGAATTTTTTATTCTTACACTTTGCACATAGATATCTAATTTTATCTCCACTAATATTCTTCTTAAAATCATGGGATCCTGGCTTATTTTTATTTTATTAATTTTTTAAAAAATAAATGAACGACCTGTCATCTGCCCCTATCTTTTTAAAAGAAAAAAATATAAAAGGCAGACTACATGTCATCTACAAGCTCGGATTTTGGCCACCGACCAGAAAATCAAACAGTAGAAAACCCATTATGATAACCAAAAGTAAAGTAAACAACGACTCTCTCTCATAGCTAGAATATGGTAACCCTCATCTATATCTATCTCTCTCTCTCTCTCTAAACAGGGACTGAAAGATAACACAAATGAATTTATATCAAAATTAATTTTTTAAAATTTAAAAGGACCTAAATTATATACATTGTGTTATTTTTAAAGACCAAGGACATGAGTGTATTTTTTTTTTTTTGGTTCTTTTTCTTTTAATTTCATCCTTGATCAAGAATTCAGTCGCAATTAGCCTTTAATTACGATTAAATCGCATAAAATAAAAATTTAAGGACCAAAATGAACTATTAAAAAATACATAGTATGTCTACAATGTTTTTTGAGTATATGAACAATGTCGGCTCAACAGTAAACACCCCATGCCTTTTAGATTTTTACTTAATTTTTCCATAAATAATGATATTCATGTCACAACAAACCTCAATCAAGATGTAAAAAATATCTCAATGGGAGACGACCTAACATGGCATGCCATGTCATGCTGTCTTGACCTCATATCTAATTTCCTCTCGAGTTAATGGTTTAGCTTGGCAAAGGGATAAAAATGATGCAGTTTGCAAACCAAACAGACTTTGGAAATAGCATCATGTTATTTGGAGCCTAGATATCCTCTTGGATAACAAATGATGATGTGACCATGCTGAGAGCTCTTAGTTGGTTCTAACCTGGTTCCAGTTCAAATAGCTGCACATACCTGAGAGCCTACAAATTGAAGCATGTTTTCCCAAGTACTGCACAAGTGTTATTGCTTAAAATCAATCACAATACGAGGAAAACGTCAAGAACAAGTATCAGTGGTGCTAACCGATTTAATTCAAACAGCAGCAGCAACTTGGGAGTCTACTGATTTCAGCACCTCTTCACCCATTTCCTTGCATCCTACTAATTTCTGTATAAAAGTTACCCGTTATAATAAATCAGAAAAGAAGGTACTATACACACACACACACACACACACATTGTAATCATAAAAATGCATTTCTTAAGAACTTTTTAGGGGCCAAGGTCGAAAGAACTTGTCATGATTAAAATTTTCCTATAATTAATATCAGCAGCAGCTTTTGTTGAAAATAGGCACCTCAAGCCATTTTTGTTGTGAGGGTGCTAAACTTGCAATCAGTTGCATTTCTAGTTAATTTTCAGTAAACAAACCGCCAGTTACATAATAAAAGCAATGGAATGGAGATGAAGGCACATACATTTCCAGCTGAGTAAATATCACCCGTTCGAAAACCCTTATTCAGGGTATCCAAGACTGCATTCTCAATTCTCTTGGCAGCATTTTCTTCCCCCAGACCATACTTCAAAAGCATTGCAGCACTCAGGACAGTTGCCAATGGGTTGGCCTTATCCTGCATATTAGACCATAACACTCCAAATTAAGAGTTACGTTCACCTTCTATCATTTCTTACTTTCTTTCTTTTCTTCATTTCTCTTTTTCTATTTCCTCTTGTTTTCTTTCTTTTTTTAAAAAAATGATATAAATAAACTCAGCATTTAAACTTCAACTCATAAGGGTTGCAAAAGCAAATTCACAATTTTCTTTTAGCATAAAGTAATTGAATAATAGCAAGATGTATTATTAAAGAGAAGAATGAACTCAACCTGGTTAGCAATGTCAGGAGCAGAACCATGTATTGGTTCAAAAAGTCCAGGTCCCTGTGCCATTTTCCAAATAAAAATTAGGTTTAATGTTTTGTCATGTAAAAGGAACACTAAAATTTCTTCAGAAAGGGAACTGAAAGGCACTGCAATAAATTCTTTAGAATGCGACCAAAACTTTGGATTAATTAAAAAGAAGATTTAAGTGATTTTCCATACTGATGAACCAAGACTAGCAGATGGAAGCATCCCAATACTTCCAGTAATCATTGAAGCCTCATCAGATAGTATATCGCCAAATATGTTGTTCGTCACTATTGTGTCAAACTGCAATGTCATTGTCAAACATTGTAAGGCTGCCAATTATCATCAGTTCAACAGCTTTACTTTCCAACCTTGTTCAAAGAGTATCAAATGAAAGTGCAGAGAGTTAATGCCAGTTGGTTCTAAAGGAAAACCTGTTTTGGATTGCGGACAAGCTGCATTGCGGCATTATCAACATACATGTGTGAAAGCTCAACATCAGGATATTCTGCCGCTATAGCGATCACTCGTTTTCTCCAAAACATTGATGCCTAAATTTTTTTTGAAACAATGGCACATTAACTACTGTTTGTAGCATATTTTTGCATGTTAACTACAGAGATGAACATTCCAGTTGAAAAGAAGATGCAATTCCAATTCACTGATTAGTGCCAAATAGGATATTGCAAATTACTATACCATAGTTCCAAATACAAGCATCATCGCTGTGCCAAAAATGTGTCAGGTCGACTCAAAATTTTGTTTTTACAAAAATAATAAAGATGATTAACAGCAAAAGCAAACACTTTGAAAACAGGTTGCATGAGCATAACATTATAAATAAAAAAATTTGGTGCATGCTTTGCTAAACCAATAAAGGTAATAAAAATTCCATAAATGTCTGAAATAAGAGTAAAATGCCAAAAGTTTAAGTCTTGTAACTGGAAATTATAACAACTAACCCAGACTTGTAAGCTGGAAATTGTAATAAGAAACCCAAAGTAGTATCGATGGATATGACAACCATTTCATGAAGTAGGTCGTTGAACTTTGGCGACAATCATATTGGTTTAAGAATCAAACATCAAACTAGATTAATGGAAGTTTTTCTGAGCTCCCTAAACAATAATTTCAGCATATAATAATCATCTGGACATAGCGCGCGCACACGAATAGGATACTATATGATGACCATTAACTACAATGTGCTTGAGACTGCATTGCAATCATAACCAGACTTTGGCAAAAGCATTGTCCTCCATGATTTTTCAAAGCAGAGTTGAGATTCTAGCGTATTCCCCAATACCTCATTCCAAACAAGAGCCAGGCCAATAAAAAAAAATGATAAAAGAAACAAAGGAACTACTCTAAAGATGTGTCGGCCAACTGATGCATGAGCTTTTATGGAAAAATAAAAATTTTCCTTGGTTATTTTAATATCTTCTTATTCACTTTAGGAATTTTATTTTGTCCTATTCAAGAAAATAATTTTTCTCTTTAGTTTTCCTATTTTATTTTTTCTATTCAGAATTATTAGGGTTTTCTAGTTTTCCTATATAAATAATTATAATAGCCTTTTAGTAAATGATACTTGGATGAATAAAAATTAAATATTTTGGAAGTCTTATTATGGTTATGATGTTCTTGGTCTTTGAAAGTTTTTGCTTTTACCAAACCCTGTTGATCTTTTAAATGTTTTGACTTATAACAAACCTGTTATCTTCACTCTTGGTTGGGTCACTAACTGATACCAACGCCCATCATTTTATGCTTAGAAAAACAAGATTTCTCCAACTAACTTCTTGATAACAATGTTGATACCCTATAGCACAGGAAATCAAGCTAATAGATTTAACAGCTGGGAAGTGAGGGGGGGGGTTATATGAAAGCAAACACACTTGTGGTTTGCAAACAGAGATATTGATTTGGCTCCAAAAATGTTGCAATTTGCTTAGAACATAAAACGATAGCCAAAGTTTTCAAGTCCCATGTGTTACACCAAATTTCAGTACCCAAGATGAATTAATATATATATATATATATATATATATATAAAAGAAGAAAACAGTAGACTGTCACATACCTCCAAGACATTTGCTTTGTCAACTGAGCAAAGTTTTCCATGTCGCTTTCTAGCAGTCTCAAATGCAACACGTGCAATACGATCAACCTGGTTCAAGATTGTTTTTCATATTAGCCAATCAATTATGCAAAATTCAGAAGAAGCTGCTGGACAGGATAAGAAAGAGGTATCAACTTTCAACAAATGATATTATTTATGAGGCAAGAATTCACTCTGAAAGGAAAAACAAAAAAAAAGGGAGATTCAAATCTTACTATTCATTGATGTAGTGGCTTGACATACCATCAGTTCAACAAATTAGGTGGATAAATCCAGACAACACATCTTGCCAGTAGATTGAGCAAGCACATACATAATATGTGCATATACAATATATACATGTGTGCATGCCTGTATACATACATATGTCGTGTATTTCTATCTTAATATTAATACAAGGGCACCTATAAAACAAAAACCTTTCAAAGGGACCTAAATGATGAACTGCATTGTATACATGCCAGGCCCGAGCAAAATGTATTTCAAATCTTTGTTTCATTTACTAATAAAAAGGAAAGTAGATGCACATCACATACCACAGACTTTTCAAATTAAAGTATGAAAAGACTGTTACTATCAATACCCCTCAACCTTATTTGTAAATTGAACTTAAGTTGGAAGTGCCACCACAACTAGCCTTTCTAACATTTCAGATACCAGAGACATCAGTTCGCAACCTCTTAGTTTCCCAATGTGAAATGATGATCTGATATCTTTGCGCAGATCAACTCAAAAATGCTTAGAGAAAAAAAAATCATCAACAAATAGATTTTAGGCAATGGAGTTACAGATTGGAAAAATCATAGTTATTTACAATTTGACATAAGCATCATTAAATATATCAGGTCTAGTTGGTATTAACTAAACTGTTACCCAAATGTCATGATCTACAGCCTGAAAATCGAAAAATTCAGCAAAAGGAAAAGGAAAAACATGAAAGTAAATAGTAAATCCTTATGTATGGGCTTAAAAATGGGATAGAAAACCAGGCATTAATTAACTTTACCAGTAAGAGAAGTGTATCAGAAATCTACCTCGTATGTAGCATACACCTCGGTATTGAAGCCTATCTCTTCACCATCTTCATTGGTGCCAAAACCCCTTGGCTTCCCAAAATAAATACCTATTTCCAACAACAAAATAAGTTGCATGTTTACTAGAAAAAATGATAAAGAGCCAATCTGTGTGATTCTGATTAAGTTCAAAGAACACTGACCTCCAGTAAGCTCTCTTACAACCATTACATCAACACCTTCAGCAACCTCTTTCTTTAAAGTTGAAGCATCCACTAGCTGAAAGAAAGCACAAGATACAGTGTCAGATTCTAAATGGGGTCAGGCATACAATACCACCTCTCATAGCTATCCATTAATTCCATTTTTCTTTGATAACAAATGCAACATTAGACAGTTACAAGGGGCCTAAAGGTAAGCCAGTCTTGATTTTTTCTCAAATGTTTCACATCCAGTAAGGCATGAATTCATTCCCCAGATATGAAGTTGCAGATTAACTCTTAATCATCCAGAAAAGGGTTTAGAAAGAAAAGGAGGACTTTTATCATCTGATATTCTAGTAAAATTTATAAAACAAAATGACTGGTGCCAAAGATTATCTTTTCTGGAGACAAGACTGATCATATACATTAAAGACCTTGAAAGAGTGGTTATTTAACAATGAAGCATGCTTCCACTTCATATATTGATGTGCCTAGCCTCCTTTTTACAAAACTACATCGTACTCCAGATTACTGTAAGATTTTCTCACCCACACAAAAGGCAAAAGGGACAAACAAACACTACTCCAGATTGATGTAAAACTTTCTCACCCACACAAAAGGTAAAAGGGACAAACAAGCAAACAAACACTTTTCGTATATTTATTTCCGAAACAAGCCAGTTAACATCAATGAATTCTGTAAATCAAAAGTCTGTTTTTTATGGGAAATATTAGTTATGCCCTTAAGACCACATGCAGAAGACAAGAACTTAAACATGCTTCATTTGGATGTTATAGAATCACAAACATGCCAGTGTAATACGAAGCAAAAAAAAAAAAAGTAAATTAAAATCATATCTAATAAAATGCTACCTGTGGCAAAACAGTTGCTGGCCTCAAATTCGCAAAGACCTCAAGACCTTCTCTAAGCTGAAGCAATCCAGTCTCTGGCTTCAGATGTTTTTCATTTTTATCCCATTTGTACCTTCAAGCCAACACATAACAAAGCAAAGCAATAATTTAACAACAATGAGAGCAATGAAAGAGAAGAGATAATTTAAAAAGAGATAAGCACCCTCCAATGGCTCCAAGAAGAACCGCGTCAGATTTCTTCGCTGCCAAAAGGGTTTCGTCCGGCAATGGAACTCCAACCATATCCAAAGCAGATCCACCCATAGGCATTTCTTGAAAGTTAAATTCAATCCCTGACATATGCAATAAAACAGTTAATTAGGGAAAACCCTAAACCATGGCCTATCAAAATCTTCTGTTAAAAACAGTAGGATAAAAAAGAAAACAAACAATCAAGACTAACCTGGTTAAGACCTGTAAAAAAATAACTTACCAGTCTCAAATAACCCTAATAACAACACATTTCTTTACTTTTTATATCTTTCCTTCAACTTCATTTTATCAGCAACCCGATCCACACAGACATAGACATCAAACTTTAATTTTTATCTCTTTTCTTCTACTTCATTTTATCAGAAACCCGATACATACACATAGACATTGAACTTGATAATCCAATCTCTTTAAGAAGCAATAAACATCTGATGGGCTACTTTAAGACTAATAATCAACCACTGATTCAACTAGCAACCAGTTGAAACCCAACTAAGCATAATATCCAACAGGCCATTAAAAAGTGCTATAAATCTCAATATATAAAGAAATGACAGGAAAAATCTGCATTGATGACTCCTTTAACCCAATAAGTACATTAATAAAAGTGTACATAATGGTGAATTAATTAAGATTAAAGTTTCAATTTTCTTCAAACAGAAAGTCGAAGAGGGAAGTCGAGGCGCGGGCTAGCAGGTGTTAACCTTCAAGAGACCCAGCAAGGTTGAGTACGTTTTTAGCGACAGAGATGACTTCGGGACCAATGCCATCGCCAGGGAGAAGAGTGATGGAGTAGCGTTTGGATTGCTTGGTGGTGGCAGCGGCGCACCTGATTCTGCTTGGTCTCAGGGAGGCAGGTTTAAGAAGGAAAATGGGTTTGATTGGATGCAGCGCATTAATCTGCATAGAGGAAGCAGAAGCAATCATTGGACAGTGAAAGAGGAAGCAACGACGCTACTGTAGTGGAAGAGAAGCAGGAGGGTTTTGTTTTGCCTTTGGGTCGGCTGGAAAAGAAATCGTGATCCTGGGGAAGTAAAGAACCCGCTTGTTTTTTTTTCATAAAAATATTTTTAAAAGAATTTAAAATTTAAATTTTTTATTTTTTATTATTATAATATTTATATGTTAAAAATAAATTTTAAAAAATAAAAAATATTATTTATTGTATTTTGAAATTAAAAAAATATAATAAATAATTCTCTTAACCCCATTTATATTAAATTAAACAATTAATAAATATATAAATAAGCATATTTGATCTTCTCCTTTTTCAATCGATAATTTCTCTCTCTTTCTCAACACAAATCAAACACAAAAATCTTGTGAGGATATGAAATTATTGGATAAATATTTAATATTTACAAATTATAAGAACCAAATTTTCTGTCTCAAATTGAAGCTTAGAAAGAGCCATAATCCATTGATGTGCCTGTGGATTTGTCCTACTAATCGAGGTCCGGTCCGTCCACGGAGAACCGTCGTGTCCCTGAGCGAGAAGACGATTTCCGGCATAGATTAGTCTTCACAAGCCCATCCATCTTATACGCTTGACTGCACCTGTTGGTGGCTCGGACTGGAGTTGCAAGCATGATACATGATTCGAGTACAAAAATTGAAGTAATTGGATACCAAATTATATAGTAAACCAATTACAAAAATTGAGTTGCTATATTAGTGTTGTTGCGCTAAACTACGAGCTGCTATTTTCACTAAACTTGTTTGTTTTTTTGGTGTTTAAACTTTAATATTTAAATATTTACTAAATTCTGGTTAATTCCATCAAATCAAGTTGATTTATTAAAAATAAAATTCTTTCAACAATTATATATTCTATATATAAAACTCAAACTCTGTATCAAATTACTTGAAACAAGCACTACCACTAATAAGCTTTATTGCCAAAGGGAAAAAAAGTATACACTCAGTTTTTTCATAGCAATGAAAAGATATTTAAATTAGTTAACTTGCCTAGTCTGTATTCAGGATATGAATACTAATATTAATGTGTGGATATGAACTTTATAATACATATTTTTAATATTGAATTATAAAAATTATTAATAATAAATATTATAAATTAGTTATAAATTTTATTATTTATGGATATAAAATTAATTATAATATAGCTAATAAACAATCGATCAACAATACAACTTACTATAGGTAGAGTGTATTAGGGTGATTATCTTTTCCTTGCACAACTTGTCTCTTTACTCATACTCTCGCATACCATTAAATTTTTAGTTATCGTGATACTAGGTGGCGACTCTTTTAAAATCATAATTTTATGATTAATTCCATAACCCTTCAATTCATGAAGAAAACCTACCATTCGACGCCGTGCACGCCTTGACACCCTTGTTCTTATAGTTTTTTATGGGTGTAATCATAACTTCATAGAAAGCAAATAAAAAAATTATGAAGCCCAAATTTCAACTAACTCAATGTTAAATGATGAAATAAAAAAAATTAATTAGAAAAAGGGGGAAAATGACACGAACCAACTGTGATTATTCTATTAAACTCGCGATATACGTCATGAAATTGTGACAAATTTATAGAAAACAAATAAAAAAAATCAAGAAACCCTACTTCTAATATATTTAATGTTGAGTGTTTAAAATGATGGAAAAAATGAAATCCATGAGACTACATAGCCCAACAAAACAAAATTGAAAAAATTACGAGACACAATTACCAAAAACAACCTAATATTAAATGATAAAAATAAAAATAAAAATTAAATAAAAAAACAGAAAAAATCAATTGTAAAAGAGATATTCAAAAAAAAACTTATCGAGCCAATCCAATTTAACCTGTTAAATCTGCGATCTAAATTATAAGATTAAGATAAATTCATAAAAAATAAATCGAAAAACTATGAAACCTTATTTCCAACAGATATAATATTGAAGGTTGAAATTAAAAAGAAAAAAACAAAAAAAAATCCATGAAATCAACATATAACCCAACAAAAAAAAAATTGAGTTGTTGAAAAGTGAAATTGAAAAAAAAAACTAAATAAAAAAAACACAACACTATTTCAATAAATAATATTTATATATGTAGATATAATTATTTAAGCACACCCTTTAATGTTTTGTTAATCAATTAACTAATAAAAAGGAAAACCCATAATGATGCCAAAATAATTAGTACAACTTACAATAAGCTAATGAATTTAATGAAGCAAGAATTAATTAAAACAATAACTAAAAGTCTATATATATATATATATATATATATATATATATATATTCATATTAGTTAGTTTGTATGCTGGAATTTAATGAAACTAACAATGCCGGCCAATCGTACAAATAATAGTAGCCATCATCAATCAAGCTACGAGTAAAGCTAAGTAGTAATTATGTCTTCAGTAAAGTTTGAAGTTGTTCATGCATTGAAATATCCTTTTGAAACTCAGAAATTATCGTGGATGTTGGCGGTGAAATTGAAAGCTGAAAGATAAAACAAAAAACAAAAAGAAACAAATTAAACCTTCGACATCAAATATCACCATGAACATGTGTCGGTGAAGAAATGAGAGAGGAGGGCAGTAGTGGAGGGAAGTCGTCTTACATAGGATATCCCCGGTCATAAAGGTTAGGGGTGATCATTTTCGGTTCGGTTCGGTTTTTATCTTAAAAAATAACCAAAATAAAATTTTAAAAAACTGAAAAATTTGAACCGGAACCGAACCGGAATCGGTTCAAACCGACCGGTTTCGGTTCGGTCCGGTTCGGGTTTTTTAATATAAAAACCGGAAAAACCTATATTCAAACCGACCGGGTTTTTTTAACAATCTTCTCTATAGCTTCTCCAGCTTCGTTCTTGTTCTTCCCTACAAACCCCACAATTTCAAAAGCTCAA
>Ga0307510_10007764_pt1 | contig 12797 bp, 9 predicted proteins | sample 12_EM_MG_FD_207224 | JGI IMG/M metagenome (GOLD analysis project Ga0307510, IMG submission 207224) | Populus trichocarpa ectomycorrhiza microbial communities from riparian zone in the Pacific Northwest, United States - 12_EM | ecosystem: Host-associated > Plants > Roots > Unclassified | place... | reverse complement strand
CCATGATGTTACTAGGCTCTGTTCTTGAGAGCATTCCAGTTGGGTTGCATAATCTTTTGTTGGTTTTTGGCTATATCAGTTTAACAAAAAGAAAAATTGTGATACTTTATCATTGAGGACAGTATTATTGCGACTTTCACTGGATCATTGTTAGTTCGTCAAACATGATGTCATGCCACCTCCCCAAACTCTTAATGTTGATGCTGACATTCTCTTTTATTGACACTCTTGCGGTTCTGCTGCAAGAGTCCTCTGCATCTATCATCAAAATTATAAATTTTTTTGTCTGGGGCAGCACTGCAATAAGTACACCTATAGTTCATTGCTGCTGCTGAGGCCTCGACCTCTACAACCTTTGTTACAACTACGTCCACCACCATCTGATTTCTATTATAACTTCTTGTAAAGGCTATTCAAACAAATAAAAAATTCATGTGAAGGCTGAGGTACTCATCACTGTTCAGTTTTAACACAAATCAACGCAATTATTATAGTGCCCTTGCCAATTGTCATTTCGACAACACTAGATAATTTAAATGTAAGTGATATGTGATCTTCATTAGATTGTTCATTTTGGTGAACGGAGCTCTTGTTAAGTTCTTTGGAGTCCGTTTTGAGGCCCTGGGATGATTCATTTCCTAAATAATTTAATGGTCCACGGTTGGTTGGGGTGGTGTTCGTGTGGGTTTATTGTGATCTTTTGCACAAACATTTTGTTGTAACTTTTCTTATATCATCTATGTTTCTGTTCTTGGTAATTTCCTCAAATAAACATCTGTACTAACTTCTCTGCATATACTTGATAAGTGATGTGATGTGAATCATCTGGTCAACTGACTATCATCCTTTAAGACATCCAAATTTGTTTTTTTTTTTAATTTTCACTTTTCTCAACATGTATATTTAGTTTCCCTACAACAAACAATATCATACTTATTTCATCCTCATAGAAACTTTTGGCTCCAAGTTCTCTAAATTTTCATAATTTCTTTCAAAATGCTTCCTATTTGCAGTTATTGTTGCCTTTTTCTTCTTCAGTATACTTTTTAGCAGACACATTTATTGCATTGTTTTTCTGAATGGTGTTCTGAAGATTTAGGCATGTGTATCGGTGTACATATCAGCTGGAAGTCTTACAAGCAATCTTTTGACCTTTGAGCTCTTCGCTATTTTAGTCTAGAACATTATTTAGCATTTCTGATGTTTCATGTATTTCTCAGGCTTCTGTTTATTCCTTACTACAAGCAGCACATGAGATTTCTTCCCAACGTGATGGTAAAGACAGAGATGTGAATATTTTTGTTCAAAGGAGGTGATAAATAATATCTATTTCAGATCACCATTTCTTGTTTGGCTGACTCCTGTTAAAGCTTCCAGAATCTTGCCTAATTTTGGTCTAATTTATTTAAAATTTTACTCCCATTGTTTGATATGTGCGATAGATATATACAGCAACTAACACATTGCACATCTTTCGTTCATGAAATAAGGATCCAAGACCTCTTTCCTAATTGAATCAATGATCATTTTTGTTATTGAATTTTCAAAATTACTTGGAGCAGAATAATTGGTCATATATGGCCGACTTTTACAACATACTTTGATAAGATTGTACATTAAACAGATTGGTGAAAGCTTGCCCATTGTTTCCTGATAGATACTATTGCTAACCATCCAATCAAACTTTTGGATTTCGAAGTTTGTCCAGTAGGCTATAGTTCCTTCTGTCCTTTACATATTGCATCGGAGACCTTTGATTCCACAATTGCCATTTCTGTGTTATTTGAAACCAACATTAATTGTGTATTTTCTGTGCTGACCTTCTGCATCGGTTTCCACATACCTATGCTTTTACATCTGTTTTAACTTTTTATGATGCAGTTTTTTACAGCAATCTGCTCCCCTAGAGAGCTTGATCAGGGATAAACTATCTACTAAACAACCTGAAGCTTATGAATGGTTTTGGTCTAAGCAAGTTCCGATGGTGGTGGCATCTTTTCTTAATTATCTTGAAGAGGACCCACGCTTTACTTCTGCCACTGCTGTGTAAGTCATCATCTCTCTCTTACTGCTTTTTGAGGTTTCCAGTAATTATTGCAGTTTTGATATCCTTGTGAGAATAAGGTTATTTTGATTTACTTTCAGGTTTGGCAAAGGCTTGTCCTCGATTTCAGGCAATGGAAGTGATATTTCACTTCTTTTACTGGCACTGACATGTAATGCTGCAATCACAAAACTTGGCACCACAAAAGTTTCTTGCCCACAATTCTTCTCCGTGATCTCAGATATAACTGGTAGATTGATGGACATGCTGGTTGATTTTATTCCTGTACGCCAAGCTTATCATTCTATAAAGCACATTGGTCTACGCAGAGAATTTCTTTTCCATTTTGGGCCTCGATTTGCGGCATGCCGAGTAAAAAATGATCGTGGATCAGAAGAGGTGATTTTCTGGGTTAATCTTGTACAGAAACAGCTCCAACAAGCTATAGATAGGGAGAAAATATGGTCAAGACTAACTACTTCAGAAAGTATTGAGGTTAGTGCCAATGGCTTATGTGCAAGTTTAGAGTATAGTTGAGGCTTTTCATTACCTGTTAATTTAGACCATGCTAAAGTTTAAAGTGCCAATCATCAGTCTCATGCTCCCCATTCTGAACATATACTGTATTCTGGGAGAAGGATTGGATGGATAACCAAAATAGTTATTGGCATGTGGTGTTGTTTTGGTTTAGGAATATGGAAGCAAAGGGGGAAGGAGGATAACAGTGAAATAAGGGGGTCTGTCACAGTACTGAAGATAAATGCATAGTATGTAACAGATACAGTACACTGCAATCAACCTTCTTTCACTGTGGGTTTAATTCTGTAGATTGCATAATTTTGCTACTTTTCCAAGAAACAAGGGTACCTAGAAGCAATTTACTGATGAAAAGAAAATGCTCCAATTTTGTGAAGACGTGCTTTCACTTGCAAAAGTTTATAGAAAAACAATTATAGCATAAAAAATAAACCTAGTTTATGAATTGTTGAGGTCTGAATATCGAATGTTAACCCTTTTTTTATGATGATTATTGGGCTACACTAATGGTTTTGTCTCCTCATAGAAACCCCATCAATTCCACTTTTGTTGCTTGGCCTTGAACATGTTTGTGATTTCCCCTTCCACTCAAAAGAGGCAGTTTGCTAGTCTGAACAGGCATTGGCTACAGCACTTAGGCATGCTTGCATATGAACGGTCTATAGATGTACATTTATCAATTAAATTAACAATAAATGAATAGATATTCCTTTAATCATGTAGAGTCGTTGTTGAATGCAGGTTTTGGAGAAGGATTTGGCTATATTTGGATTCTTTATTGCCTTAGGAAGAAGTACACGATCCTTTTTATCAGACCATGGATTTGATGTTCTAGATGATCCTATTGAAGGCTTCATAGGGTAGCTCTTCTCTTTTCTTTTCTTTAACAATAATTAATAAAATTTGATTTAGATTTCTTTTGCTTGGATGTCTATCATTTTATGAATTTTCTTGCAGGTACCTTATTGGGGGAAGTGTTTTGTACTATCCTCAGCTTTCATCAATAAGCTCCTATCAGTTGTATGTAGAGGTGAGTCAGCGTGCATATTTACTAACATTATTATTAAACATTCTGTCTCATAGTCAATAACATGATTTTCAACTCCATAGGTAGTTTGTGAGGAGCTGGATTGGCTTCCTTTTTATCCAGGCAACGTTGGCACCACAAAACTGTCTCTTGGACACAAAAATAAACAAAAGGGTCCTCCAAATGCTGAAGCTATCCCTCAAGTATTAGATGTCTGCTCTCACTGGATGCAGAGCTTTATTAAATACAGTAAATGGCTACAGAATCCATCCAATGTTAAGGCAGCAAGGTTTCTTTCCAGGGGGTAATTGAACTTATCTGCCCTAGTTATTACAAAACGAAGAGTAATTCTTTGATTTAACAACATCTTCCATTTTCATTGTTTAGGCACGCCAAATTAATGGAGTGCAGAGAAGAACTAGGAATGTCTTGGTAAGCTAATGGAAGCAAAACTTGGAGTTTTTCTCTGATGTGCACATGAAGCATGCTCATAAAGACAGAAAACTAGTCCTAAAGTTATGAATGAGATGTGTATTCTGTGATAAAAAAATGAAATGGGCTTCAACATGATTAAAAACCTTTAAAAGTGCTAGGAATGGATAGAAATCTATAGAAACCAAAACTGATCCGCCATTGGAATTATCTGGCATTTCAGTCAATATCCAAGCTTTTATTGAGATTTTGACTTGAGCTGTATGTTCTGTCAAAGACTTGTTTCATTTCAATTCATTTTGTTTGTAAGGAGATGATTTCTACCATTGTCTAGTTATGTTCGCTTGAAATGTTTTTTGAAATGATTCATAGTTGTGGATTACAATTTACACTTAAAAATTGTGATGCAGGAAAATGACAGAAAGCAATATCAATTATTCTGTTGAGATAACAAGACCTGAAATTAATTTGATGACTTATAAAGAGACAGATTCATTCAACAAGGTTTTTCTCCTTCCTTTAGTTCATTTGTTTGTGGCCTATTCTTCACAGTTCATTTTGGAACTTGGAAGACTCAACTTTCCATGTGAACATAAATGACACAAGGATCTGTTTTCCTGTGGTGTGGGTCTGAGAAGAGAGGGAGGCTGTGGCTGAAAGGAGGATAAATTTGACAAGGGTAATTTGGTCTAATCAATGACATAACATTTTTGAGGATGTGAAAACAGCCTCATTCATGGCATAATGCTTAAAGTGAAAGAAGTACTTGGTTTCTTTGTTTTCTTGTTGGGTTGCAGCTTGCTCCTGTAATTTATATTTAACCTCTACACACGAGCTTCCATTTAGACCAGTTGTCCATGTTGTTGTTCCGTCCTATATGCCAATAGAATGATTGTGCTTTTCATTTGGTGTCAGGCATTGGAGAGTGTTGAAGGAGCTCTTGTGAGACTTGAAAAACTACATCAGGAGCTGCCTGCATCAAGCTCTAATTCTGGGAAAGAGCATATAAAGGCTGCGTGTTCTGATCTTGAGAAAATAAGGAAACTGAAGAAAGAGGCTGAATTTCTGGAGGCATCTTTCAGAACAAAAGCAGCTTCGCTTCAGCAGGTATGCTATTAGTTTCATTGTAATACACCCTACAGCTTATTAATGACCACTGACTGCATTCCATTTGATTCACTGCTGGCCTGTACTTGCAAATGATTACGCCGCATTCTTTATTCCAAAAAGGTGCACCACAATTTCTTCATCATGTGTTCTCTTAAAAGGCAGCTTTATACCTCCGTGTTTAACAGATAGTTCTCATCTTTATTAAAATTTGTATATCTTACTAATACTTAATTGCTGATTGGATCATCAGGGAGAAGATGAAAGTAGTCTACAATCTTGTATTAGTGAGCAGCAACAATACTTGAAAGGGAACGGGAGGAAGAATGCTGATGTAAGGCTCGATAGAAGTAAAAGGTATTAAACTTTTTCTGTAGGTTTAAGCTCTTCCCAACATGTTTGAGTTTCTTCTTCATGCTATTGTCTGATTTATTTCCTGCTCAATAGTGATTCCTTTCTTTTCTTTTTGAGTTATCAGTAAATTTCAAGGACTGTGGAACTTCGTTGTGTACTCTCCAACCAAGAAGCCTGGCCCTGATGTGGCAGTTGTTGATGCATCTGTATGCCCTCCCTTCACGATATGTCTACAATAGTAACTGTTTGTGGATGGCGTCTTTTTTTAATTGTATATGTTTGTGAGTACTTCGGAAGTTCCACTCTCAAATGTATCAAGCAAGTTGAAGAATTTTTTCTCAATGAAAGCTTCTTGATTGCAACTAGCTTAAAACTAGATCCTTAGAAGAAAAACTAAAATGAATTACATAGCTTTATTTTCGGAAAGTAAAAATAAAAGCACTCCTCATTAGCCATTTGATAAGCAGATGACCTTGAGCTGTTTTTTTCTTCTTATTTCTATGATGTCCTTTGACCTTGAGTTATTCTTGTTGAAGTGCTGCATTCAGAGAGAAAAATTAAGGCACTGGCAGATATTTTTGTCCTATAGGATGTTATTTGTTAGGTATGTTACTGTGCTGTCCTATTGAATTTAGTGCCACAGTTTGGTTCTGGAAGCATTATATTTTGTCCTATAGGATGTTATTTGTTAGGTATGTTACTGTGCTGTCCTATTGAATTTAGTGCCACAGTTTGGTTCTGGAAGCATTATATTTCCCCTTTTGAAATGCCAACTTAAAGGCAGAAAGTCTGGTTCATGCTAACAATAATAGTTGGAATTTGTCTTGGATATTAAATAAACTGACTTGACTAATTCTTACATTTAGACTGTTTTGATTATTAGCAAACAATTAATCGTACATGATGAATGATCTGTGGAATTGAATGGCAACATTGTCTATTGGTTAGAATTAGATGGTTAATTATCCTGTTTTTTGAACCACTTGTTGCTTGTAGTGCCTATAGTTAAAGGCCATCGTTTTACTAGTTAAATGGAGGTGGTTCAAGAGTATATCCCTTCTACTAGCAGCTCCCTATTAGCAATGAACTAGCTACTAAAAACAGACCAATAAATATGGGAAACTTTTTGTAGACCTAACTTTATTTGTTTCCTTTTGTGGATAAATTTTGATGCACTTCTTCATATCTACCTCTTGTCAGAAAGAAAGAAATTATGAATTTATACAACTTGCAAAACTTCAATTGCAACTCTTTCATGAGAACATCATATAGTATAGTTCGGTATTCCATGTTGTACATGCTGGAATTCTCGATCTTGATGTTGTTGAGTGGAAGTATACTAAAGGAGAGAGGAGTAACAGTGCCAAACCCAGTTATTAGGACTCCTTAATGTTTAACATTCTTGAATAGCGATGACTGTCAATACTTTCTAAATTAAGGTTATTAATAACATTTCTTACCTATTTAAGTGAATTTTATCAGCTGTGGCTTTTGGTTCTCACCTATTTTCATGCTATGTTGTGCTCTGAAGTACATTGTTTTCCTTCAGGAGTTGATTAATTTTTATTAACATGGAAGTTATGTAAAGTTGGTTTGGTAAATGCAGGGAGATGCAGATATTGGGCAAACTACTACAAGTATGGGTATTGGAGAGTTGGAGTCAAATGAAATTCGTCGCTTTGAACTTCTAAGGAATGAACTGATGGAACTTGAAAAACGGGTTCAAAAAAGTACTGATCAATATGAAAATGAAGAGGTGTGTCTCATGCTTTTTAACATCTCCTTTGTAACATTTGAATGTTACAATGGTTTTTTTCCTCCATGTAATAAATTCAATGCACATGCTTGTACAGTTCTAAAAACATGAATATACCTGATATGGAATGTGGGAAACAAATTTTGTAACATTGTAAACTGGTTATGGTCCTAGTGAAGTGGGTAAGGACTTTTTTGAAGTAGCTGCTTGCTTGGCTTAATTTGTACCTCTATGGTTGCAAGTCCATAATTATTATTATTGCTCCAAGCAACGACTCCTTGAGACCTTTTTTTCTTAAAATATAATGTAACTTACATTCTAGGATTACTTGGAAATGATTGCTTTTTGTTATTTTATATAATATCAACAAGGTTTATTTATAATGACTACTGCCAACTATGTATTCTTGACATTATTCTTATGAGATTCTATGTAACTGCTAAAACTTTGTTTTATTTTTAGGATATCAAGGTTACAGATGATGGTGCTAATTACCATGATGAGGCTGCAAGCTCTCAATTAATCCAGGTTCCAAGGAATGAAAATATCATCGAAAAATCAATTGTTAAGCTAAAGAAAACAAGCACGGTACGACTAGCACTTTCCATTCTTTCGTAATTGGTATAGTGTATATCTTTCAAGCTCAAGTATGTGCCATCACATCAATGAGTGGACATGATTTCCTAATGTGCTGTGCTATGTTGGTATTAATTGAATTTTTCTTTTCTTGCACCTTTGTGTTTCGTGATCAAAATGATTTGGTTGGGTTGATGACAGTGGACATATAATTGGTTCATTGAAAGCTAGATGAGTAAAGTCATTCGTAGGCCGAATGTATTACCTAAACTGAACACATTGTTTCTGCTGGAACACTGAACATCTTCTTGTACCTGTATCGGTGTTTGTGCAGGAATGCTAGGCATGCTGAAACAAATGCAAAATAATGCTCATTTCTTTGAATTGTTTAGAAGAAAAAAAGATCATTAGGATTTGAAACTCACTCCCATTTAAATCTTTCTATTCTGTGACTACTACATGATGTATGTATGGCATTTAGGTTTTTAATTTTAGAACTCAGTTCCTGGACTGTTTGCACCTCATTGATAATATATATGGTTAAATATGCGCAGGATGTGTTGCAAGGAACTCAGCTTCTAGCTATTGATGTTGCTGCTTCAATGGGGTTGCTTAAAAGGCTCTTGATTGGAGATGAGTTAACAGAGAAAGAAAGAAAAACTCTCCGGAGAACTATGATGGACTTGGCATCAGTGATACCTATTGGTGTTCTTATGCTTCTTCCTGTAAGTGCCATCATAAAATTACCCTCATAAACAGTGTATCATTTTAGTTGTTTCATTTTCATCCTCTCATTAATCCTCAAATCACACAACTCTTAAGTATCATGACTTCTCATTGATTCATCTGGCAAGCTTGGTTTGTCACTTCTCCTTCTATTTGTGGTGAAATTGTTTCTGGTAAACTAAATGGTGCCTTAGAACAATCCAGTCATTTAGAAATACTCATCCATGTTGCTATGTGGGAGGTTTGTATCCAGATATATAGAACTTGTAATTATCCTTCATTGCAGCTGCGTTATTTCTGTGGCACAGCTTGCGGATCACCCTGTTCATTGTCATACTGTCTAAGAAATCCAGTTGTCAACCTTAATATATTCAGAAAGTCTAGACCCTGACCAAGCTTCTATCTGGTATGTTTAGGCATAGTACTGTGTCAAAAATTGTTAGTTCTTGTGCAAGTTCAAAAAAAGGGGGGATGGATGCCTAAAAAGTTCCAAGCATAAAGAGCTTGGTTAGCTTCAAGTGCACTATTAAACTAACTACAAATTGGCCAGGTTCGTTTCAAGTTCATAATCTGATTTGTCTTTCGGATTTGGGTTGAGTCTGCACTTATTTTATCGCAACTGATTGAAGCTGCACCTCCACCATATAAAAGATACTTCGAATTTTTTTGAGTGCAGAATTTTGTGTGTTAATTATATATGGTCCTCAGAATTGGGTTTCTTGTAACACATGGAAAACTGAACTGCATTTCCACAAAAATCTCAATCCAAATCTGTGATTCCCCATTTTACATCTATTGGCACTGCTTTTTCCACCGTGACCTGATGTAGAAAGGATAATTTGTGCATCTTAGGTTACTGCTGTGGGGCATGCAGCAATGTTGGCTGCTATCCAGAGATATGTGCCAGCTTTGGTGCGTTGTTTCTGAGCCAATAAATTCCTTTTTTTATATTCTTATTTAGATGTCAAATGTCCAAATACCAGGTGCTTTTATAATATGTTCTTTGGCAGATACCATCCACATATGGACCAGAAAGGTTGGATCTCTTGAGGCAACTTGAGAAAGTGAAGGAAATGGAAACGAGTGAACTGGATACCAAAGAAAATGGAGAGGTACTATCCTGATCAGAAGCAGCCCAGATTATGTACAGTCCGACAGTGACCAAAAACCCTTCAAGATTAGGTAACTGGTAAATTACACTATATAATATCACCTGTTTCTGAATCCCATTGACAATAAATTAGCATATAGGATTTCATTCCATGTATCTGGTATTCCAGGTAAGCACCAATGACTGCAGTCCTGTGGAGCATCAACCGGAGTGCCGGGCTCTCGATGACGAGAAGGGTGACCGTCGTACCTGAACTGTGACAGATGCGTAATGTTTAAGAACCGAACCTTCCTGTCTCCATAATCCATCTCTTTGATTACAGTAGAAATTATTTGGTTATACACTGGCTCAGGTTCCAGCATTATGTAGTTTGCCTCTGGTTGTATATCAACATCACATCGGCCCCCCTCATCCCACGTAGCATTCCTGCAATTTTTCATATTAAAAAAAAGTATATACTGACATATTACCCCAATGCATAATCTGGATTGAGATAATCCACGTCCGCACGAATCCTAGCTGGACGTGCGCCACGAATATTTACCTGTAATGTACTGGGGAGTAGCCACGAAAGAAAACACGTGTCCCTTCAGGGCTTAAATTTTCACCCCATGACTTCCATGTCTGAAGAGATTTTTGAAATGCTTCCATCACATTCAACGACATGTTAACCTTACCTCCGTCCTCAAAGTAGTTACCCCTGCACATACCAAATTGTCAGCGTGACTTTGTGGTCAGCAATAAATAGGAACTGCAAAATAAGGGAGAAAATCTCATACATCTTGACGGTTTTATCTTCATTCCACCAATGCCCTGTGTTGAACATCAGAACGTCAGCCCCTTCCCAGTTTCTGGCAAACCAGTGCAGCTGGTCGACCTTAATTGTCATTTTGATGCCAGCCGGTGAATTCCTCGGTGGGCGGCCGATGAATACCAGAAAAGGTGCCCTATAGTATTCAACGGTGAGATTGTATTCGCTGAAGCGCATGGAGAGAAATCCTTTGTGTTTTGTTATTGGTTTCCCGTTCTCTTCATATATTGAAGACTTGTTGGGAACCCCTTGAGCAAGCATGCACAGGAAAGACTCCCACTGGTTTCTGCCAACAGAGTCCCCAGCAAATACAACCCTTCCATTTCTGCCTCTGTTTAGGATTTCACTTGCATTAAATCTGAGTAGAAACAGGAGGAGTAAGTTGAGGAAAATGTCAATACAGAGGCTACAAATTGTCTGCATGCATGAGCTTATTGAACCAAATATATAGCTGGTGAGTGCCGTCACGCATCAAGTGGGAAAATGATGGCCAATATTCACCATTCCCTGTGTTATGCCTACAGTGGCTCTCAATAACTCTTACGTGCCGTGCAATCGATGGGGTTGAAATATGTGGAAAATGATCCTAATTAACAGTTTTAGGTACAACTGTAATGGCGGTTAGAGAGTTTATCGATCTCATGCCCTTCACCTGTAATGAAATTAAAGGCTTTAAAGCTCCTGCTTTTCCCATAACGGGAACCCGTCTAAAGTACTGGTCTAACGATAAAGTTCATCAAAACTCATGAAATTTGGATGCCAAACTCAAAAGTTACTTCACTTGTATTAATTAAGGTTCCCAATAAACTTAATAAAGAAAATCCAATATTGAAAGAAGCATCCATGCATGCATGACAAGGCTTGCTAAACTTTCATGATATATAAGCTTCCATACCTTGGCAAATCACACCCTTCTGGCTGCCATCGCCAATTCCGATAGTCTACGTCTTTTCTTCCGTTTTGAACGCACCGAAAGCCTGGATCAAGAAAGGGGCAGTTCTCAGTGTAAGATAGATTCTTGTAACTTTCATCCCGAACCCATCTTCCACGAGAATAATCACAGGCTGAGTGTGACGAGTCTTTATCGTTCTTTATGAAACTAAAACGAAAGACAGATCGCGGATCGAAAGAGCCAAGAAGATCAAAGACGAAGAATGAAGACGCCACGACAATGACAAAAGAGATTGCATAGACAAGTTCTCTCTTGATTACGAGGGGAAAATAAAGAAGGTGGTGTTTTTGGTTTGTGGGCTGGTGATGATGATCCATACAGAGAAGAGAGAAGGAACAACAAGTCTTTTTTATTTATAAATTCTTGTTGTTACTTTGAAGGTGTCTTGGAAGAGAAAGAAGGGATATATGTGGTTGCGCGAGCGCGGTTGTTGAATAGATGATAATGCAAGTAGGAGAATTAGGGTTCATATTGTGATGAGATCGAGTTGATTGTTGTGACTTCTTTCTTCTCTAAAAATGGTAGAGCCACAGGTCAGTAGAGCAGGTCTATCGTTTTCATAGCAGGTGCATTGCAGGCATAGCAGTTGTAGGTGTTCTCTGTACCCAGAAGATTGGTATTGGGAAAGTACAAAAGCTTTCCCTTCAATATCAGGAGCCTTAGGGAAAGGGAAAGAAGAAGCCCATCCTCTATTTTGTTTCAGTTCTGGAACCATCCATTTTTTTTGGCTTTATGCTATCTATATTCGGAAAGACCTGTGAGTGGTTTTCGCAGCTTGTAGGGTGGGATTGTTTAGGTAGATAGATTCTTGTTTAGGAATATACAACGACGAGATTATCCATCATCATAATCTTAAAATAAATATAAAAAGAATAATGTTACCATGTTTGTGGTCTTTCTTAAATTCCATGCTTCCTTACACGCAGGTTTTGCGTGTTTTTTTTGTTTTTTAGTTTAACGTGGATGTCCGGACTAGCTTGCGTGTATCTCGACTAATCCCACGGGCCCTGAAGTTAACGATCATGTAAGCCTCCAGTGGCCATCATATAAACAACTACAGGGCTCGAATCTGAGACCACAGAGAAAGCAAACTTCTTGGTCCCAAGCTCTTACCACTGGGCTACCACCTAGATGGTTGGTCTTGCGTGTTTTAGATGGACTATTTAGTACTGTGTTTTTATTTGTTTGAAAGTGTTTTAAAAATATATTTATTTTAATTAATATTTTTTTAGTTATTTTCAATAATTTTAATTTATTGTTATTAAAAATTAAAAAATATAAAAATTATTTTAATGTACTCTTAAATAAAAAACATTATACACTATAATACCAAACATAAACTAAAAAAAAAATCCAGTCCTACT
>Ga0307510_10007763_pt1 | contig 12798 bp, 20 predicted proteins | sample 12_EM_MG_FD_207224 | JGI IMG/M metagenome (GOLD analysis project Ga0307510, IMG submission 207224) | Populus trichocarpa ectomycorrhiza microbial communities from riparian zone in the Pacific Northwest, United States - 12_EM | ecosystem: Host-associated > Plants > Roots > Unclassified | place... | reverse complement strand
GAAGCGACGTACGCGTCGCGTTTCACGTCTCCGATGCTCGTGCAAGACACGGCGGCCGTCCGACTCTCGCACGACGACCTCGTGCTCACCTTCCGCGGGCGCGAAACGATGCAACGCTCCGTCTCGACCTTCCTCTCCTCGCAAGTGAAGAACCGCATGCCGGCAGCTGGGTGCACGGTCCCGGGCGGGGGACAGGCGTGCCGGGACGCGTTCTACTTCATCACGCTCAACACGCTGCGCGCGGTCGGGGGCATCGCGGCGGGACGCGACGGGGACCCGCTCTTCACGCTCGGGCAGATGATCGACATGTTGCATCACACCGAGTGGGTGGACGGGCAGTACCTCCGCGGCTTGCCAATGTGCGGGAAATGTCGGGACGAGTTCATCCCCGCTGTGCACGCGGGACGCCAGGCGATCTGGGACCAGATACCGGCGTGGTTTGGGCTGGAGCCTTATGATATCCTGAAAGCGCGAGATGACGAGCTCAATGAGCGGGATATGTACCCCTAATTCCTTTTTCATGTGGCCTCTACTGGTCGCCGAGTTCCCGTTTCGTTATCTACCATGATTGCTTTTTGAACGCCCAGCCGATGGGAAAAACAGACCAATTTCTCAGACCCATTGAGTCACGCCCTTTTAAGAACTATGTGGACCATGTCAAATAAAGCGCGCCCCATCACTTGATAACACTTTCGTAACCCCTCACTACCTCTCCATCAGGAGATGGTACAAATGTCATGCACATGATATAGATATATTCCCGACGAGTGGCGTTCCAGACTACTCGACGTGTCAACAGAAATCCTGACAGAATGATTGAGGCGCCATATGAAACGCGAGCGATGTGTTGTAGTGTACCCATGAGTCAAGGCATCGAGCCAACTCTATCTGACTCACCGATCGAAAGGTTCTGGTAATAAGTACATAGATATAGCAAAATAAGCAAGCGAACTGTTCCTCGGCGAATTTATCAACTAACGGAATTACTAGGGAATCGGTATCAGGGAACAAGGGGGATATGAATAAAAAAAGCAGGGAATTGGTATAACCGGGACAAGGATATAATTTCAAGAAGCGACCGCTACGGTGGCACTCACGAAGTGGTGCGCGTGCATAGCACTCACGGAATCCATTGGTGTGGTAGTACCTTGTTGTAAGACATTACAGTCCTGGACCGGAGGATGTTCTGCGACGGATGCCAGGGGGTTTTGTTCAGTTTCGGTTGTCACAGGGCCCATGGGCAGTGATTGGGGCTTATCCGAGTCTGCGCCCAGAAGGTGGTGTACCAGCGTCCTTTCAAGAGAATCTACATCCGACGGTGCGGTCTCCATCACAGGAGAGGAGGGCGATAAGATGCCGGCGCGAGTGAGGAAAGTGTCCAAGAGGAGACGACATTCGTCTGCGGTAGTGGCATGCGACATTAACTTTCGCATATCCATAGCAAGGGACTCTGACAACGACGGAGTTGGAGGGGGCGGCTGAGCGCTCGGTGGCTGTGATTGAGGTCCTGAAAACTGCCGGGCTGGGTTGACCTGTTCGCCGTTCATAGACAAGCGATGATCGGCCTTCGATGACTGAGGGCGGGATATAGGCTGCGGATTTGGCTGCTCAGCTAGCCCGTTCCCATTCTCACCGGAAATCGGGGAGTGAGAGGGTGTCTCAAGCCCGGTGGAGGCAGGAGTGTGGATTGCGACGGGAGAATCACTCCGAGGCAATTTGTGCTTGTCATGCGTGTGGTTATTTGCTTCCTTTGCCTCGGGTGCTGGGGTCAGAGGAGATTGGGGCTGGACTAGCCCATTTGGAATAGGCGTTTGAGAAGCTAGGGGATTGGATGATGTAGGTAAAGGGCGGGGCGAAGGTACGTCTTTAGTTGGTGGCACCGGAGGGCCTTCATCAGCCGTTCGCTCCCAAGTTGGGACGGCCTTCCGGATTGACAGTTTCCTTGGAAGTCGATCAGTCCTGGTAATAGGGGACCGTGCATCGTCATCAGGCGAAGGTTGGGATGATGGCGGCGGCGAGATTGGCGCAGGCGGTGGGATTGACAAGCTGGGAGGCGGTACAGGTTTCACAGGGGGCGGGAGAGGAGGTACGTTGCTTGTACCGAGAGAGCGCATTGATGATACCAATGGAGTCGAAGGAGCGCTCGTGCTACCGATGCCTCGGGCACGGTGCGTATCCTGGGACATTCGGTCTTCCTTCGAAAGGGTCAGCATCGAAATCATGCGTTGCAGCCGGCTGCTCTTGGTAGACTTGGTAGTCGGCGTAAGAGACACGGTACTCGTTGTGGCAGGACGCGCAGGTTGGATCTCAGGAGGGGGACCCTCTTCGAGGAAGGAGATAAGGTCCTTCGTAACTTTCGAGACGGGATACAACGGGACGCGGCCTTGTGTTGGCTGGTCACCGGGATCAGGACTTGACTGACTTCCGTCTTCTGAACCATTCATAATGTCATCAATGTCCATCGATTCCCGTCGTCGCTGCGGCTTGCGCATCCGTCGGGGAGTTGCCGGTGAGCTATTAGGTGCATTATATGATGGTGGGGGACTTTTCAGGCCCAGCGATGGTTTCCCCGGGTTCCACAGGCCAACGCCTTGAGATATTCCAGATGTGGACACAGATCGCGTGCGCACATCCGGTAGCTTAGGTACTGAACGAGACTGCACAGCTTGAGGCGATACGGCTGTATCCTTGGGTTCCTCGTCTTCGATGATGGAATCGACATGAGACAGCGATGACTTTCGGGCGCCGTGATGTTGTTGTTGTTGGTCGTCATCGTCAACGACCGAAAGCGTTCGGGAATGGTCGTTAGGAGCCACTCTTCCTGCCCGTCGAGAAGCGTTGTGTAACTGTCGTTGTTGCTGTTGCTGCTTCGCGGCCTACGGAAATTGTTGGGGGATGCGTATAAGAAACAAGCACTCCAAACGTACCTCCATCGTCCGTAACCTGTCTGGAGTCAACGACACTTTCATTGTACCCCCAGAGCGCATGAGGTCATCGAAGTCTTGCATGACGTTCCCCTCCTTCAAAAAATTGGGTCGGATCATATACATGGAAGAAGTTAAGAGGGTACGAACCTCTGGGTCCAGGACGGTGTTGTCATTGTTATCATCACTCTGGGCGCCAACTCCCTTTCTACTCGTAGATACCCGAGACCCTACATCAGGCGTGATAGTTGCATCACGATCACTGGAGGGGCGAAACATTTTGATGGCTTTCCCTTTTTCAAGTGAAGTTCTGAGTGCATGATTGTCGGAACCCGCAGAACCAGAGAGGGCGCCGGATGCGCCGGACTCCGACGAAGGGCGAGACCGCGACTGCGACAGTGGATCCGGGGATTGGCCGTCACGGGCGTCGAGTCGGTCCGATCTTGAGAAAGATTTGCTGCGCTGCAGCTTTGAAGAGTGTTTCAAGGAACTTTCAATGGCATCATAAACTGCAGTATCTTCGTCAGGACTCGAGATGCGAAGAGAAGACGATTCCTACCTTTCGAGCTCTTGAATATAGGGTAGATCGCGTCATCCTCGCAGAGGGCAACGAAAAGGTCATGGGTCCCAGCGGCCTCCTTACTACTGTCCCGTGTGGCAACCCGACCCACGCTGGACAACATACGTCTACGTTATAGGATAGTGAGCTAGGTTGGGGGTCTAGGGAATTGGGGGGGAGGGGGATTGCTTACTCGCAGATACACCTAGGAGTGCAAGGACAATTAGTACTTGGAACAGGTTGGCCAGGGAGAGGATGAAGTGGGACTCACTCGAGAATGGCTGTGAGATACAAAGCGGCGGGTGCAACTACGATAGACTTTGGGGGTTCCATGCCTTGAGCCCGCAGCCGTTCTTGAATACTGTTTTCAGCTTGGGCGTCCTCGTCTGAGTCGTTCAATGTTGAGTAGGCTTCACACTTGAGGCGCATCAGCTAGATGAAGAGCGAGACGGGTAAGGTACTGGGAACGGGTCAGAACAGACTAGGTACCTCAATCATTGAGGGGAGAGAAAAACTATATTCTGAGGCGGAAAGTTGTGAAGGAGAGGGCTTGACAGCGTTTGGACGTTGCCAATGCGCACGCAACTCCATTTCAGCTTCGAGGAGGGCATCCTTTCCTATTGTCGTCGGAATGGTCTTTAAAAGGCCAGTTTTTAGGCGATCAGTGAGAATGGAACGAGAGGTAGTGATTATGTTTGTTAAAATGTCGTCGAGGAGAAGGTTGAGAAAAGTGAGGGCATCCGACTGGAGCTTGAGCGGACGGAAGTCGGAGAGGATGGTCTCGGCTGAATGAGGGGAGATGTACATAGGATCTACAAAGATGGTGAGGAAGAAGGCCTATTATTGTGGGAAGAGAAGAGAAGGAAAGTTAGACTGACTCGGGGTGGACATGGAGGAGGAAAGAGGAGGGAAAAGGGACGATGATGATAGACAGAAACAATCAGGGACACATTAATTATTTTTTACAAAAGGGCTTCCACCGCCAGCGAATCCATGTCGATCAATCCCTCGCTACTGCTCTCTCTCCCTCCTCTCACGCTCCATTCACCGCCCTCGTAAAACTCCCGCGTGACATCCATCGTGTCCAACTCGCCGAATACCCGGCCCCGCCCAACACAAGGCTCCTCCAACATGTCGTAGACTGCCCACTGTCCTCCCACTTCCAAATTCGAATTCATCTCCCCACTCTCACCGATGCCAGGAAACGGTGGCATCGGCGCGTCACCAACTCCCTTCTCGGTAAGCCGTGTGGTACGTCTAGCGCGCAAACCAGTGTTCGCGCCTTCTCCATCAGCGCCAGCGGTAGGGTGGCCAATGATCATTCCCAGGGTCTTCCGAAGGATTAGTCAGCGTACTATAATTTAATTTAGAGAGTAAGAACACTGGTCTACCCAAGGGCCAAGCCGTGCATGACGTTCCGTTGTGATAGATGGTCTAGAGGCGGGCCGTGTTGTCGTAGTATACGACGGAACAGTCTGAGGCAGAGCAGCAAGAGGCTTGAGATCAGGCGGTTGGGGCACCGCAGAAGGTGGGGGTTCGTCATCGGCGTGTTCACTTTTCTCGTGTTCTGCAAGATCTTGTATACGAGAAAAACGTTCATCACAATCTGGTAGGCTACTGTCAGCATTAAATCCTCGGATTCCACCAAAACCCTACCGTCATATACACAAGTCATTCCTTTATCAATGTGACGATTGAGGTGCAGAAGCAGGCTCGATCGTTCGCACACCATACGACATTGCTTCCACTGACAAGACACGGTCTAGGAAACGTGAGTTAGCAACGAGTCCGTCGGGATCATCCCTTACAATCAGTACCATCGCGGGTCGCACAGGTTCCACTTCTAATTGGTGTCGTCTAACGTGTTGTTTCAAAGCATACATTGAATTAAGGACAGCTTGACATCCATTCCAATGACAACGCCGGGGACTCAGACGATTTGCAAGCTCACACCCCGTGTATTCTAACTGAGTAAGCTTAGTCCAGTAAACGACATGGAGTCGCCTACGAACCTCTGTTACTGCGTTGGCCTAAGATACATGAGGAATAGTACGACGTAATTCCGGGGTATCGAGGCTCACCACTTTTAGAATTGATCTCTGCTTTCCTTTCCGCTTCTCGACGCTTCGCTCTGAGAACCCATTCCGATGGTGGTGGCACTGCAATATAAAACTCCCGTTTCCCATGGGTTCTCCTGGGGACTTTGGATGATAAGCCAGAACCCGAGGTTTCGGCAAAACCTGGGCTCCGAACACGACTTGACGAAGCCTTAGTGGTTACATGTGACGGTAGCTCTTCACGTGCTTGCACCGAACTCCTTGTCTCACCCGCTGGACACTCCTCGGCTTGCGGGCTTCCCATTGATCCGCGGTCAACCTCTCCGATTGATAAGTCCAGCAAACCTGTCCGACGGACGAAAACGTCAGTCTCTTGCATTGGCGAGTTACCGTCTCGTGTTTCAAGACGAGCTGTACGCTCCAGCGGCGACGTGATGTTGTAATGAGTCTGGACTTGGTCTTCATCTGAATCTGCACGGATTTCAACACCGTCTTCACTTCCAGATCGGATCAACCGGAGTTGTGAATCAACCTCTTCTTCATGGAGAAGAGAGGAAGGATGGGATGAAGGGGTTGCCTCGGCTTTCTCGTCAATTTCGTCCTCATCGTGAACAAGGGTGATCGTAGCCGCAAGTGGAGGCGTCGGAGTACGGTGTGGGAAAGAAAGAGGATCAAACGGTGGTTGAGACAGGTGTATCAATGGAACATCTATGTCATTATGAAGTACAGCCTCTGTTGTCGGATGGGAGGTGGCCAAATCTTCCAATACAGCTGGAGCCTCTGAGGAAGGATTGGTGTTGTGATTGGCAGAAGAGGGATCAGATACGACATCGAATGAGACTGCACCCGTCAGTGTAGAGAATGGGACGAAGTTGTGAATCGACGAATTCGACGCATGATGTGAGTTCGGCATCGCGAATTCATTTGGAGTATGTGTCGTTTCCTGCTGTGGTATGTCAGCCTCAGGAAACGATCCTGGCAGCATGGTCGACCGCGAGTCATCAGGCTCTGAAACAAGATTGACAGGTTGGGGTTCTGTTTTAGGAAAACCTCTCTGCTCATAAACACTTTCGTCAGGTCGGCTTGACTCTGCTTCATGTCGATTATCGATAGCTTCAGCCGAGCTTGACCGTTTCCGCTTTTGTGTATGTGGATCAGATGAAGCGGATGACTCCGCAGATGCTGCCAATCTCTCCGCATTTAGAGAGCGCTTAATGCTAGCCGCAAGGCCGCGCATGGTATACAGAGCCGATCCCTTCTCCTCGGATGCCAACAGTATTGATTGTGAATTTGGTAGGGCAGAAGGGGTAGACGCAGGATCAGCCGATGTTGGGGTGGGGTTGCTAGCGATAGCCTCCGGATGCTGTGATTGCAAGCTTGCGTCATTGTGTGCGACTGTCGCATTCATCATAGCAGAAGCGACAACTGTATCAGGGTTTGGGATGTCGGTGGTGGGGTGGTGGGGAGGGGGGCCATGGACGGATGGTGCAACTTTGTGGGCTTGAGATGCCTCTTGTTCCCCAGGATTAAGGATTGCAGGAACTGAGGAGTGCCACTCCCGAGTTCGAGGGAGTGGGAGGGGCACAGCCGTCCCTTCCTGCTTTGGGATTTGGAAGTGGTTTTGATTTTGGGGGACTTGTGCCGACACTGAGGCTATGGGGGTTTGAGTCGTAGATGGCATGGGGTTTGGCGCCGTAGGGTGTATCTGCCTCCCTTTTGGCCACGACTGCATATATTCTCGTGCTATCGAAGCAGCCTTCACAGCACCATATGTCTTGACAGGCAGATAAGTAGCGTGACACGTAGCTCATGGAATACATACCGTAACCCACGAAGGGTATAACTCCTTGAGATTTCCATACTTGTAGAATTTCAGAAAATTGAAGTCAGATAAAGATAAAAAAATTACTGACGGTGATGAACTCTCTGTGGTGAACTCCATGACTCGCAGTCGCAACCGACGAATCACCCGTATTGGTTTGCGATCCAGTCGCAGCGACGCCAGGATATTGGGAGTGTTGAGGTGTCTGTTGGACGAAACTCTGTGTTGCTCTGGGCGGCTGGACAACTTGGGATGTGTGGAGATTCGGCTGAGAAGGACGTCAGCGACATACACTCAATGTTAAACGTTCTGGTGACTCACGGCCGTCAAACCTCCGGCTCCCCCAATCGGGTTTGATACACGGTTTGCCTCGCGTGGGGAATAAACATTCTGGGGAACGAAACGTGCAGACGTGTTGATAGATTGAGGGTGCTGTTGATGCTGCACGTTAGCCACGTGAGCGCGACTTAGGTAAGGCCAGTGTTGTGAGGCTGCATTGTTTGTGTTTGTGTTTGCCGTAGTATATGACTGTCCATGATTGTGAATCTGCTGTGAAGATGAGCTATCCAGCATATCACAAGGCGGTATAATGAAGGACACACCATGGGCGTGGACCCGGTGTTCACAACATTGGGGTTGGCGGCCTGTTGTGGGTGTAACGAATGGTAATTATGAGGAGCCGGCGGAGCAGGAGGCGGTGGTTGCAGCTGACGTCGTTGTTGACTGAGATATTTTTCATACGATCAACGCGTAAAGAGAGTATAATGTAGCACGCACCTCGCGGAGGCAAGCTGTTGTTGGGCGTACTGAAAGACACGCTGCCTTCTCATGGATGGTCAGAGTAGTCAAATTGATACAATAATGACTCACTCCTCCTGCCTATGTTGTACATCTTGTTGGGCTTGTCTCTGTAGATAGACCTGCAAAGCCACTGAATTCATTTGCCTCCAAGACTCGAGCTGACGGGTATTCTCAGCATATTGTTCCGGAGAGACGCCGTTCTGGAGTATATGGTTGAGTTCAGCTGAGAAATTTGTAAGTTGGCGGTTTTGTGTATTGTGAGGGTTAAACTGGTTGTTTCTGCCGTCCATATGATGGAGGTTGATTGCAAAGGTGAGGTGAGGGACACTTGAGGATCCCAAGTGTTAGTCATGTATGTCACGCGGCTCGTGACTCTCAACAATCATATTCTATCCATGTTCGCCATCACCTCCTCGAGGCTTCCTCACTTACGATCGCTTGCATATCTCTCGCCTTCTCAAATAAATACCGCTGTTCAGAGTCCATTTCAAGTTTTTGACAGACAAGCCAAGCGCTTACAGAAAGACCGTGCAGCGGCTCGCGATGGCGGAACTCGCAGCAGAACAGTTGATTATGTCCGTGATGAGGTAGCGAATAGGATGATAGAGAGATTCATAGTCGGTGCTTGTTCTAAAATGCTCCCATATAACTTGGCTGAGACACGGTCCAGGATGTAAAAAAGAAGTTCTCTTCTGTCCTTGACTTGGGGTCTGGTTCAGGTCATTTCTCCAGGCTGCTCGAGTTGGACCGGACACAGAAAGTGACAATGCTGGACCTGAGTAGTAAGGGATGCCATCCTAGTTAATATATCTGTTTTCAAATCTCCCCCAGAGTATACAATTGAAAGGGACCCGGACTCAGAGTTTGAGGGTAAATCTTTCTCTCGGACCTCTACATTTCAAGTACGTTGCTGACAACGAACGTCTAGTTCAGGTTGAAAGACGTGTCGTAGATGAGGAGAAACTACTTCATGCAATCCCACGGAACTCCCAGGAAGCTATAGTGTCATGTCTTAGCCTTCATTGGGTCAATGATCTGCCAGGTATGCAACTACGTATATTGAGCACAGAAGTCAATACTAATGAGATCATGTACAGGCGTGCTTGTACAGATTAAAGAAGCCTTGAAACCTGATGGTGTATTCATCGGCGCCCTCTTAGGAGGTGACACTCTCTTTGAGTTGCGTACCTCTCTTCAGCTCGCAGAAGTTGAAAGAGAAGGCGGAATTTCCCCACATGTATCGCCAATGGCAGGCGCGTTACATCCACCCCCAACTGAGTTCGCCTGTGACCAATCGCGCAGACCCTCGTGACATATCCAACCTGATGAGCCGAGCTGGGTTCACGCTTCTTACTGTGGATGTTGACGAGGTCAACATTGCATACCCAAGTATGTGGGAACTTCTAGATGATCTCAGGGACATGGGCGAGAATAACGCCATCATCGGACGGTACGTAGTGCATAGTTTATTCACCCGCACGAAGCTCACGGTACGTCAAAGTCGTCATTTATTGCATAGGGATACACTGGCCGCCGCGTCGGCTATATACAAAGGTAGCTTTAGGCCATCGATCTGAGCGGCCCTTAATCAGGTCATCTAGGGCTCCATGGACACGAAGATGGCACGGTGCCAGCTACGTTCCAGGTCATCTACCTAGTTAGTTAGATTTTGTTGCTTTAAGTTTTTCATTAAACTCACTGTACAAATGTAGATTGGATGGAAGCCTTCACCGCAGCAACCGAAGCCATTGGAGAGGGGTTCGGGAAAAACAAGCCTTAAAGATGTCCTCGAATAAAGACTATAGTACCGATCCTTCCGCAGGCGTATCAACGATGCTGTCTATGTTGGGCTCTTCTCTTGAAGCACCATCTTGAAATTTGCGTTTTGGTATCACCGCGTATAATGACGACTCCCAGTCTCTCGTCTCCACCCATTTAACGAGAATCTCGAAAACCTGGTTCACTGTGAGGACCTTTCTTGTTGGTAAATGCGATAGAAATCGCCCAATGGGAAGCTGCGCCGCACGGATTCCCGATTCCTTGGCTTTGTCCAGACAAAGGTTCTGCAGAACTGTCCATGAAAAAATTGCCCTGGTCGTGCAGCTTTCGCACCTTGAAGCGGTTATGATCACAAATCCCACCAATGACATATGTCTCCCCTTCCTTCAATTCTTCTAGGACTTCACTCGAGTCTGCTGTAAGGTAAACCACGCGGTCCCGTGACACCGGGGCCGTGAGAAGTCGTTCCGGACTGTTGTCATTTCCATTATCTTCGGCACTCTTGTCTTCACTTTGGGCCTCCCCAGAACTCTTGCTGTCTTCTGGAGCAGGCTCTCCCAAACTTTGGTCCCAGAGTCTCTCGTAACTTTCAGCCCACCATTCTGTTCCAGCCCACCGTTTGTATCCCGCGTTGTTTAGTTTCTCGAGTCGAGATAGTGTTCGACCGTTGAGTGAGGTGAAGAGGAGTGGCCGGAAAGGATTCGGAGAGCGTCGATTAACGCTGTAAACGTAGGCTAGTTGAGAACATAACGATGTTATTTCCTAGAGTGACCAAAGACAATCGTCAGGACATGCACAATACATATCGACATCGTACCTTATCGCTCATTTTGTCATCGAACCCCAAATCCAAGACCACTCTTGCTGCAAATGGTTCTTTGACTCGATTAATTTTCGCCCGCTTTTGGGACATTTCGTCCTCTGAGAGCTGCTCTCCGGCAGCGATCCTCTCTGCTCTTTTTCTCTTCTTCTCCTTCTTCGCGGCTTTCTCTTTCGCCCGCCGTTCGAGCTTTCGCTCTTCCATTCTTGCCATTTTGAGTGCTCTCTTTTGCGCCTTTTTTGAGACTACCACAGCCTCCGATGTGTTTTCTGATGAAGTTGATTTGCTTTCCATTGTTGTCGAGTCGAGTCGTCCAGAGATTGAGATGAGGTGGACGTTGCGGACCGTTGCCCGACTCAGTGATCGCACGTTTGCACTCCCACACGTGTCCTCAACATCTTTTTCTCTGCGCCTTCTCAGTTATGTCTGTAATTCCTAATCTGAAATCGCTCGTCCTCAATCCTTCCGCCAAACACACAGCAACAGTCATTTTCCTTCACGTTAGCTCGATCCCTCTGTGCACCCGAGATGTTTGCTTATCGTTTAACTCAGGGTTTGGGTGATACGGGCCACGGGTGGAGTGAACCCGTGTCGGGCTTTAGATCTGACCCCGGCCTATCTCATGTCAAGTGGATCTTGCCTCACGCGTAAGCAGTCGGCTTCGAAGTATCTTCCTGGACCCTGATCCCCGCGCCATGCCAATCCAGCCCGCCCCAAAGTGTCACCGCAAACTTCGGTATGACAATGCCAGCATGGTATATATAATCCCTTTCTGAGAGGTGCCCTGAGCTTACCGCTCAGCACCTGTACTACCGGATTCGTATCTGTAGGTTTGACATCAGGAGTTTCGACTTCAGTTCCGAGGAAGACGAAAGTGGCATGCTGCGCGCAGTATCCTCTGTCAATCAACTCATCTCCGCAGAAGTCGACTCTGGAATTGAACCTGGACGGATCGTAGTCGGCGGTTTCAGCCAAGGAGCGGCGATGAGTATACTCACTGGCCTCACTAGTGAACGCAAGTTAGCTGGCGTCATCGCTCTGAGCGGTTGGGCAGCTTTGAGGAATAAGCTGGAGGCGGTCAGTGAGCCCCACGTGTTTGGGAACGCTTTCTGACACAACTTTCCAGATGCGTGCTTCGCACGCGTCGTCGACACCAATATTTTGGGGTCATGGCACTGCTGACCCCCTCGTCACGTTCAGCATTGGCAAAGCCTCAGTAGAGTTTTTGACGACACGCTTGGGTCTTCCTGCGGTTTCCGATAATGCCTCCGATGCTACGTCATTGAAGGGTATCATGTTCAGGTCATATTCTGGGTTACAACACGGGGCCGCACCGGAGGAGCTCACTGATTTGAAGGAGTGGCTCAAAAAGATACTCCCATGAGATTCCGTGATCGTGATAAGTAACCACACCCCTTTAGCCATGTCGACGATGATGTCGTGGCTTCGACATGTGATATGATCACAAGAACGATGTTCACAAGACACGTAGACATTGATACATGTATTCCAACTTGATACCATTGGCAAATGCCTTGCTACAACGCTAGCTTACTCCACTTTGACTCGGAGGTTAGATCATTTCTCCACACCCTGGGGATTCAACTGTCCACAATATTAATAAGTGGAATCGCCTTCATCACTTGGTGACTTGAGGAACAAATCACATTTCTATTGCGTCCCTCCCTCCGATAGCATGGATATAGTCTCGGCTGACGAGGTATACACTGCCAATACCACTATCCGTAGCCGCCAAATCGAAATTGAATCCATAAACACCACCGTGACAATCCAGGAGCTTCTCCGACAAGTCCAACAGCTTCGCGCGAAGAGGGCAAACCATCTGGGCGCCATTGCTAAGTTCCGAGGGTCGATCTCGATGGCACGGCGGACTCCCGACGAAGTCCTCGCTCTCATCTTTGAGCATGGTGCGGCTGGCGGGTGGGTCAATGCCCCTCTCGTTTCCTCTCACGTCTGCGCAAAGTGGCGTCGGGCTAGCTTCGTCCCGCGCGTGTGGTCACACATTCACCTCACCA
>Ga0307510_10007762_pt1 | contig 12798 bp, 10 predicted proteins | sample 12_EM_MG_FD_207224 | JGI IMG/M metagenome (GOLD analysis project Ga0307510, IMG submission 207224) | Populus trichocarpa ectomycorrhiza microbial communities from riparian zone in the Pacific Northwest, United States - 12_EM | ecosystem: Host-associated > Plants > Roots > Unclassified | place... | reverse complement strand
AATTTACGTACCCTTCTCATCCCTCACAATCAAACTGGTCCCACCCCCGGGTACGAGACTACTGTACAATTCGACCCACCATAGAAACAAAAAAATATACCAAAACCATAATCTCTCAGCCCCCTTGCGATACATTCCACGTTTTCATTAATCCACTGACAATCCCGTCCCCTCCCTTTGCAGCAGCATTCCTGGTTTTCCGTGGGGAGAGGCTGGTGCATAGTGGCACGACGAAGGACTCATCCTGATCCCGCGCGCTCCTTAGCGCCCTTGTGGCTGGGCTTACATACAATTTCTACTCCAACCATATCCGCATCTTCCTTCCGGACTGCCTGCTTAGCAGTACCGTTTTCCGCTTATCCAAACATGCGGACCTTTCACTTTCACGCACCGTCACTGACCATTTTTCTTCTTTTGTTTCTGCAAATGAGCTCCATTGTATTGACCTCTTTAGACACTCCATTAAGTGGTCTGGTTTACCGGGAAAGGCGGTTATGGACGACTTCACAGAACGGGAACAACAAGCTATCTTTCCCCTGCCCCCCACCCCCCTACTCGCACCTAAGGAGTGCCTCCTACGCGACCTCCAAGCGGAATACCTAGCCACCAACCGCTCCGCCTGAGTATGGCAGTCAATCATCCTGCCGGATGGCAGGCCACCCCCCTTTTATATTGGTGCCCTCTCCCGGAAGGACTGGGGCACATCATCATCAGCAGTCCAACTCGCATGCGACCACGCTTTCACATCCACCTACTCCGGCGCTTTCCGGACGAATGCAGGTGACAACACCCTCTGCCCATGCAACTTTGACCAAACCCCTACCTCACGACATTCATCACTGGATCGCCTCCCCAACTTCAACCAACTCATGGCGGAATTTCTCTCCACCTCACCCTGGACACATCTCCCACGTCAGCAATGTCAGCGGCCTAGACTGAGACTTTTCCCAAACTCGACAGCTCACGTCCTGTTTCAGTGCCCCCTCCACTCCTCCCCCCGTCGCTGTATCTTCGGAATACATGCCAATGAGGCCTACATCTTTGGCACTGAAGACGGAGGCTGCAAACTCAGCGAGTTCCAACGTGCCACCAACCGACTCCTACACCCCTTCCCCCCCGACCAGACCCACCTTAACTGGTAAGTGCTGAGTCGACAGTAGGGCTCTGTCACTTTATATTTCCATGAACCTTTCAGTATACTTTGGCAAATGCCACCCCTTTGAATTTCCCTGTTCTTTACCCTCCTAATTCCTAAACTGTAGTCTACAATGAGTACCATCCAGCGCCTGTACCACTCCTCTTGTAGCACCGTCCGATAGCCCAGGTTAAGGACACTAAAATAGAATTAAAAAAAAAAAAAAAAAAAACTACCAGGGGTGGGATGGGCGCCTCCGCATTGTACTTTAACATCGACGAGTCTTGGCACGGGCAGAAGTTGCCTCAAGCGGCCATAACTGCCCGAAGGCTGAGAGGCACGTGTGTCGCTAGTGACCGTTGTGTTGGTTGACGACTGTAGCGCCACCATAAGTTTTTCCATCCCCGGTCCCCTTGCCAATTAGCTTTTTCGGCGGCATTCTTCCGTTCTTCGGGTCTGAAATTTTTTTAATCAATTATTGCATGCCTCAGGGTATAGATCTAATTGTCGCACTTTGGAACATGTGGCATCTCTTTCTTAACTCGCGCGACAACCTGTACGAATTCCTCCAATCACCATCAACTCCCATGGTTTATGGTGCTATCAAAGCGTATCATATAACAGCAGGTAATGACGAGATGAGCTGAGGCCGTCTGTTCATGCTGAGAGGATTACAATGTGAACTTTGCAAATGGAGATTGAGTTGGAGTACAGTACGTGATTGGCGCCAGCACTTCCATTTGCCATTGCCACCCCAGATCCTGAGCGCCTTATAAAACTTTAAAAAAATGCAGCCGAAACGCAACGTTCGACTCTCAATTAGATCTGTAGACCACGCCGCTCCCGCACGACTTCTCTACCTCCTGTGCACAAACGAGTACATCTGCTGCTGTGGCTGATTTTGGACTCGCTGCAGCGGCCCTCAATGCTAGAGTACAGTATGTCAGTATCGTTGGGTATGCTCGTCATCGTCATAAACATCAACAAGTCTCACCATAACCCGGCCCGCCGGGGGCCGGGGACGTTTCTAAAATGCATGAGACAATGAGATTGGCAACACCCGATATGCGTTACCTCCTTCCGCTTCATATCGCAGAAGACAAACTCTTTTTTTGGCCGTCTGCGGTTTTGCGCCGCAAATTGGTTGACATATCGCCCACTGATGTACAAAACAATATATCCCGCCACTGACCCGTGAATCCTGGAGGTTCTTCTTGCGATGACCGAGGCCATTTGCCACCGCTGCACACTCCACGAGAACTGGATGGTGCGGTCCGTAGAATGGTATTTAAATGCATGCTATAGCGCGTGATGCTGAAGCGAGTTCCATTACCCCGGAACATACCCCCCTGATCACCCGCACCCGTCGGTTGTTTGCAAGCGACATGGTCAACTTCCGCGACCCTATCGTAGCCAAGAGGGATTACTGTGCGCACCTCGTTTGTATTGGTGCTGGTGCCTTGAAATCTGATAGTCCTATCCCTCGACAAGTGGTACTCAAGAGCTTCTACCATGTTTTGAATGGCATCTACGTGTACGTCTGCTTTTTCGCGTCGACCTCTCGCTTCTATGTATGCCAACACCGTGCGTCCAGTTGGGAGTTCTTCATGACCCTTGACTACGAATTCAACGTTATCCGAGGACGTCGCCCCTATCGATGGACGATATGGGTTCGTAACGGTGGACCCTCTTTGGCCCTCACCACCCACCCTGGGCACCCCGACTAATCCGCTACTTGGGCAGATCTACTCACTCACCCGCGTGGCTGCCCTTCTATCCGTGATACTTGTCTTCCTTGATCTTAATACTACGACTCCGATCAACTGTCAGGTAGGCTATTCATTCTATGCCTGAGTTGTCGTATTCTTGCTCTGATTGGCCACGATCTCAAGGTCTGGATCACATTGGACATGGTGGGTATCCATTCCGGACTTTGAAGGGTACGCACTTGACGCCCTCTTTCAGACCTTTGGCTATATTGCTCTTGGTGCCGCTTCACTCTTGATTGTTATTCGCATGTACGTCTCCTCGATTCCCTTGCATTCAGTACCATGTTTCCCAGGCCAAGTTCTCATCGGGACTTCAAGCACTGCCATTTGGGACAGGAATAAAGTTGTTACGGTAATTGCAACCAGTCTATGGGCGATCAATGTTGGAGTCCTTATTCAAGGCAAGTCCTTCCCCCATCTTCTCATAAGCGATCGAAATACCTTACAGACGTGATATCGAATCAGGTGTCGTGCGAGTAAATAAACCGTTGAACGTCATAGGTCATTGGAACTCATCCGCCTACAGGTCCGCTCTGATTGGGCCGATTTCCTGCCAGGATGTATCCTACTCAACTCCCACAGTACCAAACTTAACATAATCGTCAGCCTCATAACCGACATCCTCTTGCTTCTCATCGTGCTTGTTGGATTGCTCCGCTTGCACAGCGACGGTCTTGGTACTTATGGTATAGGGCGCCTCCTTTGGACACAGGTGGGATACCGACCCCCCTCGCGCCGTAATTCTCTCAATCCAGTGACGTGCTTTCTGTTTTTAAGGGCGTCGCGTGGATCCTCCTTGCCACTGTCGCAGAGGTCCCACCAGCGGTAGATCCGACGTGCTTTCTGCCACACCTTTTCGCTCATCACTATATAATGTCACAGGTGTTAGTTTCTTTGAATCTCAACGGTATGACTATCCATTTCAGAAACGGATAGAGAATGAACATCATTTTGTCATGAACTCTAGATCCACTCAACTTCGTGCGTCTTTGTTATTACTACCTAGGGGATGATCTTAAACACACCTCAAACACAGATGTTTCTGCTTCCCTCATTGCTCATAATGACAATATCTGCGACGCGGATGTATCGCTCTCTGACAGACTTCGGCTCTGGTAGCGCAGACATGTACGACAACACCACTTCTTCTCTTCGCTCGTTCTCAATTTCGGCGGTGACTCTATAGCGCACCCGATCTTTTCAAAAATTATAGTACCAAAGTCTCGAAGTTACAGTGGAACCAAGCCCCACGCAGCCAGCTTGAAGTAATCGTGGATATGTCATATGAGCAATCTCGGATGTCACGGTCGGGCTACCATGATCCGACTATTAGCACGGAGGGGCAGCCATGCGAAAAGTCGCACGGATTGGGCCTCGAAAGGGATCCGGAGAACACCACTGAGAACCGAGTCCCTGTGTAGAGTCCACATAGTTAGTTGCTTGTAGTTGAAATGTCTCGACATGACTGTGTGCTGAGGACAATTAATGCGTGTGAGAGCATATACCCCAGATCTTTATTAATAATTACCCGGCGAGAAGTGATCCGTACAGTAGTCTCAGAACCAAGCGAATAAAATGTGCCAGGCCAGAACCGAGAGTGGGGCCGTGAGTGGTGTTCGGAAGGATCTGATGGACCTCGACGTCAGAGGGATCTGCGCACGGGAACAAGCGTAGATGATCCCGCCCGCAGTGATGTCACGGTGACCGTGGGTGAAAGTCACGTGACTGTAGTGCTACACGACACTGGTGCGCTTCTGGATTCTGATTCTTCCTTTCTTTGGTTTGGTACAGTACGTGACGGGTTTCGGTACTTTCTTCTTGCTGTAATCAACACAACACCCCTCATCAAACATGCCTTGAAGAGATGCACCCCGAAACCCAACCACGCACTCCTCTCCCCAATTCTCGCTCGTGCTTCTCACCACGCTCGTTGGATTACCTCCCTTGCGCAGCGATGGTCTCGGTGCATTTGGAATAGGACGCCTCCTTTGAAAATAAGTAGCGAAGGTTTTCGTTGGTGGGTGATTCTCTCAGCCTGGTGACGTGTTTTCTGCTCATAAGGGTGTCCCATGGCTCTTCCCTGCCACATTTGCAGAGGTCCTACCGACAGCTAGTCCCTCATGCTTTCTTTACCCAAATCGTTTTTCTCCTCACCATGCAATGCCACAGGAGTTAATTTCCTTGGGTCTGAACAGTATTGTCATTTTCCTTTCGACGAAGAACGTGGATCTAACTCAATTATGCTTCAGATGCAAAGTCCACTCAACCTCGTATGCTCTTCGTTGTTACCACGTGTGTGAGGCTCTTAAACCCATCACCAACGTGGATGTTTCAGTTTCCCCCCATGATTATAACAATCGCTGCGACACGGATGTGTCGTTCTCTGATAGACTTTGGATCTAGTAGCACAGATATGTACGACATCGTCTTTTCTTCTCCCCTCCCATCACGCTGACTGCTGACGATGACTACGTAGCGCATCCGATCTCCTCCAAGATTGCAAAGCTAAAGTCTTGAAATTACAGAAGAACCAAGCCCCACGCAGCCCACTTGAAGTGGCTGTGGGAGCGAGCCCGAATATCGCTGACGAGTCACATGATTCGCATATTAGCACGGAGGGGCAACCATGCAAAAAGCCACACGGATTGGGCCTCAAAACGGATGCGGAGAACCGCACCGAGAACCGAGTCCCAGAGTAGAGGCCGCAGAGTTGGTTGCCTGTAGTCTCATCACTGTGTGCCGAGGATGATTTGTGCGTACTGGAGTTTAATCCCCAGGTCTTTAATTACCTGGAGAGAATTGATTCGTGTACTGTACAACAGTCTCAGAATTGAGCAAGAACAAGTATGACGGGAACCGAGAGTGGGGCTGTGAGCGGGCTTTGGAAGGATCTGCGCATGTGGAAGCAAACGTGGATGAATACCAGGTCAGTATCTAACAATGATCCCACCAGGACCTTTTTTTCCACCGGGATCTGGCTGTAAGCTTCACCTAAGGATCTAGGAAGTTCGCATCCCGCATTCTTGGTGATAAGCATGGAGTCAAGTAATGGGTCGGAAAATGTGGTGTGTTATTTGGTGGCTTCAAGGCCAATGAATGGTCCAAATTGGTGTTACAACCAAGCATTGGGGTTGTAGTCGCCGTCAGCCATGACATTGATTCGGTTGAATATGGCACATGAACCAGCTGGGCCAATGAGTACTACAGTAGCCGGCTTAATCAACTGTTCGTCAACCACAAGATCCACGGCTAAAGGGCAGCATGGTGAAGGAGTCACAGCACAAATAGATGTCCTAGAGTGGAAACGTACGCTAATGGTGCTCTTATGGTTATGGTATGGTGCCAGGGACTTTCAGCAGCGGACCTCAGTCAGTACGAAACGACGAACGACTGGTGAAAGGCACGTGACGGACTCGGAGTAGCTGAAGGGGGCAAGCGCCCGAGTCTGATGAGTTTTTGCTCAATGGGCTTCATCAAGCTTCATCCGCTCTGCCTGGCCATGGTATGACACATTATGGGAGTCGGCACATCTATTCCGCAGCAAACAACACCCCGCGTTGTTAATGCGCCTTAAAGGGATGAGCCCGAATTGGCCCTGAAAACGCAACCACACACTCAACTCTGCCAATGGCGACAGCCTGGCGGCGTAGTCGGATCCAGCATTTCGGCGATTCCACAAACCACCCTGGTCTCTTTCCCCATGACTTCCTTCTCTGTGCGCTGGCACAGGTACGTTTATTTGTATGATTGATACCTAACACTGGCGACACTGCAGCGGCGTTGAGTGCAATTTGTTGCGAGCGCTTGTCATCGGCTCTTATTGCAACCGTGTCCTGGCCAAAAAAAATTGGAATAGGATTGGCGGGTTTGAGCCCAAAAATTGACATGACGCCCAGGAATCATGAAACTGTGTCGCGGTGGCTCGTCAATGGCCTGCCCATTACTATATTCCCACGACGACCGCGCTCATACGTCACGGCTGGACACTCTACGAGAAGAGTATGATATGGTCTGCAGCATAATATTTAAATATGTAGTACCATTTGGTGTGGAAGTTGGTCCTCTTATCATCCCAAAACCTGACTCCCTGCCATCTACCTATTAGCCACATGGCCAACTTCCGCAACCCTATTGTAATCGCGAAGGATAGCTGTGCGAAACCGTTTGGCGTTCCACATTGCGCCTTCAGGTCTTCAGAGCTTGATCATGTTTTTTCTAAACAGTGGTACTCAAGAACCTCCACCATATCGCCGATGGTATCTTCCTGTGGGTCTGCTTGCTGGCTTATTTTCACGTAGGCCAACCCCCGTTTCAGCTGGGAGTTCTTCACGACCCTTGACTACGAGTTCGATATCATCCGAGGGCGTCGCCCCTATGCGTGGACTATATGGGTCAGTAACAGTGGGCGTATTTTTTTGGCCCCGTTGTCCCAACCTGTGCCCTTGGATTGATGAACGAACCACTTGGGTAGATTTATTCCCTCACACGTGTGGCGATCTTTATGGCCATAGTACTCAACCTAATTGGGCTCAACGCCACCACTCCACTGAACTGTCAGGTGGGTAATGCGCACCATGTCTGGGTCCTAGTCGCACCCTAAAGAGGCACGGTCCTAAGATGGCGTTCACATTTACCGTCGTAAGTGTCTTCTGATATGTTCTAATCTTGAAGTTGAGAGGACTCAGCACCTTGTTCTAGACATTTTCCTACCTCGGCCTTGCTTCCGCTTCATTCTTGATTGTTCTTCGCGTGTACGTCCCTTCGAATCATTTATAAGAACAGGTTCTCATCGAGACTTCCAGGATTGCCATTTGGAACAAGAATAAAATCGTAGTTGCGATTGCAACCAGTTTATGGATAACAAATGTTGTGGTCATGATACGAAGTAAGTCATCCTGCTTCTCTGCCAACAGACGATTGTAAATACCTTATAAACGTGATATTGTATCAGGTGTCACCCTGGTGAATAAACAACATCTACCTTGGGTCGTCTATGCTTATTCATTTTCAGCTCCGTGCCGAATGGAATGCTGTTCTTCGAGCCTGTATCGTACTCAATTCGGCCAGAACCATACTTAACGTCATCGTCAGCTTCATTCATGACATCATCTTGCTTCTCGCCATGCTTGTTGGATTGCTTCGCATTCGCGGCCAAAGCGGCGGTGCATTCGAGATGGGACGCCTTCTTTGGAGACAGGTGGAATAGCTACTGGCGCCCTCAGCTGCGACACTCTCAGTTGACTAATGCATTTTGGGTTCGTCAGGGCGTCATGTGGCTCCTCCTGTCCACCACCGCAGGGGTCCCGCCAACGGTCGGTCCGGATTATTTTATTTCATCCACCTCTTTTCTGATCGCCATATAATCTCGCAGGTATTACTTTCTTTGAATCTGAACGGTATTGTTGCTTTATTTTCAACGAAGGAGGTGGATTGCACTTAATTCTGCCCTAACTGTCAGACCCACTCAACCTTGTACGTTCGTGGCTGTGATGTCCTTGTGGAGGTTCTGAAAGGGACCCGTACCGCAGATATCTCAAGTTCCCTCTCTAATCACAATGACAATCGCTGCGACACGTATGTATCGCTCTTTGACAGACTTTGCTTCTAGTCCCATAGACATGTAAGACATTTTCCCGCTCTACTCTTCTCTCGCGCTTATTATTGGCGATGACTCTGTAGTGGATCCGACTCTGACCTCCAATATCATAGTACGAAAGTCTCGCTCGACGTTGTACAACCCCGCGCAGGCGGATTGACATGACAGTGGATGCGTCGTATGAACGGTTTTGCGAACTGCATCAAATGTCGCGGACGACCGTCATGGATTATGATCCGTGCAGGAGCAAGGAAGGGCAGCCATGTGAGAAGTCCCATGACATAGCCCCGACAAACCATATGAGGAATGGGTTCCAGGTAGAATCTGCAGTTAGGTGCTCGTAGTTAGTGACTCGTCACAATACGTCGGTAGTACTTTGTGCGTGTTCGAACAGAATCCCTAGATCTTGTATTGACCGGCGACAGCTGATAAAATTACAGTTCCTCGGGACGTTAATACCTTGAGCAAGCAAAACGTTAATTGGAATGGAGAAAGTAATGCGAGCGAGATCAGGAAGGATTGATCGATCTTGGCACAAGAGAGACTTCTGTACCAGGAAGCATCGTCGGTTCAGCGCCATGTCAAACTTCAGACTGCGTCTGAATGATTCGGCTCTAGGGTGCCGAAAGCCACCAGTCGCGTAGTTATCTTGTGCATTCTTGGTGATACTACAGAGCCACTACTGGAACAACTTCATGGCCCGACCGGGCTGATTTAGATCCCATTATCTGGATGGATGCGTCTGAGCAATAGATGTTGTTGATATGACGTGCGCGTGAATGCGAGAGATAGGTGAAGGGATAGAGAAAGGGCACGCGATAATGATGGAGCGGGAGATACCCGATACCCACTCGCTTAGGAGACCCTTTGTTGACTCTACGCCGCTGTATTATATAGTAGATGCTAATGTAAGTCTTCGTAATGCTTCTCGCGATAACAGCGTGCATTCATCTTACGCACTTGCATCCAGCTTGCGGCTAGCTGGGTTACGCAAGACTTGGACACGTCCCAGGGGCCAGAGTTGACGGTCAACCATGGCATTGGCTCGAGTGTGCGTCCGTGACACCTGAATCAGGATGAACCAGCGTCGCGATGACGAACCGAATCGACTGCTTGTTGACCAATAACAAGTATTCACAACAACAACCTGGAGACCGGTATGCTGAAACGTGGTTCATAGCACAAATAACTACCAAGAGTAGGATGAGCGCCTCCACATTGTACTGTAACATCGACGAGTCTCGGCGTGGGCAGGAGGTGCCTCAAGCGGCCATAACTGCCCGAAGGCTCGAGGCACGTGTGTCGCTAGTGACCGTTGTGTTGGTTGACGACTAGTGTAGCGCCACCATAAGTTTTTCCATCCCCGATCCCCTTGCCAATTAGTTTTTCGGCGGCATTCTTCCGATCTTCGGGTCTGTTTTATTTATTTATTGCACGCCTCAGGGTATAGATCTAACTGTCGCACTTTGGAACATGTGACATCTCTAGTACCTTACGAGAGCGACAACCTGTGCGTATTCCTCCAATCACCATCAACTCCCATGGTTTATGGTGCTATCAGAGCGTATCATATAGCAGCAGGTAATGACGAGGTGAGTTCAGGTCGTCTGTCCATGGCTGAGCGCGAATTGGGTTGGAGTACTGTTGGAGTACGTGATTGGCGCCAGCACTTCCATTTGCCATTGCCACCCCAGATCCTGAGCGCCTTACAAAACTTTAAAAAAATGCAGCCGAAACTCAACGTTCGACTCTCAATTAGATCTGCAGACCACGCCGCTCCCGCACGACTTCTCTACGACCTGTGCACAAACAAGCACATCCGCTGCTGTGGGTGATTAACTCAACATATTGCAGCGGCCCTCAGTGCTAGAGTACAGTATGTCAGTATCGTTGGGTATGCTCGTCATCGTCATCAACATCAACAAGTTTCACCATAACCCGGCCCGCCGGGGGCCGGGGACATTTCTAAAATGCATGAGACAATGAGATTGGCAACACCCGATATGCGTTACCTCCTTCCGCTTCATATCGCAGAGGACGAGCTCATTTCTTTTTGGCCGCCTGCGGTTTTGCGCCGCAAATTGGTTGACATATCGCCCACTGATGTACAAAACTATTTATCCCGCCACTGATCCGTGAATATGCGTGAATCCTGGAGGTTCTTCTCGCGATGACTGAGCCCGTTTGCCACAGCTGCACGCTCTACGAGAACTGAACGGTACGGTCTGTAGGATGGTATTTAAATACATGCTGTAGCGCGTGGTGCTGAAGCGAGATATATTACCCCGGAACCTACCTACCTGCTGATCGCCCGCACCCGTCGGTTGTTTGCAAGCGGTATGGTCAACTTCCACGACCCTATCGTAGCCGGGAGGGATTACTGTGCGCACTTCGTTTGTATTTGACACTGGTGCTTTGGAATCTGATGGGCCTATCTCTCGACAAGTGATACTCAAGAACTTCTCCCATGTTTTGAATGGCATATACGTGTACGTCTGCTTTTTCGCGTCGACCTCCCGCTACTATGTATGCCAACTCCCGGCTTCCAGCTGGGAGTTCTTCATGACCCTTGACTACGAACTCGATATCATCCGAGGGCGTCGCCCCTATCGATGGACGATATGGGTTCGTAACGGTGGGCCCTCTTTGGCCCTCACTACCCACCCTGGGCACTCCGACTAATCTGCTAGTACTGCTACTTGGGTAGATCTACTCACTCACCCGCATGGCCGGCCTTCTATCCGTGATACTTGTCTTCCTTGTTCTTAATACCACGACTCCAATCAACTGTCAGGTAGGCTATTCATTCTATGCCTGAGTTGTCGTAGTCATGCTCTGATTGGCCATGATCTCAAGGTCTGGATCACATTTGACATCGTGAGTACCCATTCCGAACTTTGAAGGGTACGCACTTAACGCCCTCTTTTAGGCCTTTGGCTATATTGCTCTTTGTGCCGCTTCACTCTTGATTGTTATTCGCATGTATGTCCCCTCGATTCCCTTGCATTCAGTACCATGTTTCCCAGGCCAAGTTCTCATCGAGACTTCAAGCACTGCCATTTGGGACAGGAATAAAGTTGTTACGGCCATTGCAACCAGTCTATGGGCCATCAACATTGCGGTCCTTATTCAAAGCAAGTCCTTCCCCCATCTTCATAAACGATCGAAATACCTTACGGACATGATATCGTATTAGGTGTCGTGCGGGTGAATAAACAGCTGATCATCATAGATCATTGGAACTCACCCACCTACAGGTCCGCTCTGATTGGGCCGATTTCCTGCCAGGATGCATCGTATTCAACTCCCACAGTACCAAACTCAACATAGTCGTCACCCTCATCACTGACATTCTCTTGCTTCTTATTGTGCTTGTTGGATTGCTCCGCTTGCATAGCGACGGTCTTGGTACTTATGGTATAGGGCGTCTCCTTTGGAAACAGGTGGGACAACTACCATTCCCCTTGCCTGTTGTTCTCTCAATCCGGTGACGTGCTTTTTGTAAGGGTGTCATGTGGATCCTCCTTGCCACCGTCGCAGAGGTCCCGCCAGCGGTAAATTCGACATGCCCCCTTCCCCACCTTTTCGCTAATCACCATATAATGTCACAGGTGTTAGTTTCTTTGGATCTCAACGGTATGACTATCCATTTTCAGAAAAGGATGTATAATGACAGGATTTTGTCATGAATTCCAGATCAACTCAACCTCGTACGTCTTTGCTCCTTCAATTACTACCTAGGGGAGGGTCTTAAACCCATCCCAAACACAGATGTTTCTGCTTCCCTCCTTGCTCATAATGTCGATCGCTGCGACACGGATGTACCGCTCTCTGACAGACTTCGGCACTGGTAGCGCAGACATGTACGCCAACACCACTTCTTCTCTTCTCTCGCTCTCACTTTTGGCGGTGACTCTATAGCGCACCCGATCTCCTCAAAATTTGTAGTACCAAAGTCTCGAAGTTACAGTGGAACCAAGCCCCTCGCAGCCAGCTTGAAATAACCGTGGATACGTCATATGAGCGATCTCGGATGTCACAGGCGAGCCACCATGATCCGTACATTAGCACGGAGGGGCAGCCGTGCGAAAAGTCGCACGGATTGGGGCTCGAAAGGGACCAGAACCCTACGGAGAACCGAGTCCCTGTGTAGAGGCCACAGAGTTAGTTTCTTGTAGTTGAAACGTATCAACATGACTGTGTGCTGAGGACAATTAAGGCGTGTGAGAGCATATACCCCAGATCTTTAATTACCCGGCGATAAGGGTGGTGAGAGGTTATGAGTTTGCTGAGGGATC
>Ga0307510_10007761_pt1 | contig 12799 bp, 15 predicted proteins | sample 12_EM_MG_FD_207224 | JGI IMG/M metagenome (GOLD analysis project Ga0307510, IMG submission 207224) | Populus trichocarpa ectomycorrhiza microbial communities from riparian zone in the Pacific Northwest, United States - 12_EM | ecosystem: Host-associated > Plants > Roots > Unclassified | place... | reverse complement strand
CTCGCTAACTGCATTAACAACTTGCCAAATGTCTTAACAGCCCTTAACTGTTGCTAACGCGAATTAACAACCCTTAACTGTATTAACACTCGCTAACGCGGATTAACCACTGAGGTTTTCCCTGATGAGTGGCGGCAAAAGCATGGGACATGGTGGGGCCAAGGGTGGCTCGGAGGTGGTCATTGAACCTCACAAGCACGAGGGCATCTTCATCGCTAAACGGAAAGAGTCGATTCTCGTCGCCAAAAATCTCGTCCCTGACTCCCCAACTAGTCCGCGTAATGCAAGAGATGAATATCGATCGATACCGACAGCTAGGATGGCACAAAGGTCACGTACTAGGTGCGAGATCCATTCCAAAGCAAGTTGGGTGCTGGTGTGTTGGGGCACGGACAAGATCCTTACTGTATTCCTCCCAGCACGAAAGGACATTGGTGGAGTAAGTGGGACCACCATCAACCATGTTGCAGATATTGTGGGAGCCATGTGTCTTTCGTGGGGCATGATCTTGTTCATTTCCGCTGATGCGTCACCTTTTTCTTTTCAGGAGGGCGTCATACATACTGTTGAATTTTCTGCCCAACGGGGATGCAAGAAAATATCACAGTAGAGATACTACAGTAGGCAGACGCACGGAACATTAGCCACATTGATCAGGTCAGCTTTTCCCATCTCCAGAAAAAAATTACCCGCCGATTTCCGTAAATTTCGCCCAGGACAACGCCACCCGCTGCTGTCGAATTTGAATTAGTTTTGGTCCCGCATCGCGCGGGCCGCATGATAGAAAATAAAAAATTTGACCCAGATTTTTCTTGTCCACCATCCGCCATGGCAACTACGATAGGTTACGGAAATCCAAATTCAAAATTCCAAAACGGCGGGATCGAAGGGGCTGACGATTGGATGGTGCCGTACGGGCCGCTTTTCTGATTTGATATACTTTTCCTTTCATTTCAACACTTTCGACAGACGTCCTGAGCCTCAGGCTGGTACCCTGCTATAAAATGCCCTTTCTACCGTGGATATTTCCTTTCCCAAGCTCAATCCTACACTTGTAAACTCGCTGTTCTAGATGGCTAGTATCCCACCACACCGTGATCACATCTCAAGGAACGCACTCCCTGCAGCGTCCATGCCAAGGGGTGCTTTTGCTCCCCCCCTCCCTCCCCAACCGAGAGTCCCCTCATTCCCGCCATCACCACCATCACCCTACCAGCATCCCGTGCCAGGCCAACCAGTTGTCTATGCTGGTTCACCGCAGAATGATGTGGTTAGCGATTGGCATCATGTCCTCCCATTCATGAGCACTCATCCACGTGCCTTCATTAGATCCCTCTGGTGAACATTGCCGGTGATAACCGACCTAATGGTAACTGGGGAGTTATACCTCTGCTCATCGAGAACGTCGCTGCACAAGGACAACCACAAGACTTGCGGAACAATGTCATGGATTATTATGACATGGCCTACCCTCTGTCCCCTGCAGTGAGTAGTATTTATCCTTGGCACATCCACCTTTGTCCTTGACAGCGACACTGCACAGGATTTTGTAGTCCCATATGAATACCATGGTCATGATATGAACCATTATGCCAGAGTTGCTCAGGGTATTCCCGTCCAAGCCGTCGTCCCACCAGCTCCCGTGTGTACAAGCTATATTTTTCGACATACATGTGTCTAATCAGACCCTTCGCTAAAGGAGATCGACATATTTGACTATGCTGGTCGACATGCCCCAGTTGGTCTAGCTCCAGCCTTCGTCGATGAATTGCCGCACCAGGCACATGTGCCTATCGAGCCTGCCACAGAAGTCCTCCGCCGCCTTGCGAGTCGCTACCTGGATCAACCCGATTCACAAGTTGACATGGTTCGTATGGAACCAGGCCTTGGGGGTGGAGTCAGGGTAGTCATCACACTCCAATTGGCTGACCTTCTCTGAGGTTTCCATTTGTCAGCAACACTCGTTACAATGGTTCGTTGTACCCATTCGGCTATGAAAATACGCCATCGATATTAACACCTATGTGCTGTTCTCGTCCATCCTTCCCTAGCTTTGCTATCATCCCATTTTTCACCGTTATTCTGTTTCTTCCCTAGTTTGTGCTATCATTTTTTGAGGGTTTACTGCGCCGTTTCTTTGTGGCGGTCGGTACGATGTCGGGTTGAGACTTCCTTTGATGCATAGACCATACACTTTCGGGACTCTGGTACCCCGAGAATGCAGGCTATTTCTTTCCCACACCACGACCACTTGCGGTACTACCGGGCTTCGTTCGCGCGTTTCCCTGGTGCCGTTTCCCTACTGCCTTCGGAATAGGAACTCAACCTTCATCCGTGATAGATTAAAATCTCTGCCCGTGATGCATTAACTTCTCTACCAAAGTCAATTTCTGGAGGGGCTATTGAATCTATACATTTCACCTTGATACAAATCACAGTGTGAGAGTCGACTTGTAGTCGATAGTCACCTGCATCACGTGTTGAAGAGAAGCGCCAGACTTAACTAGCTTAACTGTTTCTTCGCCGGTTCACCATTCCAAATTTGCCTTGGTCTCTGACCCCAATAGAGATCTTGAATGCGTCTTCCCTCCTTTGGTCCCTTGCGGCCAGGTGCAATGCGGCAAGCATGGGGCGACATGTGTAACGCCTGGTGCTGTACCACACCATAAAGTCCTAACCCCTACTTCCAGCCTTGCATCTCTATATCATACTGTATCACCCACGGCTTGTCTCCTGTCGGTTGTGTCATCTCCAAACAAGTTGAGACAGCGGAATTGCTTTCGAAGAATCCTCTGCATTTCCTAGGTAGTGTAGACAAGTAGACAACTCTCCAGTTTTTTTGCCAGCCTGCGCCAGCGAACTGAACCAATCAATAAACTTTTGCTTCGTGGCATAGCGATCTGTGCTACACCGACACACCATATTCCAATTCATTCCGAGTGGCATAAAGTAAGCTGAGAGTACCAGTGCTCAACCTAGCTGAAATGCGAGGTAGCAGAAAATACTTTCTGAAAATCTACTTTTTTTATAGCAAAAAACAAAGCACGAAAAGTACAAAAAGGTAACTTAACACGGCGTTTTCTGATGAATGCAACGGACAGTTGCAATATGCTATATGGTTGCCCATCCTCAAACTCCGGTCCCTCGAGTCGTACGACACCGTCAGAAGAGACTTCGGACACATGCGGCTGCACTCAGGCTGCCCCTGTAGAGTGGATGTGACTTGGAGTACTTCGTATTGGGTACTCGGGCGTTCTTTACGCAGGGACAAAGACGGGCCAATTTTCGGCCCGTAGTCACTTGTTGCCGGCGCTACGCGTCCCCAGTGGCGGAAAAGTGGAATCTAGAATGGCGCTCGCCCCTGTTCAACTGAAACAAAGTAGGACAACTGCTTTGGCCGCAATCCGTCTGGAGGGGTCAACGTCGAATTAAACAGTGCAAGTACAACGATGCACGAAACTCACTTGCGAACGGCCTGAAAAGATGGAAGTTCCCCACTGATCCTCAGTGTAGGTCTTCACAATGGTGCCCATACTGAAGTTTGCGAAGGTCGAGGAGAGCTAAAAGGAGTCGAGAAGGCGAGGAATGATGAGTTCAACATGATTCAAGGTTTCATTTTTAGTAGATGTCCCGTCCACCACTCAGTCACGTATAGTAGCTGAAAATGTGATCCAAAGGGACACGTCGTGCCAGTTCTCAATGGGAAGATTGCGCCCGAACAAGATCCAAGATTACCGCGGTAGTCTTGCGATGCGGAGACATACCGGAGGACCTTTGCCCAGTTCGATATGTCTAAAAACGGAAGGGGGTGCGGCCTTCAAAAAAGAGCTCCGTGGCTGAGCTTCGCGCTAGACAGCGCAAAAAAAAAAAAGGGCAAGGGTGAGAGGCGAGTGAGGGGTAACCACCGGGTTTACAAAGCGTCACAGGAAAGGAAGTTTAAGGAACGCGCGACGCGGTGAGAAGAACAAGCCGGAAGTGCGGGCAGTGTTTCTCGTCATCCGCAACACCCTTCCTAATTTAACCTGCCTTTTACCTGATCCATATCCTTCTTCCAGCTATAAATCTACTGGGCCCCTGATGTAAAGCGATGGAGGCCCACCCACAGTCCATTTCTGTCTACCCTGTCTTACATTCCCAACTCTTCCTGCTAGATGGCAGACTTTGAGCCCCAACATGCTTGTCCCTTCCCTCAGAACGTTTTCCGTGTGGTAGATGCACCCTGGGACCCCGATGTCCACCACGTCACCCACCACCCGCGAGTACCATCCCCGCCCCAACGACGTCCACTTCCAATCCAGCAACGCGTCGTCGAACCGCAGAACGCCGTGGTGAGCAAATGGCATCGTAACCTCTCCCAACCGTGAACACTCATATACTTATGTTGCCATTAGTTCCCACCAATGAACGATGCAGGTGATTACCGCTGGGCCGATGGTCCCCAGGGGGGTACACCCCCGCCCGTCGAGAATATCGCTGCGCGAGTACCACCACAGCGGCTGTGGTACAATGATTATTATGGTATGGCTCATTACCACCCTCCGCCCCCTGCAGTAAGTAGCCCCCATCCTTAGGGCATCTCCCTTTGTTTTCACCAATGACATTGCACAGGATCTTGTGGCCCCTCATGAACATCATGATCGTGGTATCAACAGCTACGTTGGAATTCCCCAGGGTGTCGCCGCCCTAGCACAAGCCATTGCTCCACCTGCCCCCGTGTGTACCACTGGCAGCTTTACTTTCCCCGTTCACCTATCTAACCAGGCCTTACTCTGAAGGAGATTGATATATTTGACTATGCCGGCCAAGCCCAAGCAGGTCAAGCTCCAGCCTTGCTCGGTGAATGGCCTTACCGAGCACGCTTGCCAAACGAGCCTGCTGGAGAAGTTCTCCGGCGGCTCGCAATTCGCTACTTGAACCTGCTCGATTCACACGTTGACGTGGTTCATATGGAGCCAGGTCCTGCAGGTGGAATCAGGGTGGTCATCACCCTTGAATTAGCTGACCTTCTCTGACGCTACCATTTGTCACCTCACGCACTTCGCTGTCACCAACACAACAAGTAGTTGTGATTGTTTCAACTATGAAAATATCCAGCGTCGATGTAAATTTCCCCATTCTCTGTCGTGCTGTCCTCGCGTTGTCCTCGTCCTCTTTATGACCACTCTGTTTGTTCTCCGTTTGTACCATTGTATTTGAAGTGCTGCTATGGTTTTTCTTTGTTGAGTTTAGCATGCCATCGCACAGAGTGCTTAGCTTGATTGATGGGTCGCATCTACAGTCTTTCGTGATTCCACTGTGTTGAGAATGCAAGCCTTTCTTCATACCACGATCAACTCCGGAGACCTCCTCCCGGGGTCAGGTAGTGATTCCCTACCGCTCATGGTTGTTTTGAAATGGTATCGCAAGTGGAAGTGTAAGAGTATTGGGAGCCAAGGTCACAGTTTCCGATATGACTCTGTCGGCACAAGGAACAAAGGCTCGTTCGTGATTTGCTCAAGTTGCTCAACACAAATCTCTGCACGCTGCCCATCGGTGTAGAGAATCCGTGTTCTCAGTTCGTTCGTGTGTTTTTCGCGCATCGCTGTACTTGCATTGTTAACTCGACGTCGACCCCTTCCAGACGGATTGCGGCCAGAGTACTTGTGCAGGTAGTCATCGAGATGCAGGACAACATCCGGACAAGCTTTCACAACGGCGTGGCAGCAGTTGAGAGTAAAGTCACTGATCTAATTCACCACCCGCACTTACCTTGGGCTCAATCGATGACATGGAATCAAGAAAAGACTCTAATAAGGCCAAGATTAGCAAGCCGTGAATTAAAGACATCTCTAGGTCTGCGGGGCTGACGGATCGACACAGCTCGCCTTGATATAAATCATGAGCAACGGTGGACTGGGGTATCTGGTACCTCTGGGGGAAGCGCGCATCCTCAATGATAGATCATCAGACGTGCGCATGCGTCAGGCTATGCAAATAGGGACTAGAAATGGTGGATAGACGCACAGACGACATTCGTGCACTTATTCATTAGGTCTTTCCCCGATCGGGCAGAAAAATTAACAGCATATACGACGCCCTCCTGTAAAAATGGGGGGGGGGGGGGTGACGCATCAGTGAAAAAGACAAGACTATGCTCCACAACAGACTGACGGGAGCTACACGATAGGGCAATAACGGATGACCAGCGGACTGGCTCGACTCTACTGTATTGCGATAGACAAAGTCTGCTGTTAGCTCCTTGGTTAGAATAAGGACCCGATGCATGTGAGGACGACGGCGCAAACGAGAGGCGCGCGAGAAGAAAACCGGTTATCCGTAGTTTGGGCAGAGAAAGTTTAGAAGACGTGAGAGAAGATGTAGGAGTGATACGTGGAAATGTTCAGAAGGGTCTGCGGCGGACAGCGCACACTTGACTTCCCGCAATGGGAAATCCAGGATACATCAGGCGGTGGCTAATTGGAGTGTGTCAATGAACCCCGTCGAAATGCTTTTCATGTGAGGACCAAGCGTTGGGGGGTTTTGCAGGTACCAACTCACAATCATTGATGTCTGAAGGCTTTCGATTGAGTTACGCAGTTATGCCGTGCCGATTGACGCACCCATTTACCCTCTTCTTCACTTTCCCAGAGTTGTTCTTGTCGTCGCTTAAAACGTGCTTTTCTCGTTAATTCCTCCGCTTGTCATGTTATTTTCGAATTATTGCTACAGGTCCCTCCGTAACTGCTCACATAACATCGCGCCAATGGCCATGCGGAAATGCATCGTTGGATCCATGATTTGTGTCCATATACCTGCAAGATCCTGTCACCTGGAAGCCATGCTAAGGGGTTCGAGAGAACAAAGGAAGGGGAGATAAGATTCGGGTGAGAGTGATGGTCGCGCTGAGGACATAATCTAGCTCCAGTCAGGTTTCCCTTTGTCGGGACTAACACTTTACAGTTTCCAAAACTAGGATTCGTTTTGAGACTCCGAAGTAGGACGTGAGACAGTGCTGATGTACGTCCATGTTATAATAAGGAGCTATGGATCGGAAGCCCGAACACAAGTAGGTTGGATGGTTAGTTGGGGTCCGGAACGTGTTTTCAAAGAAGTCAACCGCTTCTTGTCAGGGCTCCCAGCTCTTTCGGACTCGGTAACCATAACTTGTACGAAGGGCGGATTACCAGTCCTGAGGATGCACACTTTGAGTAGCCCTGCGCCGGTACTGTTGTGGGTTACTGCCGCTACTAGTGCCCACCACTGGGATCAAAAACTGTCGATATGTGGCGCTCTCATCGAGTCATCGTTAATGACAACACCGGGAAGGTGCACTGCACTACCTGTGCCGGCTGTTATTATACTGAAGTAGTGCAGCACCAGACCATACATGTCTTACCAGTCTATGAGATCTGTGGTGGTGCGCAGAGAATAGCTTTCGCTCGTGCTTAGACGGAAGAGGTCCAGAATGTGCAAATACAAGTGACAGCGGCATCTTGTGTTGGCATGTCTTGTGAAGAGTGTCGTGACGAAGAGCCCCGCGAGCGGCAAGTGATCAGCGCTCAGCGAGCAGCCTAATACCGACTGAGAACGCAATGGCTTGGGAGTTTCATGATTCCGGCTGAGGGATCGTCTGTTGCTGAGAATGCAGACTGAATGCACGTGAGGTTCATCGCCAATTGTTTGGTGGTGTTTTGACAATCGGATATTGCCGTGATGGGTGATGCTTTCCCTTTCCCTTACCGTTACCGAATTTTCTTCCTCTATATCGAACCCATACCAGCACTCGCTGGGACATACTATGCCGCTATCACCCAAGCCATTACCTTCTCGACCTAGTTGGCCCCATCCAAACACCTCCGTTGTTTGAGTAGCAGTGTTATGATTGGGTCCGTTGGACAGCGGACTGAGAAATCCCGTTCCTTTTCTCCACCCTTTGCTTTTTGTTCCCTTTACGGTGGCCACCCAACATTTCAGCCAATCCACATGCCATCAGATTTTGTTCTTGTATATGCCCATAAAAGCAATTCGCTCAACAGTAAGCAACCCCCAACCACCCACTTTTCCATACTCAACATACCTTCAAACCTACATCGTTATATGGCTGATACCAGACAATAACACGCGTATTACCCTCCAGGGAACGCATTCCCTTCATTGGGTGCGCCCTGGGATGCCACTACCCTCCCAGTCCCGCAGGCCTCGCCGTCACTTTTGCCTCACTGGTGTCCTGGCCGGTGCACTGTAGAATGACATGGACAGATATTGGCATCATGGCTTCTCACGTTCACGAGCACTTATGTACGTCCTACTGAACGCTGTCGGTGGTCGCCAATCTGATGTAAACAGGGAGGACATAGCCCCACTTGTCGAGGACATTGCCGCACAAGGTCTATCACAAGACGTAGGATACGACGACATGAATTATTCGTGATATCGTACAGGATCTGGCGGCCCCGCGCAGATATCACGACGTCAACTTTTCGGAGTCACTCAAGGTGCCCCCTTCCAAGCCCAACCCACTGCTTCACTGGCCCCGGTGTGTATGACTTCAGTTCCCGCAGACATGTTTTCTTGCTCAACCATTTTCCGAAGGAAATGAACATATTTAACCACGCAGTTCAACATGCCCCAACTGGCATAGTTCCAGCCTTCCTTGACGGATGGCCCCACCGACCGTCCTTGCCTAACGAGCCAGCTACAGAAGCCCTACGGCGGCTCGTCAGCCGCTGCTGCCCAATCCACACGTTAACATGGTTTGGATGGAGCCAAGTCCTGCCGGTGGAGCCAAGTGGTCTTCACACTCGAATTGGCCGACCTTCTCCCAGGCTGCCATCTAACACGCGCACTTTGCTGTTACAATGAGTCAGCCATGGTGCATTTGAGGTCCCGTTGATGTAGGTACCCATTTACGATTTTCGTTCGTGCTTTCCCAGCTTGCTCCTGTCCTCGTTTATTGCTGCCTTGTCATTTGTCCCCTGGTTGCAATGAAAATTACGTTGGCTCGTCGACCAATAAAAACCGCTGCTCATTCTGTCCGCAATACGGACTTGATCGGGCTGTGCGACGCCTACAATAATGACATCAACGTGACGGAAGGATCCGGTATCTCTGGGGGAAGCAGGGAGTCCAGCCCATGCAACGGTGACAACAGAAAGCCTGATAAACTCACTGGTTGCACAAAGGTACAATGTCTTCACGCCGGCGCGGTGAAAATCTTGTCCATGTCGCCCAACACTCCAACACCTTCACCTGTAGCAAATGGCACACGCAAGCGGATCGATCAGATATCCGTGAACACTGACAGCCTGAGTACTATACTCTGTTCCCTAGCCGTGACAGAAGTTTACTAGCCCACTCGTTTAGCTTAGAACCCTAGAACTTTATTCGTTCTCTTATTTGCCGTAGTTAGGTTGACTTTTGTGCCCTCAGTTCTCGTGTCTGACTCGCACGCATTCTGAGGCCCGACTGACGCGTGCCCGGAACTCGATCCTTAGCATTCTTGCTTTGCACACCACCCCACAGACAGCTTGTTCTGGAACGGACTCCTCATGCGGTAATCCACAAGACGCTCGTTTTACGCTCTGCCCTCAGCACAGACAGAAATATTACCCTTCCCCAAAAGGCTACAGTGGTGACCTAATGGCAAACTCCCGCCGAGTGCCGTGACTCGCAGGGTATTGTTAGTTCCCCCGTTATTCACTGGGCGCCGCGCTTCAACCCAGCTGACGTGGAGTTGCTAATGAGGGGGCATGGAGAACTCTATACGTAAGCGTTAATTCAGCTGCTTCCTAGTATTTCAGAAGTACGTTTTACGACACGCCTGACAGAATAAATGGCCGCAACACTCAAATTTGCGTAATTCCTCCGAAGTGTGATTTGTCAACCCCCAAAGGTGTCGGTGTTGCCTCCATTTTCACAGCGCTTCAAAGTCTTCACCATAAAGGGACTAGAACATTTCACTACCTCCCCCCCCCCCATGTGCTGCACATATTCCAAAGTTCGTGACACCAATACAGAAAACTAACGGAGGAGGTGGCGTATCAAGAGTCTGTCACCAAACGTGATATCTAAAATGAATGTCAGCTTCCAGATCGCAGGACGCAGGAGGAGAGTAAGTGTATGCAGCCACGCCATAACCAGTACCTTGGCGAGTCATGGATATATGTCCAGTTGGAGATGTCATTCCTGACCGCCATGCGGCCCATGCCGGCAGTAGTTTGGAGTACCCCTGTGCATGTGGGACAGCAACAACGGGTATATCAGTTCTTGCTAAGCCACAACTCGTCGCGGAGAGGTTAGAAACGAAGCACTCTCGCCATGTCTTTACGCTACAGTGTAACGGGCCCCTCCACCACTTGAATGCGCACATGGATGCGCAGCGAAGGGTTCTGATGTGAGAGGATTACTGTAGTGATGCGAAGTTTGGCGATGGGGGGGCTATTCTCTGGTCCAGCCCCGATCCCCATGTAGGAAGGGTGGCCTCAGTTGGCGAGGCGGGACGGGGCGATGAGGTTCCGTTCCGTAAAGCCCCAAGATGGAACGACCTGTCATCGGCGTAATCCGCGACTGTGACGAGTATTTGGCGGCACTGAAGATGCCCTCGTGCTCCTTAGGCGAGGCACCAGTCCGCCGCTACCCTGACGCCACCGACCCATACATTCGTTCACAAATTTGTCTCAGCTGAATCGCAGAAACCCTTTTTGTACCCAATAATCCTCACCGTTCATTTTGACTTAGTTTGATCGAGCCCCAAGAGGCAGCGGGTTTCTGGACTGTGCTTATCAATGTTCATCAATCCATCGATCCCCGTTCGATGGCATCATAATTAGCTATTACCACACCCACGTAGCTTTTGCGACGGCGCCACCGATGGCCCATCCGATCCGAATTCGGAGACTTTGTTCAGGGCAGCAGCGCAGACAGTACTAGCCGTGTCGACCACCCCAACGGCTAGATCTCAACGATCTCAACATGTGCTGGCCTCGCAGGTACAAATGTAGATCGCAATTCACGATGCGGCGCAAAGCGCCCGGGTACGAGAGAGCTTCTTAGTCCATATCTGGTGGGATCGAATTCCAATGGAAGTCGTTCGAGCTCGTGGTGACAACCATTACATCTCATTACTGATGTTTTCTCCATCTTCCACTTTGGTACACGCTTAAGCTTTTTGAAACGGAGCAGTGGTACATCGTCTGGTCGCACCAATCTATCCAGACCCATCTCCTCTTCTCACATCCCGTCCGAGTCCCGACCCACACGCCACCTTGGTACTTTCAGTTGGCTGTATAAAATGGACTTCCCCACCGCTGGCGAAAGACACTCCAAAGGAGGTCCCCTTAACCGTTCAATCGTAAACACACGGTACAAGATGGCTGATCTCCCACCATACCGCGAGGATCACTTCTCGGGAAACACATTCCCCACAGTAGGTGCACCGTGGGATACTAGTACTGCTCCCTCGATCCCTCAAATTTCACTGTCTCCGGGTCCACCACGCCATCACGCTGGTATACAGCAGAACACCGTGGTTAGTGATTAGCACCGTGGAGCTCTCCCACTTATAGGCGCTTATCCACATTCTATGTTTTTAGAGATTGCCGGTACACCGCTCCACCCTGGGCCAAATTGGAGGCGACCGGGAGGTTACACCCGTTCCGGTAGTGAATATTGTTGCACAGGGCCAACCACAACACCCGAATCGCATCGACTTTGGCCATTACCAGCCTCCACCTCTACCTGTGAGTGATACCGACATTACAAGGTTTCAGGCTCAGTCGGTAACACCCTGCACAGGACCTGGCAGCCCCACACATGTATCACAATGTAGGAACCAATAACTATGCCAGAGCTATCCATGCACAAGCACAAGTTATTTCCCCACTGGTTCCTGTGTGTAACATATTGCCTCTCTCACGAATACCTATCTCAATATGTCTCTCACCGCAGGAGATACAAGAGCATGATATCTTCGGCGACGTGGCACAGCACCCACCAGCTGGCATAACCCCAAGCGGCCTCGACGCATGTCCTCGTGAAGTCCCTGTCCCTGGTGAGCCAGCGGCGGAAATTCTTCGACAGCTCGCTAGCCGTTACTTGGACCACCCAAACTCACAGGTTGACACGGTTCGCGTAGAACTGATCCCCGCCGGCGGCGGATTTAGGGTAATGATTGCCCTCGAAATACAAGTGGGCCCCCTTCTCTAAGGCCGCCCCGTGTCCAGATGAGTATTCCACGGTGGGTTCCCCACGGAGTCGGTTTGAAATACGAGATAGTCAATATGAAAGTCGTTATTTAGCGCTCTTGTCCTTGATGTCCGGGTGTGTGTTTTTGTGGCTTTTGCCTTCGTCGCGTAACTGTTGCCTCATGTATGATGTATTTGTGCTCTTATATTCGGTTCGGGTCGTTGGGCCTAGCAGGCCTAATAACCGATGGCTTTGGGGTCGTTATAATGGGTTTCAAGGCATTAGAGATCTGCAGGCATGGACACATACGCGGCCAGGGACGATGGAGACACGCCAGGGGCCACACGACACGGATTCTGTCCATAAGAGTCAAAACATAAAGGGATCCGCAAACCAGATTAAGGAACACTCACACGTTCGCTCATCTGAGTATGGTGATTGTGCCACAGTTGGAGAGCCAAAAGCAGGCGGGACATCAAGACGCCCAGCCGGACTAGATCAAACAGAAGGTTTGGAGAAGCCTTCCTCCTAGTTCCTAGATAAGTGGACGTGATATTCGGGATATGCGCCCGGAGGAGGCGCATAACCCCGCGGGGGGGGGGGGGGGGCATGTGGTATACCCATTGCCAATCGTGAT
>Ga0307510_10007760_pt1 | contig 12799 bp, 10 predicted proteins | sample 12_EM_MG_FD_207224 | JGI IMG/M metagenome (GOLD analysis project Ga0307510, IMG submission 207224) | Populus trichocarpa ectomycorrhiza microbial communities from riparian zone in the Pacific Northwest, United States - 12_EM | ecosystem: Host-associated > Plants > Roots > Unclassified | place... | reverse complement strand
GGGTTTTTCTTTTTCTTCTCCTTAGGTTCTAACTTTGTCGAGTTCTTTAACGAATTTCTATTTACCAAGGGTTTGGGCTTTGGCAAACCCAACTTCCGGAATGCCCTGCTAGACTCCGCTGATAGAAAGAGTGATTCTTCATTGTCATTATGACCATCTTCTGGCTCCTCTAATAGTTCCTTGTCACTACCGGTGTTCCCGAAGGGGAGGAGGTAGAGTAAGAGCTAACTCTACCCATTTGACACTAATGTTTTAGCCTCGCAAATTCTTCCGCTACTGCTCGTGAGCGCAGTTGGAATTCCTCTAACAATTTTTCTGAATGTCTGGAATTGCTCCAAATGCTCAGCGTGCCCAGGGCTCATGAACTCAGCCTGAGAGAGACACGTGACAGGACAAGCGGCTGTATTTGAGCTTTGTGCTGTTTTGGCCATGGCAAAAGCCTGCGGAAATTCCCAGTAAACAATATAAGAACTCCAAAGACTTAGAAGTCTAAGCGAGAATGTTTTTTCTTAAGAAGAAGTCCAGTGGTTTATTCGTAGCTAGCTACAAGAAGATTCGTAACATTCACCATGTGATATTGCATGGAAACCCAAAAAAAAGAAACCCACCCCTTTCCAATGCCCTCCAATCCGCGGGCGCCCTAGTATTATAGAACCAATTGTACATCCTTCCCCAAGATAGGATAAGCAAGCAGAAAAGGAACATACCGCCAAGAGATACCAGGATGAGCAGAAGGAAGATATCAAGTCCACCCCCGATCCAGATCTCCACCCTCTGATTGTTGGACAACAGAGCGATCCTTTTTTCTTGTTTTGAGGACCAAGAAACCGTTGAGAATAGTTACCGAAGCTAGCCCGGTATTACGGGCCTTCGGAGATATTTGACCCGAGCCGGGGGCTAGGAGGTGCAGCCCCGCGGGGGGAGCTCCAGCTCAAGTCGGCGGCCAGTAGGAGGTAGTTTTGGCCGGAGGTAGTGGGTCTTTATTTCCCTAGTATAGGCGAGCTGCTACTAGGGAAGGGTAGTAGGTATGGTAGCATTGGTGTTCCAGCCATGTCTTTACCTCACGATGAGGTCTATTCCACAAGGCTATGAAGCTCCAATTTCTGTCTTACGGGGTAGGATGAGGGGAGTTTATCTGGTTGGTTTACCCCGTGATATCCTTCCTAAATAGGAAGGTGAAAAGCAGGGTCAATAAAATAGGGGTGAAGGAGCTTGTGGAAGGGAAGATGAGGAAACCACGGATACTTGTGATGGCTTAGATATAGAACGGGATGCTGGAAGAGGCAGCGGGGGGCCTTGATGGGGAGTGAGGTGGGGTAGAGGAGGTGTGGGATATGGGTGGGGTGTGTGTGGTGTCTGTAGTGGTTACCAAGAGAGAGAGAGCAAGCAAACTTTGACGAGAAAGCAGTTTGAGACCCAAGGAGAAACACCGCGGCTAGGGGCATAGACGATACGACGGGGATCCCGTGGGGCAGCTAATGCTAACAACGAATAGGGCAGCATACCGATAGTGGAAAGATATCCTAACTGAGGGGTCATAGGTCTTTTTGTAGGGCGGATTCTTGTTATGATGCAGGGAGGATGATCCCACTATTATTCGTGGCCGGAGGTCTTGCTTTTCCGTCTGATGCGTAGGAGATTGGAATTATACTGGTAGGTGGCGGCCGAGAATATCTGGTCCGCCGAGGATGGTGATACAACGCAGCCCATTTCGACAGGGGTAGAGGAAAAACTCGAAAAAGTTAGTATGCACTACCACAGATTGTCGTACTCTGATTGGCCAGCACAATTGAGCCCTGGCCACAATTTTACCCTGCAATTGGCCATAATCTTTGCACCTACATACCGAATTTTTCGAGTTTCCACTGTATGCCTTTGCCAAGAAACCGCAATACCGGAGAACACTTTTGAGCCCCAACGGATGGGTACCGGGCAAGGCCCACTTCCCAACTGCTCTTGAGTATTAGATGATTGGCGGTGCTTGTGCAACCCGTTCGTTTGTAAACGGTGTAGGAAGTTTTTTTTCCCCAAATACACGCACACCTTGCTTTGGCATTTGAAAAGAAGAAAAAAAACAAAGTTTTCTTTACACTCGTACGTGGCATTCAATCGATTCACAAAACCAGAGATCGCGGTGAGAGCTTCCCTCGCTTCCAACCGCGGGCGGCTCATTCCCTACATTTAAGATGGGGGAATGAGAGATGGATCACACACATATACTCCTGGACTCCAGTATTTGAAATGACAAAATGAGCTGAACAACGAACGGACACTCATAATTTTTGCCTTGAGAAACTACCTCCTGATTAATTTAAGCCACCCCAACATCGACCAACGAAAATAATTATATAAAATAACTAAATAGCATTATTCCTTGGTTAGTACACTATTAATTAGCCTTAATAAAAAACGGATATATTTAGGATGTATCAGTTGAGTGGTAATGATTGTTTGGGACAGTGTATTCTGTAGGGTTGTGTGAAGCGATGTGCCGACGCACTCCCCGGGGTGTTTGGTTAATTCTGTCAACGCACAATACCAAATTCCACTTCTCGGCTCTACAGCGTTGATGCCCTTTTTCTTTTTCTTCTCTGTACTCGTAATTTTCTGACGTTTGTAAACACGACTGCTATTGCATGCCACCAAAATCCTGAGGCTCTGGTCGATTTTTTGCCCGTATGCAATAGCAGTCGTGTTTACAAACGTCAGAAAAAACCAGTACTTTTACGGGGTCTTAGGCTACAGGGATTGGGTGCTTTGCCATGAAATAATGATGCTACCCCCACGTCATTAATCCGTGGCCCTTCTGCTGTCTGACCTCGCATCGTAAGGCAAGGATCGACTAAATGAACAGGGATGGGGAGAAATAAGAAGGGAAGCAGGGAACAAGAAAAAATTAAAACCTTGCTTTTCCATCATCACCCCAAGAGCATGGTATACCGTCCTTGAGCTGTGTAACCATACAACACCCCATTGCCCTTCTAACCTTGTAGTGACATAGCACCTATTCACGCTGCACCTTAACAAGTATGGCGCCAGTGATGCTGCATCACTCCTGGCCATATCAAACAAAGTAGAGCAAACAAATACAGGCAGAAGTTCCCTCCTTCCGGAGGCCAAATGGGGATGGAAAGCCCAGGGCCCCTAAGGCCGAGCAAGTCGAATTAGGATCACAATGTACATACATTCAATCCACCCAGTTTTATCTCGCGCTCTCGGAATTTCTCCAAATCAACCGAACCTAAACCGGGCCTCCGATACACAACTAAGCCAGCACCTAGCCGGTCAAGCGAGCGGTAAACTCATTTAGCGAACAAATAATGGTGTGTGCATGTGCCGCAATAGGTTAGGCGAAGGAGGCGCGGCTAAGGAGAAAAAAGCACCTCCTGGATCACAGACTGTATAGCTACTGTCACGGTGATTGTGAGCGGGATATGACACGCTCGATTATGTAAGATTTCTCACCGAGAAATCCATTCTTTCCCTCGTTACGTTCATCCGGCGGGCGGCGCCCTGACATCAACCTCCCTTCCGAACCCCATCTTTCATGGACCGAGATGTATGAGTCCATGTAGGTGTGTATGTATGCATATAGTAACAAACTAAATTACTGATGACACGAGCGTCCTATAAGGTGGGGGTGCGCTCACCACATTTTGCATCTCGAAGCACGAAAGCAAGAAAAAGAAGGAATTTCACCGCAGTAGAAAAGAGGAGTAAAGAAGAAAAAGGAAAAAAGGAAAAGGAAAGGAGTGGAATGAGAGAAGAAAATCGAAGCCATTACCTCAGCCTCCACGGGGCGGGTAGACTGCCTCCCTAGCCACCTGAACACCCCCCCCACCCGGACAGATGCTGATTGGTGGGTATTGTATGAGGAAACGGCGGCGGTGAGTGCAATTGCCACAGCCCATCCAATCAAACCAAGGAAATCGCTTGAAATATTCTTATCTGGGTTTAGCTGTCCGGGTGAGGGGGGTGTCCGGGTGGCTAGGGAAGCAGTCTACCGTTGATCTCTCTAGGAAGCGGAAAACAAGGGTATCTCTCTCCACCCAACCGGGCGCTATCCCTTCTCAACTAGGTGGAAGTCTAAATCTGGCCCAAAACGTAGACTTGCGCCAGCCGGAAGGGAGAAAAAAAGAGAATATCCCTAACCCTCACTATCTGCGCGCCACTAAAATCGGATATGGGGGGGACCAGGAGTTCTAGCCCCTCCATATTAGGAGTGGCAGGCGTATGACTAAAACTTGGAGGCAGATTAATTGGGTGATTATTTTCCTGGATGCAACCAGTTTATGGGGGTGGGGCAGCAACTGTTTTGTCGTTGGGGCTCTCAGGCGACACCGGAGAGATGTCGATTCCTGAAGCTGCTCTCTTCTCTTTCGGAATATCGGTGACAATGGGCGTCAGCCGGCTCTTAGAATTGTAATAGTGGCCGGTGTTCGAGTTGGAGTCGACATAGTTTGTGGAAGCCCATCCGGAATGGTTCGCTCCGCTAACCTTCCATTCCTCGCTTAGGCCACGAGGCGACATGGGTCCAAGCACCATGGAGCAGATCTCTGCACTTTTTCCGGTTGGAAATTATGAACACGGGGTTCCGATAACGCTAACCATAATCTAACTAGAATAGGAGTAACGCGCGATGACCTAAATAATAATATACCCGGAGGACAAAAGTGCATGAGTTTTTGTGCAACAGAACCATCGCCAAAAGGAAATTTTCGCATTCGGAATTAAACATACAAAGCACCAACTACCACAACCACTCCTCTACTGACCCCTGGCGCGGAGTCCCAGCATGCCCAAGTCAAGTCGCCCATAGAACTCACAGTCCCAGTATAGAAGATAGAGTCTCTTGCTAATCGTCTGATCAGATGCACAACAGCTCTATCTCAGTGCATGATGGCCGCCGGGTAACCTAGGTTGTGGCCTGCGGTGGACCCACTCTACGGTAATAGACTACCGCCTAAATCGACCCTTTATAAGCGTATAAGACAGAGTCAGTGCCAAGTGGAGCAAGGCCTGTGCATCCCTCTTGGTATTCTTTCTTTGGTGTGTGCTGGTATGTCATGTGATTGGCATTGAAGAGGATTCTTGTCTTGCAAGTTTTGGGGTGGTTTTTTTCTTGCGATGTTTGCGTTTCACAAAAACTCACGCACTTTTGTCCTCCGGGTGTAAAAAGGTTGATAGCAAGGACTCCTCAGATTAACACCGACTTAAAATTGTGAGTTAATTTAACGGAATGTCCCGGCACAGGTGGCAACGAATCGCTTCCTCACAACCCCGCACAACCAACACTCCCAAACAAAATCATTACCACAAGCTTACTGATTGGCGCCGGTGGCGGCATCTAAGAGAACCCAAGCGTCGTACTATAAACAATCCTCTCTTGGATAAGAAATAATCGATATAATCTCTCAAGGTGGCAGTAGTAGGGGTACTGACTCCGATATCGTCACCGCTCTCTTTGGCTGCCCTCATCCCTTCCCAAATCGCAACCTTCTGAGCAACAAGCCCCTCCTCGGTTATCCCCATATCCTTAGCCCGCAGCTCGAATTCTGCAGTCCTCGAATTCCTCCCTTCTTCGCCATCGGCTAATTTGATTATGCCAACACGGTCAGCTAAGTTTACCTTGAAAGCAGGATTGGGGTTAGGGTTGGGGTTAGGGTTGGACCGAATTTACTTTGCTCCGGCCTACGAAGACCGAGTCAAGCCTTCTCACGGCTCGTGCGCCCGAAAGTCTCGGTGCTTAAGGAGTCCCCTCAAGCACCTGTGGGGCTTTTTCCCCTTGGAAGCCAACAAGCAGCTAGAGACGGGAAGGGCGAGCTGAGATAGACTTATATTGGGGGGCAGAGGGGAGTGGAGCTCCCGAGGGGAAAATGAACGCTTGTGGGATAATTCTATTCCTCTTGGAAGAAGGGGAAATTTTAGTGGATATGAAATGTTGGGACATACCTTCATGAGGGCGGCCTGGCATGATCTGCCGACCCGAGTCCAACAGCTTCTGATTAAAAGCTGAGTGCTCTAGTTGTAGTCTTGTTGGACGGTGGAATTGGAGGAGAGACGCAAGTGGGTGAACGGTTGAGATAGTCGACAAAGTTCCGGGTGATGAATTTACTAAAGTGTGAGAAGTAAGGCGTCCTCGGTCTAGGTAAGAGATGATGGGGAATAGGGAGGATAGCGTTCACTTATAAAGATGATGAGCTGGCCATTGGCTTTATTAGGACCTACGATTGTGATTCTTGGGCACTCAAAGAAGCGTTGTGGGAAGGCCACGGCTGTGAGGCAAATGCTACCTATGAATCAAATTCCCTAGATTTCCTACCAACTGTGAAATCACAAAGTCCCTATTACGAGAAAATTTCTGATTGGGGGAAGTGAAGCATCGTTCCGGTACCGATCCCCCACTGACTGCCGAGCTTTTTTGCTGGCCAGGTTTCCACCTGGTAATGGTGGTAGCGGTGAACAGGGGTGTGGGATGAGAAATCATACCCGGTCACTCGATGGTAAGCCGCGCAACCTGGCGGGGGACACCACGAGAAAAAATCAATCACATGAAACATGGGGATTCCAACATGTAGTGGGGTCCCTATCTGCGGCTCCGTCGAGCAAGGGGGAAAAACCAGAGTTGGAAAAAAAATAACCATCACCAAAGGGTTTTTGCGGGCAGTACTAAACTCGCGGCGGGTGCTGTGTAATGTCGGGAAGAGATATACACACTGCGTGTAAGAACAAGAATTAACATTTGACGTCACTCTGGATATTCCAGTCTGTACCGAAGTACTGAAGTATACTTCCCCTGCGTATCTGTATTCCCGATATAGCCCCCGAACCGACACAGCCCCCGCCGCGAGTTTAGCCCTCTTCGGTCCCCGGTCCCGAAGGAGCGACTGGGCAGGGAATTTAATTTTCCCCACCTAATAGCCCCATGCTTGTCAAGTCAGGTGCACCTGCATGACTTAACGTATCCTCACAAATCCAGACTACAACATAATGTCTGATATGAAGAGATAGGGCGACAATGACTTCCGGGCCACAGCGCGCCAGCTTCCGTCACCCCCCTCCACAATTTCATTTCTTTGGCAGCCAAATAAGTTCAGTCATAACCCGTTAGTTTTTGTCGCCACCCAGTGAAAACTGTGACCCAAATGAGGGAATTCTGGACGCCCTAGCGTCATTCTTGACTACCCTATATTTGCTGTTCTGGGATTTGTGCCGATAGATGACCCGAGTTGTTGAGGCGGAAAAGAAAAAACGCTGTTCAAACTACCCTCAGGCTGGCATAACTTTCGCTCCGCCCATAGTGAGTAGGAATGGTGCTGTATTAGTATAATCTTGTCTCATATCGTATGGAAAATAGGAGCGCATGTTTTGGCGTACTATACCAATGCTACGCTTAATTCTCCACGGCTGTTCTGAAAGTAATAAAGCCCGAGTGTTGGATGGTAGCCAGAAAATGGAAATGGTTAAAATCCTAAAATTATTCGCTTAACTACTACTAGTTGTCTTCAACAATAGTGTGACGCTAAACAGCGCGAAATTTATATGGGAGGTTTGGCTCGGGATAGAAACTCACCGAGGATGGCGCTAGGATCCCTAGAAACCGACGGCGGATCGGGGGGGCAGGATGGGGGGAACCTACCCTCGCTTTGGTTGAGATACAAAAAAAGAGAAAATCAGAACCAGCACCAACCTCATCCCACAGTAATAGACCGATTGCACCTGTGGCGAGATTGGCATCCTCAGCCAGACCTGCTTTAATAAACTCATGCCGAGCCAGTTGAAATATGCTAATTGGTGGCTGAGAACCAACCTCACTTGAGGTGCCAATCTCGCCACAAGTGCAACGGGTCTACTTGTAATTTTCTGACGTTTGCAAACACGACTGCTATTGCATACCACCAAAATATTGAGGCTCCGGGCAATCTTTCGCCCGTATGCAATAGCAGTTGTGTTCGCAAACGTTTGAAAATTACAAGTACACTTAGACACGTTTGTCTAAAAGACACTAACTTACCCCCGGCGGGCAAAACTTCCTGTGTGGAGGCTTCTTGCTTTTTTTCCGGCCTGGGGTTCGACGGGGTGGCACGAAATGGACACCGGTATCGCAATTCCGGAACAAGATTCCACAAGGTGCCCGTAGCCGGTGACCGAGTGCGGGGACTATGTACTCGAGTACTCGTACTTGGGAGTGAGGGTAAGTGATCTGAAAGAAAGTGGTATTGCACCAACCACTTTTTTTCCGATCACTTTTTTCCCTCCATGCTAGTACCATAATCTTAAGGCCGGGGATCGACGAAATACCGTATGCATATGCAGGGATACAGAGGTTTAAGATACCCAATACCAAATACTCGTAATGTCCTGACGTTTGTGAACACAACTGCTATTGCATGATGCCAAGATCAGGGCAAAAAAGCTGAATTTTGGCGGTATGCAACAGCAGTTGTGTTCACAAACGTCAGGACATTACGAGTACTCGAGTAGTCTTACCTCGCAGGTCGACCACAGACAAAAGTTTTTCTTATCAGTGGTTTCATTTTCAGCCCAAAAACCTGCCATGTGTCCCCGGTGAGCTTTTTTGACCTTGAGCCATTCCATCTTAGTCTCTGTGAGATCCAAAGTGGGCAGAAGCGAAATCTCCCAGTTGCCCTGTGGACATGCGGTGGCAATGGCGTTTCTCTTGTTGGTGTTTTCTTTTTTGAAGTTGTGTGGGGAGAATACCCCCAGCCCTCAAGTTACCGGAGCGAAGGTTTTCTGTTGATCTGTGGTTGAGCTAGTGTGGGAACTAGAAGAAAACTTAGCGATTCCGGAGGACTAACTTAGTACGGTATATCCATCGAACTAGTCCCGAGCTTCCTCGGCTCATCCCTGGTTCCGAGAATTGGCCGGGGATAAGCTAGACTTTTGGTAGATCATACTATCGTTATAAAAGATCTCGTAAAGGATCTGACGTAAAGTTAAACTGGAGGTACTCGAGTAATTTAGAAACCATTTGTGGACTGGCACCTAGCGGGTACCCCGTTGGCATGACAGGTAATGATTGGCTGGCACAGGATTGTGCAACTCCAGAGCCTCATTGCTTATCACCCCCCCTCTCCTCAGCTCCTAGAAATTTCCTCATACTCCAGCAGGGGTCGGATTCTCATTGCACGCGGTCCTTCTAACCAGGGTTCCGAATGGTCGGCGGAAGACTAGACTAGACCAGCTAGTCTAGTCGAAAGTCAAGTCTAGTCTAATGGTGGAAATTAGACCGACTGGACAGTCAGGATTATTGAAACCGACTCGACCAGGACTAGTCCGACCAGGCCCGCCAAGCAATAGGATATGCTATTTTTATCACTATATATTACTTTCAAATAAGGCTTTTCTTAATAAAACTTATTGTTTCCATGGATTATACGGTGGAGATAGTGCTTCGCTTTGATTAGGGGTGGCGAAAATAGGTTCTCAAGTATCGAACTATGTTTCATGCATTAAGTGAGTGATATTACATGACCAACAGCCACAGTACGGGTATTCGATGCCACTTATCCATCGGGTAATTGCATTTCCATCACATGCTATCCTCTCCATGATGTTCTATAAACCAGTATTGAGAGGCTGTTGATTTATACAGTGGCAAGCGGCTTTAAAATCATTCTATAGCTATACTTCTATTCTTAGCGAGTGTTGGCCGGGTGTCATTCCGACTCTCATGCGATCTTTTATAAAGACTAGTCTGGGACCAGTCCAAACTGGACTGGACCAACCAAGTTAGTCAAGTCCAGTCATCAACATCAACCAGGACGGGCCAGTCTGGTCCTGCCTCTGAGACTTGACCGGTCGGACCATTCGGAACCCTGCTTCTAACTCTTATGAAAAAAAGGAATTCCGATAATAGATATAGTGCCGATATCGTTCCTCGGCAGACCACCCTAATTTCAACAAGTTCAATAGTAATAACTCGTTCAATAAGACCGCCAACCTCATCGCCGAAATATGTTTGGCGTTTTCAGCGCATTAACAGATCGACAGCGACAGCGAAATAAAAGGCTAAAAGTTCATAAGATACGATCGCCAGCGCACGACTTAGGGTGGAACAGGGAAGTCCGCTCGTTCTCTACTTCTCTTCTCTCTATGCATCACACTCTCAGCTAACTACCGGTACCGGAATAACTGCAGAGACGGGAGCATATAGGAACCGCAACGAAGTCGTCCTCATATCCTTCCATGGATCACCGCAGATGTCCATTCTCATCGCCCCATGTCCCCCCTTCCCTCTCGCATACTCTGGCGCAAACAAAGGAGAGACAAAGACTTCCACGGTTCACAGCCTCCGAGCATCCAACTCTTTCACGCTTCCTCCAGGCTCTTTCGTTTTCCTTCCGTTTTTCTTCTGGAGGACCCATCAAGCGCATTCCCGAACTATTTATGCTAACAATGATACAACCACCGCAAGAGCATGCTGAACAGCATCTCACGATTTCTAACATGGCGCTATTCCCAGGCAGCTTGTTCGTAGGCGAGGGATCCCACGACATATGGGGGAGAAGTTTGAAAACGAGTATGGCGGGCAAGGTCCCCTACTTTCTAATACCTGCCACGGCTATTCCATTTGGGGACACTTTCACAGATCGCCTCCAAAGCAGTCATGTGAGCCCTTAGGATCACTACCAGAAATCGTTCAGGTATCACTGGAAATGCCAGTATTCCTTACGAGAAGGCCCTATATCGCCGAAAAAATTGTGAGATGTTTTAGTGCGGTAGTTAGAGCACTAGGTGGCACTACCATGGCAGGTATTAAGAGTATTCTGAAGATAATCTTACACAGGAAGAACTAAAGCAGCAGAAATGGGATTCTGATTACTGCATGACTTTGGGATGAGGCATGGAAGTTTCCTTGTTCATTACACTCTATTTAAACAGTAAAGATAGGAATAGATGTATATCATAAATGAAATCGTCCTCCTATCGCCCCACTGGCCACCACCCATATCCTTGCACTTCTTGATGGAACCTAAGGAAAGCACAAAAGAATGAAGGAATGAAAAAGGTGCGATGGCAATAGGCTCTCAGAAGGCGGGGTATTAAGGACCGGTGCTTCAGTTCGCTCTACTCTCTCTAGCTAAGGAGATCTATCTCTCCGTCTAACAGCAACCGAGCACCCCCCGAAACTGAACAAACTCTAAAGAAAAATATACGGCTAACAAAACCTAATCTCCAGCAATCTAGAACCATCCTTATATCCCATAATCCTCTGTGATCCCCAAAGTCCTTGCCCCAACAATGCGCGAATTCTCGTATGCTTAGTAGAATAGGGTATGAGGGAATTAAAACCAATACTCTCTGCCGGTAGGCATAGGTTGTGAAAACAACAACCCACCGCTAGAAACCACAAAGCCGCATGCCCTGTACCTGTCTATCTCCTAGTCGCATATACCCGCATATTATGATACCTGCATATCCGCATATCCGCTCAACTGCATAACCCCATGCCCTATAGGCTATCCAACACTTCCAGGTATGTTCCCTCTCAAGTTTCTTTGGATGCTCCCATGATAAGACACGAAAGACAGATATCATTGAGACTCCCGCCAATCACGGTCTTCATGCACTTGACGCTTTCATTTTCTTTCCGACGGATGTTGTGATTCCAAGCCTGAGCGCACCCCCGAAGCCTATCCGAACTACGAAACAATAACCTGACCTTGCCAAGCGGCATCCAGCAACTTCCAACAGCTCCTCTCCTGATCTCTCAATTCATTTCCCCAAGTTTAGTTCTCATTGGCCTATGTGGTTTCACTCTGCGCTACACCCCCTATGATTTTTTTCTATATAACTATCCGAATACCTTAGGTAGTAGTCACCAAGGCTTCTCCCGTCACTCGATATCACCTACTAGACATCACCTACACGCTGGTCCAACTTCCTCCGTATTGCTAGACTTTAGTGGATGGAGCTTGGATCCCTATAATTTATTTTGTGATGATGTACCTACTTAGGCTTAACTAACTTAAGAGCAAAGGGCGATTTCCGGCTTCCTCCTTAATCTTGAGCATTGTCTTTCCACTCCAGGGCGAAGAGAATTAATATCTTGCTCCGTTTTTGCACTAGTAGAAGTAGGCTGATTAGCGTTGACCAAACTCTGAGACTGCTTCAAGAATTAGGAGGTCAAGTTATATCCGGAACACAATTCAAAACGCAAGATACAAGATCGCTTGAGAAAAGATTCAACCTTCTTGTGCAATTACATAATTCTATTTCAAATGTCTACTAGTGATCTCTCACAACTACCACCACTGCCGCCGCCGCCACGAGGCTTCGGTTCCACCAAACACCAACCGCTTCCATACACTCTTGAGTAAACTAACTATTAGTATACCCGACGGATATTCTCTATCAAGCGTCGCCCTAAATCTCTTTTGATTACACCCCTGTCCTTTAGGCTAGGGAAAAAAATACGAACAAGGGTAAGACATACTTGACCCAAAAATAAATCCCAAGATATATACTGTCCCTAAACCTAATGGTATATGATTATTGAGTAAAATAGTAGGATCGCGTGGGAGTTGGAGGAAATTTAACTTGCCCAAGAAGATTCTAACTTGTTCCTTCAAACACTAGAGGGAAACTGGAGGCGGAGGACATTAAAGGACAATTAACATCAGAGATCACCCAGACACAATTCATGTTCATCCGGAACTGGCAGCGACAACAACAAAGGAGGATTTCGAGGAGACGAGATCACAAACCCCAGCAAGCCAAGCGGGGGCCCAATTACTAAACCCGTCGGAAATGTCGGGTATGTAGGAGCGTCACA
>Ga0307510_10007759_pt1 | contig 12800 bp, 14 predicted proteins | sample 12_EM_MG_FD_207224 | JGI IMG/M metagenome (GOLD analysis project Ga0307510, IMG submission 207224) | Populus trichocarpa ectomycorrhiza microbial communities from riparian zone in the Pacific Northwest, United States - 12_EM | ecosystem: Host-associated > Plants > Roots > Unclassified | place... | reverse complement strand
AGGCCACCGTCGTCGCCATCGACGCCAAGAAAACGGGTGATCGCTGGCAAGTCTTCACCCACGGCGGCCGCACGGCCACCGGGCTCGACGTGATCGACTACGCTGTCGAGTGCGTGGGGCGCGGGGCCGGCGAGATCCTGCTCACCTCCATGGACCGCGACGGCGCCAAGACCGGGTATGACCTGGCCCTACTTCGCGCCATGACCGGCGCGGTTTCGGTGCCGGTGATCGCCTCCGGCGGCGCGGGCAATGCGCAGCACATGGTCGACGCAGTAATCGAGGGCGGCGCCGACGCGGTGCTGGCCGCCTCGATCTTCCACTTCGGCGAGGTCTCGATCTCCGCGGTGAAGCAGGCCATGGCCGCCGCCGGCATCCCCGTACGCCTGCCGGAGGCCGCCGCATGAGCCAGTTTTCAGAAATTGTCGCCCGGCTCGCCGCTGTCATCGAAAGCCGCAAAGGCGGCGACGCCTCCGCGTCCTACACCGCCAAGCTGCTCGCCGACCCCTCGCTCGCCGCCAAGAAGCTGGGCGAGGAAGCCATCGAAGCCGTGATCGCCGCGGCCCAGGGCGACAAACCGGCCCTGGCCGCCGAAAGCGCCGACCTGATCTACCACTGGCTGGTGGTGCTCGCCGCCGCCGGGGTTTCGCTGGATGACGTCGCTGCGAAGCTGGAAGCCCGCGAGGGGACCTCGGGGCTGGCCGAGAAGGCCTCGCGCCCCAAATAATTCCACTCATCCCAGCGAGAGCCGGGATGAGCGGTGTTTTAGGAGCGCGCCTTCTTCTTCAGCGCCACATAGAGCGCGCCTTCGCCGCCGTGGTGGCGGGCGGCGTCGGAGATGCCGGCGACGATGTGGGCCAGGTGCGGCGCGGCCAGCCATTCGGGCGCACGGCGCTTGAGGATGCCGTCGCCCTGCACGCCCTTGCCGGTGATCACCAGGACCGCGCGGGCACCCTCATTCCACGCGCGGGTGAGGAAGCCTTCCAGCACCGCCTTGGCCCGCACCTGATCCAGGCCATGCAGGTCCAGGCGCCCGCCGATCTCCTCGCGCGCCTTGGCGATTCGGTGGCGGCGATTGGGCTCGATGCCCTTCTTTCCCTCCCCCTTGTGGGGAGGGTGGCGAGGCGAAGCCGAAACGGGTGGGGAACTAGGGTTCAAGTTCGGAGCAGGCGCCTGATCCTGAGGTCCCCGCCCTGGCCGCTTTGCGGCCTGTCCCTCCCCAGAAGCGGAGGGAAGGGCCTCGGCCTTGGGAATCCTCCGCCCCGGCATCGGGTGGATCGTGGCGGCGACCATGCCCCAGATCTTCACCTCGTCCGGTTTCAGCGGCCGTTTCACGGGGTCGCGTCCCTGGGGACCAGCCGGAACATCCGCAGCGTGTGGCGCACCCGCCCGGCCTCCGCGCCCGCCGCCCGGCCCAGCCCCAGGTAGAGGTCGGCGCGCACCTCGCCCTTGATGGCGCCGCCGGTGTCCAGCGCGGTGACCATCCGGCGATAGGCCGGGAAGGCGCCGGCCAGGATCGGGGCCTCGGCGTCCAGCCAGAAGACCTCGCCCAGGGTGTGGAAGCTCTGGTCGATGGCGATGGCGCGGCCGGGCGGCAGGGGCAGATTGGCGGCGCCCACCGGCTGGCGGCCGTCGTCGGGGGCCAGGCTGAAGAAGGCGTAGCGCGGGTTGAGCCGCATGATCTCCTCGGCGTCCGGCCCGCGGTGATCGGCCAGCCAGGCGCGGATCGCCTCGCCGGTGGTGTTCTCCCGCGCCAGCAGCCCGCGGTCGCGCATGGCGTTGGCCACGCCCACGAACGGGCGGCCGTTGTTGGCGGCGTAGAGCGCCTTCAGGCGCTTTCCGTCTTCAAAGGTGAGCACACCAGAACCCTGGATCTGCAGGAAGAACAGGTCCTCCGGCCGCATCCAGGCCAGCGCCTTGCCGACCGGCGCAGCCTCGATCGCCCCGCGGTCGGGGTAGGGCTGCAGGGCGCCGTCGCCGGGATCGACCGCCGCGCCCTGGCGTCCGGCCTGGGAGGGGTCGAAGACGCCGGCGTCCACCACCTTCAGGTCGGCGGGCCTGGGCCGCACCGGCGCGCTGAACTCGGCGTCCGGCGTGCGGCGCGCCGGATACTCCGGGGCGAAATAGGCGGTGAGCACGCCTTCGCCCGGCGAGGGCGCGGCGCGGAAATTGGCCTCGAAGAACCCCTTGGCCTTATCGCGGTCGAGCGGGCCGATGGCGCGCGCGTTGCGACAGGTCCTGGCCATCGCCGGATCGCGGGCCGCGCCACAGGTCGCCTGGAAGGCGGTGAGCGCCGCGGCGTGGTCCTCGGCGTCCCAGCCCCGCAGCGCGGTGAGCGGCAAAGTGCGCTCGGCCGGCGGCTCGGGGGGGCGGGGCTCGGCCGGAAAAGGAGGGGGCGGGCGATGGGCCGCGGGCGGGCCGGGCGACAAATGGGGCGGCGGCGCCGAGGCGCAGGCCGACAGGATCAGCGCGCCGAGCGCGGCGGCGACGCGCCCGTGCAAGGAACCCTAGGCCTCCGCGGCGTCGACGTGGACGAGCATCCAGTTGGGGTCGCGGCTCTTCAGGGGCCGCTCGAAGGTCCAGAGCTCGGCGGTGCGGCGGTCGTCGACACCCTCGCCCTCGGGGCCCTTGGTGCGGCTGCGGAATTCGGCGAGGAAGCGCACGGTGACGCGGGCGATGTCCGCGGCGGTGACCTCGGCCTTCTCCATATCGGCGCGCGGCGGGTGCAGGAATTCCACCGTCTCGGTGCGGCCTTCGGCCTCGCGCTGGGCGATGCCGGTGTCGAAGGCGGCCATGACGCCGGAGCCCAGCAGGTTGCGCAGCTGTGCGCGGTCGCCGGCGGCATAAGCCTTGACGATCATCTCATAGGCGCCGCGGGCGCCGGACAGGAACCGGGCGGCGTCGAAGGCCGGGTCGCGGGCCTTCACGGCCGCCAGGCCCGAAAGCGCCACGCCATCGGCCTCCTCGGCCGCCTGGCCGGTCATGTCGAGGGCGCGGGAGGGCGCGGGCACGGCCTCAGTCGCCGGCTGGTCCTCGGGCTGGCGGCCGACGCGCCGGCCCAGCACCGAGTAGAGCTGGTACAGCACAATGGCCGCCAGGCCCGCAAAGATGATCAGTTCGAGGACTTGCAACTTCCGCCCTTGGATATCGTCTGGCTCTTCCGAACCTATATAGGACACCGCAACGTCCCCGTCAGGGGCGGCGTTGCATCGTCAGGGACCCCATGTTAGCCCGGCCGACCGACAGACGCGAACCTCTCGCGTGCTCACCACGGATTTTAGTCGACCTATGACCGATACCGACGCCGGAAATGGCGCTGACGCGACCATCCCGCAGGAGGCCCTGACCGAGGGTCCCGGCATCCGCATCCTCGCCCAGTTCGTCCGCGACCTGTCGTTCGAGAACCCCCGCGTGCCCGAGACCCTGCGCGGCGGCGCGGCCCAGCCGCAGATCGACCTCGGCATCGAGATGAACGCCCGCGCCCGCGAGGACGGCTATTACGAAGTCGACCTGAAGCTCTCGGCCAAGGCCGTGCGCGATGACGGCCCGGTGTTCGTGGTCGAGCTGCTCTACGGCGGCGTCTTCCAGATCTCGGGCGTCGAGCAGGAGGACATGGAGCCGGTGCTCTTGATCGAGTGCCCGCGCTACCTCTTCCCCTTCGCGCGCCGGATCATCGCCGACGTCACCTCGGAAGGCGGCTACCCGCCCTTCCTGCTGGACCCCATCGACTTCGCCGGCGTCTACGCCGCCCGCAAGGCCGAAGCCGTGGGCCAGGTGGTCGGCAACGCGTGAGAGCCGATGCTCCCCTTAGGGGGAGCTGTCAGCAAAGCTGACTGAGGGGGTTGGAGCCCACCGGGCCATCCGCCGTGGGTGGAACCCCCTCCGTCTCGGCGCTACGCACCGATCCACCTCCCCCTCAATCGCGCTACGCGCTGGGGGAGGATTTTAAAGCCCGTGCTTCTTCCAGAGGTCTTCCGACTTCAGCACATCACGGATGAAACTGGCGTGGGTGTGGCGTTCGGCGTCGGTCGAGCGCGGCGGCAGCGGGCGAGGCCGTTCGGCATAGGCTGCGCGGCTCGCCACCACCGCGGCGTTGACCATGGCCTGGGTCTGCAGCTCCAGGCGCCGCTCGCGGCCGCCCTTCAGCTCGAGGTAGACCGCGGCCAGCAGCTTGGCGTCGATCAGCGCCCCGTGCTTCTCGCGCTCGGAAAGTGAGATCTTGAAGCGTTTGCACAACGCATCGAGGGAGTTGTGCATGCCGGGGAAGCGCACCCGGGCCAGGGCCAGGGTGTCGATCCAGCGGCTTTCGTGGACGTGCTCGCGGTTGATCACGCCCAGCTCGTGATTGACGAAGGCGCGGTCGAAATTGGCGTTGTGGGCGATGATCGGGGCATCGGCGACGAAGTCCAGGAAGGCGTCGACCACGTCGGGGTGCTCGAACCGGGGCTTGCCGGTCAGGAAGGCGGACGACAGCCCATGCACCCGCTCGGCGTCCGGCGGCATGTCGCGGCAGGGGTCGATGTAGACGTGGAAATGCCGCCCCGTGGGCACGAAGTCCTCGATCTCCAGGCAGGCGATTTCCACCAGCCGGTGGCCGGCGGTGGGTTCGAAGCCGGTGGTTTCGGTGTCGAGTACGATCTCACGCGCCATGTCCTGTAATGGCCCGTTTCGCGGCCCGACTTCAACCTTGTCGCGACGTGGCGGGGCGTCGCGCCGGATCGCGCATCACCGCGATGATCTCAGCGACCTGTTCGCGGGCGGGCTCGAGGCCGCGGGAGGTGTCGACCACGAAATGGGCCCGAGCGCGCTTTTCCGCATCGGCCATCTGCTGGGCCAGGATGGCGTCGAGGCGATCGGCGCTCATGCCGGGCCGGGCCAGCACCCGCTCGCGCTGCGTGTCGGCCGGCGCGCTCGCCACCACCACCGCATCGACATTGGCGTGGCCGCCGGTCTCGAAGAGCAGCGGGATGTCCAGCACCACCATGTCGGCGCCCTCCGCCTCCACCTGCTGGAAGAAACCGATGCGGTCCTTGCCGACCAGGGGGTGCACCACGGCGTTGAGCCGTTTCAGGGCCTCGGGATCGCCCAGCACCGCCTGGCGCAGCGCCTCGCGGTCGATCTTGCCGTCCCTGACCACGCCCGGAAAGGCCTCGCCCACCGGACCCACCGCCGCGCCGCCCTTGTCGTAGAGGTCGTGGACGGCGGCGTCGGCGTCATAGACCGGCACGCCCGCCTCGCGAAACATGGCCGCCGTCGTCGACTTGCCCATGCCGATGGAGCCGGTGAGCCCGATCAGGATCACTGGCCGAGCGCCTTCAGCGCCAGGGCGCGAACATAGACGCCGGTGGGCGGGGGCCGGCCGTAGAACGCCTCGAACGAGGGGGCGGCCTGGCCGATCAGCATGGCGAGGCCATCGACCGTCGGACGCTTGAGGCTCTTGGCCCAGTGCAGGAAGGGGGTCTCCAGCGGCTGGTAGACCATGTCCATGATCACCGCGGTGTCCGGCGTCGCCTCCAGCGGGGCGTTGAGGCCGGCCCCGCCGTTGAGCTCGGCGGAGGTGGCGTTGATCACCGCGCCGACGCCCTCGAACGCCCGGGCCGCGTCCGCCAGGGGGAAGGCGCGGATCTGGCCTTTCAGCGCCTCGGCGATGGCCTGGGCCTTGGCGAGCGTGCGGTTGACGATCCGCACCTCGGGACAGCCCGCCGAGAGCAGCGCCGCCGCCGCGCCGCGCGCGCCGCCGCCGGCGCCGAGGATGGCCACCGGACCCGCCGCGGCGCTGAATTTCGGGGCCTGGGCCGCGAAGGCGCCCAGCAGGCCCAGCCCGTCGGTGTTGTCGGCGACGATCGCGCCGCCGGGCTCGAAGATCAGCAGGTTGGCCGCCGCGGCCGCGCGGGCCCGGGCGCTTACCTTGGTGGCGCAGGCCAACGCCTCTTCCTTGAACGGGATGGTGACGTTGATCCCCCGGATCGTCCCGCCGCGCAGGCCCGCCACGAAGGCGGCAAACCCCTTGGCGGGGGGAGAGAAGGGCACATAGATGCCGTCGATCCCGGCGGCGTCGAGCCAGGCGTTGTGGATCAGCGGGCTCAGCGAGTGGCGCACCGGCGAGCCGGCGACGCCCGCGACTATCGTCGCCCCGGTAAGCGGCGGTCGGCTCATGCGGGCAACTCCCCGTGGCGGCGCAGCAGGTCCAGCAGGCCCATCAGCGGCAGGCCCAGGATGGTGAAATAGTCGCCGTCGATCTTCGAGAAGAGCTGCACGCCCAGCCCCTCCAGCCGATAGCAGCCCACCGAGCCCAGCGCCGCTTCACCCTCGGCGGCCAGGTAGTCGTCGAGGAAGCTGTCGGAGAAATCGCGCATGGTGAGCGTCGCGGTCACCACCTCGCGCCAGATCGGCGCGCCCGCCTTAGCGACCACCACCGCGGAGTGGAGCTTGTGCGGCTTACCGCGTAGCGCCTGCAGCCGGGCGCGGGCGGCGGCCACCGTCTCGGCCTTGTCGTAGAGCTGGCCTTCGAACTCCAGGGTCTGGTCGGCGCCGATGACGAACCCGGAGCGCGAGCGCGAGATCCTGATCGCCTTCAGTTCGGCGAGCGCGTCGGCCACATCGCGCGGGGTCGCGCCCTCGTCCAGCATGGCGGCCTTCACCGCGTCCTCGTCCACGCCGGCCGTGGCGGCCTCGTAGGTGACGCCCGCGCCATCAAGCACCGCGCGGCGCGCGGCGCTCTTGGAGGCCAGGACTATGCCTGCGCTCACCCCAGCACCTCGACCTGGCCATGGCCGCCGTGCAGCACGTTCAGCACCGCTGCGGCGGTTTCCTCGACCGAGCGCCGGGTGACGTCGATCACCGGCCAGCCCTGGCGTTCGTAGAGCCGGCGGGCCTGGACGATCTCGTCGCGCACCGCGTCCACGTCGATATAGGTCGACTCGCGGTTCTCCTTCAGGCTGAGGAGGCGGTTGCGGCGGATCTGGATCAGCCGGTCGGGTGAGATGGTCAGGCCCACGACCAGGGTTTTCTTCAGCGCGAACAGCTTCTCCGGCGGCGGGCGGCCGGGGACGAGCGGCACATTGCCGGCGCGCACGCCGCGGTGCGCCAGGTAGATGCAGGTCGGCGTCTTCGAAGTCCGCGACACGCCCACCAGGATCACGTCGGCCTGTTCCAGGTCCTGGCCGCCCTGGCCGTCGTCGTGGCCGATGGCGTAGTTCAACGCGTCCATGCGGTTGAAATAGTCGGTGTCGAGCCGCAGGTGCGCGCCGACCCGGGTCGTGGTGTTGTAGCCGAGATAGCGCGACATGGCCGAGACCAGGGGGTCCAGCGCCGGGATGCAGGGCATGTCCAGCTTGCGGCAGCCTTCCTCCAGCGCCTCACGCAATTTGTCGTCGACGATGGTGTGGATGACGACGCCGGGCGCCTCTTCGATGTCGCCCAGCGCGCGGTCCAGCTGCCGCTGCGAGCGGACCAGGGCGTAGATGTGCTCGATGGGCAGGACGTTGTCGAACCGGGCGCAGACCGCGCGGGCCATGGCGTTCAGGGTCTCGCCGGTGGAATCCGACACCAGGTGGACGTGGAAATAGGTGGCGAGCTTTGGCGGGGGGGTGGTCACGCAGCTAGGGCCGATCGAAAAAAGCCTGGGGACGATTCCTGTGGAGCAGTCTTAGCGAAGACGGGCGCCAAAGGGGATAGATCGCGTGCGCCGGGCCGCATTCGGCCGCCCGAATGTATGACGGGGAGCAATCGGGCCGTTTACGTCTGGTTAATACACTGGCCCCGCTCGGCGGGATTTCCGGGCCAGGCGTTGTCGACAATCCGGGGACGGGGTCCCGCGAACCGTCGTTCCTCCCCGAAAGGATTAACAAAACCTTAAGGCCCTCAAGGCGCCTGGACGGCGCTCCCCGCAATCCACAGGCCCGGGAAAACCCAAACGACGGGTGCGGACAGTCTGGGGAGAACCCTCGGATCGCCTCTGGAAGCCCCGGGTTATCCACGCCCTCGACAGGCCCTCTTGCTTCCACCCCAATCCATTTTCTAAGTCTTTAAGGAAAGGAAGAAGGGCAGACGGGCTGAGGCCCCGTCGCGCGGGCTTGAGCCCGAGGCCTTTAGGCGATTTAACGCCGCTCATGAGCGAGACGCCCCGCCTGTTACGCGCCCTGGCCGGCGAAACGCTGGACCGCCCGCCGATCTGGCTGATGCGCCAGGCCGGCCGGTCGCTGCCGGAATATCGCGAGTTGCGCACCCGGGCGACCGACTTCATCGCCTTCTGCCACAATCCTGAAATGGCCGCAGAGGCCACCCTGCAGCCGATGCGCCGCTTCCCGCTGGATGCGGCCATCGTCTTCGCCGACATCCTGCTGATCCCCCGCGCGCTCGGCCAGGAGGTTTGGTTCGAGGCGGGCGAGGGCCCGAGGCTGGGAGAGCTGCCGGACATCCAGCGCATGGCCGACGAGGTCGAAGCCTCGACAAGCCGGCTGTCGGCCATCGGCGAGACCCTCACTCGCGTCCGCGCCGAGCTGGAGCCCGAGCGGGCTTTGATCGGCTTTGCCGGCGGACCCTGGACGGTGGCCACCTACATGATCGAGGGCAGGGGCTCCGACCGCTCGGCCGCTCGCGCCTTCGCCTACGACCATCCGGAAAAGCTCGACGCCCTGCTGGCCGTCCTGGTGGATTCGACCGCGAGGTATCTGATCATGCAGGCGAAGGCCGGCGCCCAGGCGCTGAAGATCTTCGAGAGCTGGGCCGAGGGCCTGGCCGAGGACGTCTTCGAGCGGATCGTGATCGGGCCGCACCAGGCGATCATCCAGCAGGTGAGGGCCGCCGGCGTCACGGCGCCCTTCATCGGCTTCCCGCGCGGCGCCGGGGCCCTGGTCGAAAATTACGCCGCTGCCGTGCCGGTCAACGCTGTCGCCCTTGACACCCAGGCCAGCGCCGCGCTCGGCCAGCGCCTGCAAGCCGGCGGCAAAGCCATCCAGGGCGCGCTCGACAACCTGCTGCTCCGTACCGGCGGCCCGGCGCTGGACGCCCGCGTCGACCAGCTGCTCGCCCAGTGGAGCGGCGGACCCTACATCTTCAACCTCGGCCACGGGGTAATGCCGGATACGCCGATCGCCCACATCGCCCGCGTCGTCGAGCGCGTGACGGGCAAGCCGGTGAAGGCGATGGCCGCGGCGTGACCAAGGTCGCCGTCGTCCTCTTCAACCTGGGCGGACCGGACGATCAGGACGCCGTAAAGCCGTTTCTTTTCAACCTCTTCCGTGATCGCGCCATCATCGACCTGCCGGCGGTGGCCCGTTATCCGCTGGCGGCGCTGATCTCGACCACGCGGGAAAAGACCGCCCAGGCCAACTATCGGGTCATGGGCGGCGGCTCGCCGCTGCTGCCGGAGACGGAGGCCCAGGCCCGCGCTCTGGAGACCGCGCTGGCGGCGCCGGGCCTTGAGACCCGCTGCTTCATCGCCATGCGCTACTGGAAGCCGTTCGCGAAGGAGACGGCCCGGGCGGTGGCCGCCTTCGCGCCCGACGAGATCGTGCTCCTGCCGCTCTATCCCCAGTACTCGACCACCACGACGGCTTCCTCGCTCAAGGATTGGCTGGCGGCCTACAAGGGCCCGGGCCGCAGCCGCGCGGTCTGCTGCTATCCGACGGCGTCGGGCCTGGTGCGCGCCCACGCCGACGCCATCCGCAATCTCTGGGAGACCGCCGGCAAGCCCGCCAACATCCGGCTGCTGTTCTCCGCCCACGGCCTGCCGCAGAAGATCGTCGACGGCGGCGATCCCTACCGGGCCCAGATCGAGGCCACCGCCGCGGCCATCGGCGAGCAGCTGCCCGAGCTCACCGACCGCCGGGTCTGTTTCCAGAGCCGGGTCGGCCGCCTGCAGTGGCTCACGCCCTCCACCGACGACGAGATCCGCCGCGCCGGCGCGGAAGGCAAGGGCGTGGTGATCGCGCCGATCGCCTTCGTCTCCGAACACGTGGAGACTCTGGTCGAACTGGACCATGAATATGCCGAGCTGGCCCGCCAGGTTGGGGCCGCACCCTACCTTCGCGCCCGGACGCCCGGCGTTCGCGAGGCCTTCATCGAGAGCCTGACCCAGGCGGTGACCGAGGCGCTGGGGAGGGCCTCCGGCGTTGCGCCCCATGGGCCTTGGCGCTGCCCGGCGGGCCATGGCAAATGTGCCCTCAGGGTCCGGGAGGCCACCGCATGAACTGGTACGACCTGCTGCGCGGCCTGCACATCATCGCGGTGATCGCCTGGATGGCGGGGATGATGTACCTGCCCCGGCTCTTCGCCTACCACACCGAGACCGCGCCGCCGGGCAGCGAGTTCGACGCCCACTTCAAGGGGTGGGAGGCCAAGCTCCTCAAGATCATCATCAATCCGGCCATGGGCCTGGCCTTTGCATTCGGCCTCGGCCTGATCTGGATCGACGGCAGCCAGCGGCTCGGCTGGGGTTTCCTGCTGCTTCCCTGGATGATCGTGAAGCTCGCCGGTGTCGTCTTCCTTGGCTACTGGCACGGCTTCCTGGCGAAATCCTGCCGCCAGATCGCCGCCGGCGAGCGGCCGAAGACCGCGAAATTCTGGCGGGCGACCAACGAGCTGCCGTTCCTCGCCGCCATCGTCATGGTGCTGGCCGTCACCACGGAATTCACCTTCCGCTGATGGCATCGGCCAGGCTGGGACCCCACGTCTCCTTGACCGGAGACCCCTTTGTGTGGTTCCGATCGCTCACGCGTCCCCGACAAGGGCGCGCCCCGCCTTATCTCCGGCCGTCGCGCGCATAGACGCAGCCTCGGTCCGGCCCCCACGAAGACGACACATCCAGCGCTCAACCGGCGCCCACATCCCTAAGAAGCCCGCGCCCGGAGTCCGTCCGGCGGTGGGCGAAGACGAGTAAATCTATGCAAGACGAAGACAACATCCCGGCCGCCGACGAAGCTCCGCAAGCCGATACGCTCGACGCCACGGTCGCTGAAACCCCCGCCGGGGAAGCCGGCGCCGAGGCCGACGACGAACCCTCCGAGGTCGCCAACACCATCGCCCGCATGGGGCTCAAGCGGATGAGCCTGCAGGAGCTGAAGGACAAGGCGCCGGCCGACCTCTTAGCCTTCGCCGAGCTCTTCGAGATCGAGAACGTGAACTCCATGCGCAAGCAGGACATCATGTTCGCCATCCTCAAGGTGTTGGCCGAGGAAGGCGTCGAGATCTCCGGCTCCGGCACACTCGAGGTCGTCCAGGACGGCTTCGGCTTCCTGCGCAGCCCCGAGGCCAACTACCTGCCCGGCCCCGACGACATCTATGTCAGCCCCTCCCAGATCCGGAAGTTCGGCCTCAGGACCGGCGACTCGGTGGACGGCGCGATCCGCGCGCCGCGCGAAGGCGAGCGCTACTTCGCGCTGGTGAAGGTCGACCTGACCAACTTCGAGAACCCCGAGAACGTCCGGCACAAGGTGCTCTTCGACAACCTGACGCCGCTCTATCCCGACCAGCGCCTGAAGATGGAGATCGACGATCCCACCCTGAAGGACCGCTCCGGCCGGGTGATCGACATCGTGGCGCCGCTCGGCAAGGGCCAGCGTTGTTTGATCACAGCTCCTCCCCGCGTGGGCAAGACGGTGATGCTGCAGAACATCGCCAAGTCCATCGAGACCAACCACCCCGAGTGCTACCTGATCGTCCTGCTGATCGACGAGCGTCCGGAAGAAGTCACCGACATGCAGCGCACCGTGAAGGGCGAGGTGATCTCCTCGACCTTCGACGAACCCGCCACCCGGCACGTGCAAGTTGCTGAAATGGTTATCGAAAAGGCCAAGCGCCTGGTCGAGCACAAGCGCGACGTGGTGATCCTTCTCGACTCCGTCACGAGGCTTGGCCGCGCTTACAACACCGTGGTGCCGTCGTCCGGCAAGGTGCTGACCGGCGGTGTCGACGCCAACGCCCTGCAGCGCCCCAAGCGCTTCTTCGGCGCCGCGCGGAACATCGAGGAGGGCGGCTCGCTGACCATCATCGCCACCGCCCTGATCGACACCGGCAGCCGGATGGACGAGGTCATCTTCGAAGAGTTCAAGGGCACCGGTAACTCGGAAATCGTGCTGGACCGCAAGGTCGCCGACAAGCGCGTCTATCCGGCCATCGACGTGATCAAGTCCGGCACCCGCAAGGAAGAGCTGATCACGCCGAAGGAGCACCTGACCAAGACCTACATCCTGCGCCGGATCCTGAGTCCCATGGGCGCCCAGGACGCCATCGAGTTCCTGCTCGACAAGCTGCGCAACGCCAAGACCAACGAGGAATTCTTCCAGTCGATGAACACGTAGGGCTTGAGCCCTACACGGGCCTACCGGCCCTACTTGTGTTTCACGTGAAACATGGCGCGCCTTGCCGATAGTTGCTCCCCCGCTGGGGGAGCTGTCAGCGAAGCTGACTGAGGGGGTCCCCCGAGGTCGGTGCTGACCCTCTGTGGCGCTTCGCGCCACCTCCCCAAAAGCGGGGGAGGGAATTGGCCTCACGGGATCAGCAAGCTCGCGCCGATGGTCGAGCGGCTCTCAAGGGCCTCATGCGCCTTGCGGGCGTCGGCCAGCGAGAAGGTCTGGCCGATCTCGATCTGGATCTTGCCGGAGCCGATCATTTCGAACAGCGCCTTGGCGCTGGCGTCGAGTTCCGCGGTGGTGGTGTCGTAGTCGGCCATCGTTGGGCGGGTGAAGAAGAGCGAGCCGTTCAACATCAGCTGGCGGCCCTCGATCGGCGGCGGCGATCCCGAGGCGTTGCCGAAGCTCACGAAGAGGCCGCGGCGCGCCAGGCTCTTCAGCGTGCCTTCG
>Ga0307510_10007757_pt1 | contig 12801 bp, 9 predicted proteins | sample 12_EM_MG_FD_207224 | JGI IMG/M metagenome (GOLD analysis project Ga0307510, IMG submission 207224) | Populus trichocarpa ectomycorrhiza microbial communities from riparian zone in the Pacific Northwest, United States - 12_EM | ecosystem: Host-associated > Plants > Roots > Unclassified | place... | reverse complement strand
TTTTGGGCACTCGCGACTTGTCTGGAACCAATATAGAACCAACAGCACCAACACCACAGCGCAGACAATTGCCCAGGCTTTCCGGGTAGAAATTATGAGAACCCTCCTACTCAACTAAGAGGGTTGAGAGCGGGGGGTCTTGATTGAATATCTTGGCAATGTAATTTTGGTATGGGAAACTCATCTAGATTACAGGTACTATTTGCCCACTATCATGATCTCTAGTACTGTACGATCGGTATTAACCGGCAGAGCTTGTCACTTATGCATCGCAATATCTAAGTTATATGTCTCTAAAGGCTTTAGCATATTTTGAACCCCTTTGGAATCAACAAATCAAGCCAAAACGCCCATTTCTAGCACAAAGCGGGTGACTCCGATGAATTTTGTGGCCAAGGTCGTACGAACATCCCAAGGCGTCTGTGGAGGTTGACGGCCTTCCAGGCGGTCCGGGCGGATGCTGATTGGTGGGTTTTGTATGAGAAACTAGCGGCGATTAGCACAGTAGCCACAGTTCATCCAATCAAGCCAAGAAATCCACCGAAAGTTTCTTATTTGGGCTTAGCTGTCCGGGTGAAGAGGAGGAGGATTTGTGTGGTAGGAGAGCAGATTGGTAGGTATTCTGGTTCTTAATTCTTCCAAGCAAGATGGGCGGTAACCTCAGTATTTATACAGGAAGCATGCTCTCCATATAACAAAGCAACATAAGGGAAAACATAGTAAGAAACACAAGTGTGGACCATGTTTGACCCTGAAAACCTGCCAAGAAAATCCCAATAAAATATGCATAAAGTAATACACAAACAACCATCATATCCCAAACACTTGATAAGAAAACACATAAGAAATCCTTTAATTATTATAAAATATTAATAAGATATATGCAATTATATCTTAGCTGTAGTAATGTCCACTGTATACAGGTAAAACCAGGAATGCATACCAAGTAGAGATATATCTGATATTATCAACGGAAATATACATATGAAACGTATTATAAGTAAGAAAAAACAAAATCAGTGGAAAAACCTAAGTTACTCTACAGCACATATAATCCAATCCAAAACAATAGCATAACTCTTCCTGATGTCGATGCTGGCCGGAAATCCCTCTCATAAACGGTTCTGGTAATTGAACCATCCCTTTTGTTATTTGTCGAGATTTCCAACAACACCTCTCTTTCAGCCCAGCGGGGTCCATTGTTGCGCTAGGTCGCTACATTTCTCGTAATATATATACCCCTCCCTCCAATGATCCGAGCATATGTTCGTCAAAACCGCTCGCCTCAAAAAGTCTTTGACTATAACGAATAACCTTCAATCTGAGCCTTGGCTAATAATGTATCATCCAAGATTTAACTTGCCACTGAGAATTATTAATCGAGATAGTGGAGTATATATCCTGCGAACAATTCCAAAAGTCTCCATATGAATGACACGCTTAGCGAACTACATCCTAAAAAAAACCTGAGCAAAGATAGTAAGTATAGCTGATAACTTTACAGCCTGATCAGAAAAAAACTCAATACGGGTTTTGCCAGTTGATACGCACTGAAGCAGGGCTAACTACTTTAGAGCTGTGGCTTACCGTATGACAGCAGTTGTTTGTAATTCGGTAACTTGGGCCATGGAGCAAGCCCTCGAACACAGGAGGAATGCGCTATATCGATGAAAGACCCCGTCCGGGATAAGGGCAGATAAATGACTGCAGACTTAGCACCCAGCCGAGGCAAAAAAGATGAATAAAAAAAGTAGCGCGTGGACACAATCTCGTGGCGTCTTATCAGCAAGCCCCGAGCCAGAGAAAATCATAGGAAGTCACTCGACACCACTTAGGTTTGGACAGAAAGTTTACATAGAGCACTCTGCACTATAGTACGATACAGTTCAGTAAAATGCCGTAAATTCGGCGGGAGGCGTTAGCCGTACCAGTATATAGAGAAGAGCAGCAACCTTGGGTGGGTTTGGCTACATGGTCAACTATTTTTTTAAAAAAAGTCTGTAATAGGGCTCCGGGAACGGGACCTCGACCCTAAGGTTGAGGGACTTCCTGATACACTGGTTCACCTGGAAGGGTAAGAATTGGATGTGTGGGTGGTCTTCCAAATTCTGCTTCAAGATCGCAGCTGGAGGGTAGTGGCATATAAAGATGATCTTGATTAATCAATGTAACTAGCGGAAACCAATCACCAATATACCTTAGCTATTATAACAGCTAGAATCTAAGTCGCTTTTTATGAGTGGCAGATGTACTTAAACTTTATAACACTTTCTCTATCTACTTCTGAATAATTCCCACGTCTAGGTTTTAGGGGGGGGGCAAATGGAGAATTGTGGAAAAATTAAAGAACAGGAGATATGTAAAGAGGATATACGACCAGAAAGCACGGGAAAAAGAGCAAATATGATGGAAATATCGTGCCATTCTGGCTTATCTCAATACAATAAAAATACCCCCTACCGCTGCCAAACAGTAGACTACAAATAGAGATTGATAAATCCCGACCTGACTACATAGGAAAATCCGCGCGGAATTTTGGATGGTATTTGCTTCGACAAAAAGAGAGATAATTAGGCTGAGATTCTGTCGCAGGATTATTCCGGGGGGGAGGGAGGAATCAGGGCAAGGTGGGGCTTGAACCGCCGGGGGAGGCTGGGCAGGGGCGAGAAGGGGGGGGGCAATGGCGGTGGCAGGCATGTTGCAGAGCTGTTGCGGCCCATGCCGGGATGGCACATAGGGTATCCGCATTTTGGAGGCGGTGAGGGGGTGATGGCTCCTCGGCCTTATGATAGGTTGGGGACGGCAGATTCTGGGGGCTGGAGTAGCGCTATCACTCCCTTGTGCCCCCCCTCAGTAGCCCGATCGAGTGGTGTTTTGCCATCCTTGGCGAATTTGTTGGTGTTGACGTCGTCCCGTGCGAGTAGTATTTTCACCACGCCCTCCCGCCCACTCCAAGCAGCAAGGTAGAGTGGTGTTCGGCCGATGTTATCCGGTTTGTCGGGGTTGACCTCGCCCCGCTCGAGCAGCATTTTCACCATTCCCACGTGCCCACAGCAAGCAGCACTTAAGAGTGGTGTTTCGCCGTAGTTATTTGGTTTATCGGGGTCGACGTTGTCACATCCGAGCAGAATTTCCACCACCCCCTCGTGCCTATTCCGAGCAGCAGAATAGAGTGGTGTTAGGCCCTTGTTATCTGGTTTATTAGGATCGGCGTTGCCACACACGAGCAGAATTTCCACCACCCCCTCGTGCCCATTCCCGGCAGCACAATTGAGTGGTGTTAGGCCCTTCTTGTCTGGTTTATCAAGATCGACGTTATCACATCCGAGCAGAATTTCCACCACCCCCTCGTGCCCATTCTGAGCAGCACAATAGAGTGGTGTTAGGCCCTCATTATCTGGTTTATCGGGATCAACGTTCTCATGTCCGAGAATAATTTCCACCACCCCCTGGTGCCCATTCCGAGCAGCACAATGGAGCGGTGTTCGGCCCTCGTTACCTGGTCTGTCGGGATCAACGTTATGCCGTTCGAGTAGTGTTTTCACCACTCCCCCGTGCCCGTTGGAAGCAGCACAATAGACTGGCGTTCGGTCGTTGTTATCTGGTTTGTCGGGGTCAACGTTGTCCTGTTCGAGGAGCATTTCCACCACTCCCTCATGCCCATAGCAAGCAGCACTTAAAAGCGGTGTCTCGCCGTAATTATTTGGTCTATCAGAGTCGACATTGTCACACACGAGCAGAATTTCCACCACCCCCTCGTGCCCATTCCCGGCAGCACAATGGAGTGGTGTTAGGCCCTCATTATCTGGTTTATCGGGATCAACGTTGTCACGTCCGAGCAGAATTTCCACCACCCCATGGTGCCCATTCTGAGCAGCACAATGGAGTGGTGTTTCGCCGTCGTTATCTGGTTTGTCGGGGTTGACGCCATCTCGTCCGAGCAGTATTTTCACTGCTCCCTCGTGCCCCTTGTAAGCAGCCCACCAGAGTGGTGTTCGCCCGTCGTCACCTCGTTTGTCGGGGTTGACGCCATCTCGTTCGAGTAGTATTTTCACCACTCCCTCGTGGCCATTGTAAGCAGCAAGGTGGAGTGGTGTTCGCCCGTCGACATTTGGTTTGTCGGGGCTGACGCCTCGTGCGAGTAGTGTTTTCACCACTCCCTCGTACCCATAGCAGGCAGCAGCAGAGAGTGGTGTTCGGCAATCGTTATTTGGTTTGTCGGGGTCGACGTTGTCGCTTTCGAGTAGTGTTTTCACCACCTCCTCGTGCCCATTCCAGGAAGCACAATAGAGTGGTGTTCGGTTAAACATATCGGGCTTGTCGGGGTCGACTTCGTCTCGCCTGAGTAGCATTTGCACCACTCCCTCGTGCCCATTCCAGGCTGCACAACAGAGTGGTGTTTGGCCCAATTGGTCACGCTTGTTAGGGTTGACGTCACCCCGTCCGAGAAGTATTTTCACCATTCCCTCGTGCCCTGTCTCGGCAGCATTATGGAGTGGTGTTTGGTTGAACCTATCTAGCCTGCCGGGGTTTACTTCGTCTCGTCCGAGCAACATTTTCACCACCCCCTCGCGTCCATTCTTAGCAGCACAATGGAGTGGTGTTTGGCCGAGTTTGTCTCGCTTGTCAGGGTTCACGCCACTCCGTCCGAGAAGTATTCCCACTAATCCCTCGTGCCCTCTCTCAGCAGCATGATGGAGTGGTGTTTGGCCGTCGTTGTCTGGTTTGTCAGGTTTAATTCCGTCCCGTCCAAGAAGCATTTTCACTGCTCCCTCCTGCCCATTGTGAGCAGCCCACACGAGAGGTGTGTTACCCCCACAATCATTTTGGTTGATATCACAACCTTCTATCTCTAACAACTCAGCTACAATCCCAACAATCCCGAAGAAGGATGCACAGTGTAGACCACTAAACAGGGAAATTTTATCGAAATCAACACCATAGCAATACGGTTTCTGTGCTTTCAACAGGATTTTAACGGACATGTGGTTGGTGTAGTCGCCAAATAGTTTCAGCGCAAGCTGTTTCGAGCAATCCGAAAGGTCCCTTTTTGCGTGCACTCCCCAATATACAGAAGAATATTCAAGAAAGGGTGTGCTTTGGAGCTCAATGGAGAGACTGGCCGAAATTGCCTTGACCTGCTGAGAATTCAGATAACTTAAGCAGGTTTCCGCCATTGCCGAGTGAGCTGCACCGAAAAGCTCGGGATGAACCTGGAGGTATTCTTGAAGCGTAGAGTGGACTAACCGGACAGTGGAAGCCTCCTTGTCTACCACAACAAGTCCTTGACAACAAGCTAGTAGTGTACCTATTGAAGGAACATTGTCGTCATTAAGATTCGGCGACCCGATTTCGGCTGCTAGGGCATGGCACAGTTCACTCGCTTTCAAGGGCCGCTCCGAGTAGGATATCCACATTAAAGCGGCCATGCCGAGCCTCGCTTTCTCTCCACCTTGCCCCTCTATCCGACCTAGCGTCGCACCATAAGCATCTTCCAACCCTAATCCATCGGTCATTGCGTTGAGCTTTTGTCTCCTACGATAGATTGTGGTTTCCTAGAGGACCGCATCGATATTCAGCGAGACTAGCAGGAACCTGAATATGTATATGTTAGCGGATGCTTGAGGTAGCTTCTCCAGTGTTAATATTTCTACATACATTTCAGAAACATCTTCAGGGATTTTCTCCAGAATCTCTGCCTCCAGACTACCGTCCATCGCATCTAGGGTTGTGTCCTCTCCTAGCTTAGAGTGAAGATATGTGACAATATCACCTCTTTTAGGGCTTATTGATAAACTCGTCATCCTTCCACCCAGACGCCTCCCGATCTCAGGCCCAATATGCGGTCTTCCAGTCACGAATATTCTAGTACCTGGAGACTCTTGGAGAATCTGGTTTAGCGATCCAAGAAGCTTGGCTCGATGCCCCGGCACACATTCATCAAGAGCGTCGATGCATATGAATGTGCGCTCTTTGGAGGTGGTGTTTTGTAGCATCTTCACAATATCGGGAAGCCGGGGCCCCCGTCCACCAATGGCTTTTTTTTGGTCTTGGTATGCTTGAGATATCTCTACCGGAATTTCCTCGAGTCCGCCAACCACCTGTTTCAGTAGGGCGCCCATTGTGTTCGTGGGGGATTGCTCATTGTGGGCAGCAAAGTCAAAATAGAAGCACGCAACGCTAACATTTTGTCTTCCAGCCTGATCACACAAGCTGTCTATCACCAATGAGCTAGCATCACGGCTTGTCAGCACTTTCCCCTTTTCTTCTCTTCCACGAGCTTCGCCGTTGTTACCTAATATATGTCTTCCCGACTCCTGGATCCCCATAGCAAAACAAAACTGCGTTATTGGATTTACCCCCCTCACTACCGGCGTGCCAACCTCTGAATTCCTCGGTTTCTAAGAGCCATTCCCCTATATTTTCGACTCGGCGATCTCGAATGTCCTGATGTCGTAACTTGGGATCTAGTGGGGATAGCCAGGCGAGGATATGCGATCGGTCATCGGCAACTGTGAAGATATTCGACACGCTAATAGCTGTGTAGCTCGTGTTCAGAGAGTTGGTGTTATTATTGAAAGATTGAGACATTCTCTCTTTCACGCAGGTTAGGATGTTGTAGATGATCGGTGGTGGAGTTAGTCGAGTACTGGAATTCTGAGGGTTGAACAAAAGCGGGGTCATTTGTGGAACCTCACAGATTCCCCAGGACCATCTTATCAATGCAGCCAAGTTTGTGCTAACAGCCCCATGCCTGTGCCCACCACATCAGTAGTTAGAGATGCCACATCTGATAAAATGAACTTGCGTTTTATGCTGCTCGACTGTACTGTACAGTAATGCAGAACACTAACCCTGCGCTCCGGTGTACTCATTTGGCAACAAAATTCGTCGGCATCCGCCCCTCCTTTTACACCAAAAATAGTTGAGTTCAAGCACTCACCACTCGTCTGAAAGCACTATTCAACTGACAAGATCAATGCCGTAAGGCAGGCTATTGCCCAAGCTTTCTAGGTAGCAATTATGAGAATTTTCCCGCTCCACTAGGAGCGCTAAGACCTGAGGGTTGTGATTAGATATTTTTGCAATAAGCCTCCCGTATGAAAAACTTAATTGGACCAGAGGTACCTGTGGCCCACTATCACTTTCTCTGGTATTGCGTCATGGGCATTAACAGAGTATCACTCATGGGTGATAATATCTAGCTGTCTCTGAAGGCTTTAGAAGATTTCGAAATTATTTGGCAATCAGCAAAGCTGAGATTTTGTGAAGCGAAAATGCTCGTTTCCAGCGCAGAATGGGGGGGGGTGTCGACGAACTTTGTCGCCAAGATCGTACGAGCATCCTACAGTGTCTGCCGTGGTATCTGCTAGCTTACCGGCAGCATACCGTATATACAGGACACACACACCAAGTCCTATGAATGAATTGGTCAAAACCCCTAAGTTACTGTACCTATCTCCCAGCTTAAAGCAATGGCATAACTCTCCGTGATATTGGCCGGAAAGCCCTCTTGCACCCGGTTCTGGGATACACGGCCATTCCTTTTGATATCCGTCGAGACCGCCAATTAGCACACTTCCCATAGAGAGCCGAGTGGTCCATTGTTTCGCCAGGTTGCTACATTTTTCTTACCATAGCCTATCCCTCTGATCGGGGCCCAAATTCGTCATAACCTTTCGACGACTATTTAACCTAAGCAGAAATTCAAAGAGTAGTTGACTATAGACTACTCTTTGTGGGCCGTATCCTAAACATAAGCAGAGCTAATATAGTTAGCATGATACATTTCTTGAGGAAAAACACTTAACTCTACTTTAGTCAATTCATAAACACCGAAGTAGAGTTTTAGTCTTCACAGTTATGATTTGCCCCCCATGAAATCAGCTGTTTGCCATGCCATGCGAAGCTCACTGGCCCGCAGGGCTTTTTTTGTGGGAAATGGCACTTCCGAAGCACCACCCTACTCCGACGCAGATGCAAGGCCCCACCGAGAAGATTCTAGACCCCAAAGGGAAAAGAAAATTCATTCGTGCCCGTCCGTTCCCACCTCCATTGGATTTTGTCTAAAGATGGATACGATGAATGATGAAGGATTATTGTCGGTTGCTAATATGGGCTTTCTTCCTTCGTGTCTTTTCTTCCCCCAAAATTACCCTTTTTCCTCTTCACAAACTACTAAATTCAATATCATCAACTACACGCAATTTTCGCGGGTCTGCAGTCGGCTCTGTATCCCGCAGGGCGGTAGCGTACACTGTTACTGCAAGTGCTAAAATACAAGAGAAATGTGCTAGTCCAAGTCTTTGCAATTCCCTATCGGGATAGGGGTGGAGAAATCACCCAATCCAGTCCTCAACGGCACAAGAAAGAGGGAAAAAATCAAAAATACATGACACCATACTCGTACTACCCACATCATTCCTAGTCGAGAAAAATAACCCGGTCGCCAAAACATTGTAGCAACAGCCATTTTGAAAGTACCCTGGACAGTATTGTGTACCCTCAGGGAAGAATACATGCTTACCATATTTCTCGATTAGTTTGAAGAAAAGCCCTACAATTATCCACGTTCGAGCACTTGCAGCTCTCGTTCCATTACTTTCAGATTCATTTGAATGTCTTCTCCTGTGAGAGAAGAGTACTATTCGCAAATTTTTTGTCATGGCTATGAGTAGTGACAGGACCATGATGCTCGCCCCAAGCACAAGATGCAGCTACAACACCCTGCGGTAATAAATTTCCCTTGTTCTCGGGCACTGTGGCGTGAGAAATTGTATTTATGACTATTCGCTTTATTTCATATATGGTTTCTTATTCACAGGTAGTTAGAGAGCTAGCATCGTGGATGAGAGCGGCTTGCTTCGGAGCACGTGATATGGACAGGGGGGGCAAGGTTATAAGTGGCTGTAAGTACTCGTAGATTCATGGAGACAACAGGGAGAGCACGACAGGAAAAACGACGACAACCTCAACGAAGAGGCTTTTTTCGGAACGTCGTTGGGATTTTTCTTTCTTTCTTCATCGTGAGTTTCGTGCTTCTATCGACTTCGTTCTGCTTCCGGCTGTGTGAGCGGTGTTTGCCCCTCCGGTAGTATCGATTTGTTTCTTTTCGTTTCTTGTCCGTTGGTGAAATCATTTCCACTGTCGGAAGTGAATCTGCGGCTACCGACAGCCTTTTCTCTTGTGGCCCGGAATCGAAGTTTCAGCACCTACCATATTCGATCATGGCTACCACTACCGGGTTGTCAACAACACGCTGGCGGCAGTTTGGTAGCGAGATGGAAGGCAGAATATGCCAAAGCCCGGGCTTGAAAAACGCCCAGCTGAAACCTCTCAGATTCCGCTACGGTATGACAAAAAGTTAAAGGATATTCCAGAACGCAAATAGATGAGGTTAGTTTAATGCGATGTACCCCATGTTTTGCATGCACAATTCGCAATCCTATCGCTTCGTAGAACTAATGGGAAAAAGACTGAGCTTTTTCCAAGCTTTTTATATTTTTAATCGGGGTTTCATCCCCAGAGACACTTTCTGTTCTGTGAGATTTATGCATGGCAGAGAATTAGAAGCCCCCTCCCCACAAAGAATAACCGGAACTCAATTTCGGTCTGGCACGTCAACCTTCCCGTACTCCCGATCCTAGGCCATGACAGTACGTCCTCGCTAAATTTAACCCATACCAAAGAATAGTCTTCGGGTTCGGCTTGCAGGGCAGACTAGATGTTTGTGCTCCGGGGCCTGTACCATTTATCATTCACAATTTCCCAAGCGCTCGTTCCCTGTATGTCTCGGGTATAACCGCTGGCGTTCCGGTGGCGAGAACGGTTTGACGGTGATCTGATAAGATAAGTAGAAACAGAAAGGACACAGTCACGGAGGAACAAGAATCCAGTGCTGGCAGTATATATCTTATCAGATCGTCATCAGCCAGGGTATGGCGGCTCGTAGCAAATGTTCAGTACTGGTATAATTTTAGAGCTTTGGGTGAGAAAATGCTTCCCGGGGGCTATGATAACTAGAACTATAAGAAATTTGCCATATGCAGATAATCAAATCCAGATTTTGTAATATAATTTTTTTTTGCTATATTCACCTAGACAGCTTTCCCCATCCTAAGTATCCACGCGGCTGAGTTGGAGCTGGACACTTTGTTTGGGGGTTGCCACCTTATGTGTCCGGCTTCAACTCGGCGACATCAGCACAGTAGCTGCCCAAGTGCCATTCCCCGGATTCGCTAAAGTGACAGGCCGTTTGATCGGCTATGAATCAGCTAGCTCGCTCCCTTATTGGAGTGATTTGCTCTATATAATTGGCCAGCAAGGCTCGTGGGTGCAGCGAGCATCGTACCCAACCAATTGCTTTGCCGAACTGGAGATCTCTCACCTTTACTTGAGCACACACACCATATTGCTAAAATCTATTTTTGGACATGTACGAGTAAATCGCGCGGTAGCCCCTAGGATTCTGGGGAGGGCCATGAAGTGTTTACCTTCCCGGCTAGATTTTTTCATTCTTTTTTTTCAAGATGAGGCTCTTGGTCTGCTTGCATACTGAGGGCGGATATAACCCAGGGCCACTTGTTGGTTAGGATTTTTGCCGGGTGTTTCTCCTATCCTCCCTTCCGTCCATTCCGCAGCACATGCAAAGGATGGTCAGTTCTTGCCTGGCGGGAGGGGTAAGGGTTAGATAGAGAAGGAAAGGGACCCCACGTGGTGAGCCAACCAGATCGACCGACCTGTTCCGTTCCCCAGATATGGGGATTAGTGCCAAGGCCGTAGCTAGGCGCCACAAGGCCCCAATGCCTTGAGGCTCACTCGAAAGAGTGCTCGACATCTCAACCTCACTTTTTGCGGCTCAACTTAAATTAACTCTGGGGCTCGACATAACTTTGTGGCTCAACATGGAGGTCTGATTGCGGCTCAATAAAATATGAACTCACTTGGTCAACACACCATCCATACTGCGACCTATTATTCCATCAGCACCATTTTTTATCCTCCCCTGTCAGCGGGAAGAGCCTTCTTAAGACACAAATTCAGGCTGCGCTTGCCTCCTCTCGCGCCACACAGTAGTAGTATCCAAACCTCGCTAAGATAGCTCGTACCTACGGGATTCCAGCTAATAATTATAAGTATTAAAGCAAAGTGGAATGCTATTGTAGACTCCTGATGTTATGTTAAGCCGCAAAGTTCCGTTGAGCCGTTTAGTGGGTCTCTGCTTGCGGACTTCGGCAAACGCGGACCGTCAAAATCACATATTGTCACTCATTAGTACAGGGCGCTTGCTCCGTAGATTTGCCTAGCGCACGTCCAATATGTGAGAGGGTTTCTTACAGTGACATGCGCGAAAAAAACGCTGTGGGAGGCATCAGCCCCGATCACCTTTCGAGCATTCGGGAAGAGAGGACGTTCTAGTCAGGGATCGAAATCTCATGCCTAGACACAGTTTGATCTTTAGCCCTACGGTGAATGGTCCCCGTAACTTGTCTCGCATAGAAAATTATGGCACCGCACCCGACTGGTGTGACCGACCGCACCGCATCGGACTCTAATGAAACCGCGGAATCGTCGGCTAGATATATGGAAATTCCAGCCTGCCAATCAGACATCTCCTCGCCTCCTCAGCGAATGGACGTAATGTGTTGTGCAAAACGGCTTTTGTCAGACCCCAGATCGTTGCGCTCAAAGCTACGCTCACGTTTTTTGCACTTCCGAGACATCACGGTGTCCACTTCCCAATTAAAAAGCGAGAGAGAAAGAGCTGGAACACCATATAACGGGAAATCTTTCTAAAAACTCGTCATCCATAGTAATGTCTCCTACCGGTATAGCAATATATTGAATAATACATACCGGGAGTTAGGTACCTGATGCACTCGGTGGAGAACCCCCGGAAAGATATCGGTATGCTTATTTTCAGTGAGCTGAGGGCGAACACCGAGATACCGGTAATGCACATCAGGTCAAGCCCGGCCGACCGAACAAACACCCGGCAAGAGAGCTTAAAGCCAATTTATTTAACCGGGAGTCAGGCCATGTCACATACCACAACTTCACCGTCGAAACTCAAGAATGGGGCCAAAATTTAAGGAGCGTGATGGTTTTTTTTTTATAAACTAACTAATCAGCCGTAATGAATGCCCCCCAAATCCAATCCTAATAGCGATAATCATAATCATAATATGCAAATGCCAAAAAAAAAAAAGAAGATCAAGGGGAAAATAAAACAAAGCCATTAAAGGATCGACAAATAATCTAAGAATGCAATGGAAAAAAAGAAGAAGAAAGGAAAAAAATGGTAGACGCGCCAAAATATATGCAAATGCAACCTTCGTCCATGCCACCACCAGCCACACCACCAATCATGCAATGCTGAAATATAAAAGCAAATGGGAGACAAAAGGAAAAAAAGGGAAATGGAGGAGAGGAGAAGGAGAAAAAACTAATACCCTTAGACACCGCACTTGCCGGGGTTCTTGACAGGCACCCAGGATAGGCTGCGGGAGAAACGCGTGCACTTGAGGTCAGCGACGACATCCTCGTCACGGCCACAGACGATGTTGCCTTCATTAGTACATTTAGAGCAGCCAGCCTGACCTGTGAAGGGTTTTCCGGATGGGCAAGAAGGAGATTGGTCGCGAGGTTGTTCATGATGGGCATCACGAGGGTAGTGTGGGGAGTCGACGCCGCACTTGCCGGGGTTCTTGACGGGGACCCAGACAAGGCCGGTGGAGAAGCGTGTGCACTTGAGGTCAGCGACGACATCCTCATCACGGCCGCATACGATATTTCCTTCCT
>Ga0307510_10007756_pt1 | contig 12801 bp, 12 predicted proteins | sample 12_EM_MG_FD_207224 | JGI IMG/M metagenome (GOLD analysis project Ga0307510, IMG submission 207224) | Populus trichocarpa ectomycorrhiza microbial communities from riparian zone in the Pacific Northwest, United States - 12_EM | ecosystem: Host-associated > Plants > Roots > Unclassified | place... | reverse complement strand
TCGTCGAAGGCATCAAGTACGGCGTGCGCAAGGTCAACATCGACACCGACCTGCGCTTGGCATCCACCGGTGCGATGCGTCGCCTGATGGCCACCAACCCGAGCGAATTCGACCCACGTAAATTCTTCGGCGCGACTGTGACTGCGATGCGTGATGTGTGTATCGCTCGTTATGAAGCGTTCGGTACTGCCGGTAATGCTTCGAAGATCAAACCGATCTCGCTGGAAGCGATGTACCAGCGTTATCTGAAGGGTGAGTTGAACGCTAAGGTTAACTAAGCCTGAGCGTTAGACTGCTTTAAAAGAAACCCGCCGTGAGGCGGGTTTTTTGTGGGGGGACTTTTTCGCCTGACGAAGTTATCTAAAAGTTTGTCAACCTTTTGTGAATCTGATTCCATAGGTTTGGCCTAAATTCGGCCCGCCGTATTTAACGGTAACTGTGCCTAGCAAGTTATTGTCGGTTCCATCAGTTGATTCATCTCAATACTGAGAGTGCTTGGGCCATGCTTGGTCTCATCTCTTTTCTTGGCATCTGATTTCGCTGTAAGAATATAAGTCCGGTGGATTTTGTGCAGTCGCCATTGACACCGAAGTCAAGTCCGTAATAGTCCATGTAGCCGTTACTTATTTTGCTAGGTTGCTGGGCTGGATCGTCAAATTTGAGTGTGGCGGCATGCTCTTCGCCGGCGGAGTTAAATACAAAGCCATTGTAAGTTTTCATGATATACGCCTTATGTGTATTCAAGTATTAAAGTTAAATAGGTTGTCTCGTATTGCGTCGATGAGATTAGGCGAAAGGTAGTTGCAGGTAATCTCTAATAAATGACAGGTTTTAATATTTTTTCGCTATAATGGTTCTGGTTTTTTAATAAAACAAGGAGGTGCAAAAACAGGTATGAAAGCGATGTATCAGTGTTGTCTGAAGGGGGGCTTCAAGGCTAAGGTTAAAAGCTTGAGCAGTTAAACTTCTGATTCAAAAAAACTGCCGTGAGGCGGTTTTTTCTGCGCGGTGATTTCTCGTGGTAGCGACGCTATCCAAAAGTCAAAGAAAATGGCGCTGCCGCGTGCTCAATGGCGTTGATCACATGAGGCGCCTGTTCGCGATATTGAGGATAGCGTTTGAGCACGGCTTCAACCGAGGCGAGCAGATGCTGAATGCGCTCCTTGGGTTGGTCGATTTCACAGGTGTGGGCAAATTCCAGGAGCCCTTGCCGTGAGGCGAACATTGACTTGTTACCCGCCAGATCCAATGCCAGAACATCTTCTGGAATATAGGCCGTGGTGTTGACGATGTCGTAAGCCGGCGCCAGATGCGCATCGCGTCGCGTCGGTTCGGAATAGAGTAATCCGAAGTTTTTCAAATGAGCGTCGCCATTCCCAACGATGCAACTCAGGGCAACGCTATCGAAGAGTTGATCAAGCGACGTACGCAAGTGTTTCGCCGGGCAAAACACTCGGATAGCCTTCGCGATTGCCGCATAACTTTTGCTGTACTTCTGATTAGCCGACAGCCCCATCAGCACCGCCATGTCTTCAAACCCAATCGGCTTGAGTTGGTCGTCGCGGTCAAATCGACGCATGACAAACAGCTTGGCGTTGTCGGAAAGGTAAAACGGTGGGACGGGAATACCCGCCTCTTTCGCCATGGACATGCAAAGGAATTCGTTGATCGCCAGGCCCGGAAATTCGTCTCTGCCACTCTTGATGATCAGATCCGAGGTTTTGGATGTCACTCTCGGCAATGCTATTTCTTGCCGCTCCGGCACCAGCAACTTGGGTTGAACACCTGAAATGCCTGCCCGCAGGATGTAGCGATCAAGCATGTCGGCGAAGATATCTTCCGTACCGTCCCACGTGAGAATCTCTTCGAGTTTTTCTCCCGGAAATTCTTGCGCCTGCAACAATGCATCAACGGTTTCAGAGCGTACATGAACCCTGCCAATGGGCGATGTACTGCCGGAAAGCGCCAGTAGCAGCATTGGGTCGACGTTCACAGTCTTTGCCAAGCGGTTGCGCAACTGCTCCAGTACGTAGCCTTCTGGTAGGTTCATTTGAAAAACAGGGTGCAACTCACGCCGACGAAAGTCGTCATGTCGTACAGGCATCGAGAGGCTGATCGCCATTTGTGGCGATGCATCTTCGTGATAACGGAAAGTGAAATCATCGGCATCGCTGAACAGTCTGCCGCTATTACCTTCAGGGGTGCTGACTTGAAGAGAGGCCATTTTCATTCGAATAAATCTCCAAGCTCTTCAAGGGTTGGCATCGTTGCTGGAACCACCGAGAGTTCACAGTCCAAAGCAGCCAAAACGCGTGCGTAAGCGATCATGCCGACAGAAAGGGTGCCTTTCTCCACCGCGATGACTTTGTATCGCGTCAGTCCCGCCAGATCGGCAAGCTGAGCCTGCGTCAGGCCACGATTTATACGTTTTTCACGTAATTGAATGCCGAGACGGGTAATTAAAAGAGAGTAATCCATGTTGCGCTACCGTAACATTTTGATGTCAATGTAGCGTATGCAGAACATTTAATCCATTTGAGCTAAGAAACCCGCCATAAGGCGGGTTTTTTTGTGGTCGGTTATTCCTTTAGCTCGACATGATCCAGTGCCTGATTCACTGCCAGTTCGCCGAGCATGACCACTTGCGCGATGCCTAGCGCGGTCTTGCGGTGTGAGGTGTCGAGCATGGCGGCGAAGTTGTTGAGCATTTCGCTGGCAGAACCCAAGGTTTCGCTGGCGTTGGCCAGCAGGGATTCGGTGTTGTACTTCGGGTTGGCGAGGTACATGGGTTCGGGTTTGTGTGTGCTGGCCATGATGAAGGCGGACGGTTTGAGGTAATGGTCGAGGGCGCGCTCGGCGGCGTCGTTGAGTTTTTTTGAGTCGAGGGATTCGTACGGGGATGCGGGATCTGTTTCTGGCGGGTGTGGCGTTGATTTTGTCATTTGCTCGAAACCTGATTTGAGTGCCCCCGCTTTGGCTACTAAATCAAAGTGGAGGCAACTGTACGCAGGTTAGTAGACCGGGGTTTCGAGCAAGCCGGCGCACCCGAAGGTGCCCTGCGCACAGCTACCATCAAGCGCAGGTATGGGAATACCTGACTGACAGATGCTTGTGCACAACGCTTGAAACCACGGGCTACTAAACCCGATCACTGGGAATCAGTGACGCGAATCAAGTTACCGATGGCCCGCCAGGCGCACAAGCCGGCGGATTCTGGCGTAGTGGTAGGCAACGGCGCAAGCTGTTGTAGGCATCCGGAAGTAACGGTTGGAGTCTTTAAACGCCGGCGTTTAAAAAATCTGGTTGGTGATAAATAACCTGTGGCGAGGAAGCTTGCTCCCTCGCCACAGGGGGCAGTGTAGAAAGGGGAGAATCATCATGTTTGGATTTAAATAAATCTATCCCCTCATTGGTTATTGAAGTTTATCCGCGATGGTGGCATATCCAAAATTTGTGCCGCTGCTTGGTCCTGACAAGTCTTTATAAAAAGTCCAGTGCCCTGTAACGGCTCCGTCTTTGTATTCGTCGCCAATCCACTCTTCGAACCACTTTTTATTGTCGCGATCATAGTTGGCGTAAAATGCCCATTCTGCTGTGGAGATTTTAAATGATAAGTCGGTACGTTTTTTTTCGGAGTTGAAATTAAACCCTCCGCTGATATTTAGGTTGTCACCGTTAGGAGCTACGAATGTGCCTGTAAATTTCCCGGTTTTTTCGTCCATCGTGGAAATTGTAAGCCGAAGTGCGTCTGGTCTGGAGTTGTAGGTACCAAGCATGTCTGAGTTTGACATTGGGTTTGCCTCCGAATTGAGTTGTTGATGTGGTTTCCATCGTTGAATGTCGTTGAATGCCTCAAGAAGTTCTTTTGTGAACAGTTTGGTTTAACGAATGCGGGTCGTCACCTGTAATATCTGACAGGTTTTTATGTTTTTTCTACATATGCTTAAAGTGAAAGGTTCTATCAAGGCCTCCGCTCCAAAGATTGTTGTGGGTAGCTTGATGCGGTCTTTCGAAATGTCGTTGACGAGGTTCATGGTAGCGTTTTCGCTATGTTGACCATAAACCTGAAGCGCGAAGGTGTTTTTGTAGTGCTGTCGGTACTGTGATTCTTGAAAAGCCAGATTGTCACAGTGTTCGACAGCTCCTACAAACGGAGGATTTTTTGGTTGGTGGCTTACTGTCAAGATTGATAGTTGTTTAGATCGAATCGAAATGGATATCTAGGGCTTATAGCTTTTCTGGTCCTTTATGTCTGTTGTTTGTTATTGGAGTTGTTTTTGATTTCTAAATGCTCTAACAACCTGTCAGAAGTTACAGTTGGAGAAGGGAGGGTGATTTCTTACTGTGGCGCTTCAACTGGTTTTTGGAGTGAATAAGCATGAGCACGATAAAAAAAGAAGACTTGGATGCAATTCCAATGATGGATGATTTTGGAAGGGTAGAAGTTAAGCTGGATATTGGGAGCGGCCCAATTATCTATAAAAGTCAACCTTATAGACAGGTCGTTGATAATAATTTTTATTTTAAAGCCCGGGGGCAAGATCCTTATAATCAATACTATGTGATGTTGCGATTTGATCGAATGATGCCTGTAGGTGAGTACGACATTATATTCAATCTAGATAAAATTCTCGCTCGCACGGATTTCCCGGGGCAGGGGCTAGTCGATTACCGTGAGGGGAAATTGAATTTGAAGAAAAATGGCGAATATCCAGAGGGCAGCTTTCTTTTTACTAAACAGGGAGTAAGGGTTGAGGGAACATTTAGCTTCAAAGGAGAAAAAACTAGCTGTTTTGATCAATGCGATCGATTTGGTGTTTTTCGTTTGAAGTTTCGTTGTGGGTAAATAATAAATTGGGTGGCGAGGAAATAATCTGTCTCGCCACCTGCATTTACTCAGTGATCTGAAAAAAGAAACATATTATTTTCTGTGCGGTCGCTACTTGTCATGATCAATATCAAGCTTGCTGAACGTCACCTGCCCCCCTTCACTCGTATACCCCGTGTTGTCCTGCACATAAACCCCAGCCTTGAAATACAACGGCTTGTTTCGCCAAGTCGCGCTGATCTGTGAGTCCCACTGATAACCCGCCGCACTGACACCCAACGCACCGCCAGGGCTCAAGTGGATGAGGTAGTTGAATTCGCGATCCAGTTTGACCCCGGTGGCGAGGGTGATGACGCGACTTTCGTCGTCATCCGGGTGCATGCGCACCTTGATCACCAGATTGCCGGTTTCTGTTTTTGTCTTGTACTGATATTCAAGTTTGACCATCGGCTTCTGGCTTTCATAAGCATGAATCTGGCCGATGACGATCTTGCCCGAGCTGGGCACTTTGTTGACGGTGAGGGTCGCGCGCAGCAGGTTGTCGGCATCCGGGTAATACCAGTTGCGCAGGGTGCCGTTGCTGTAGGTTTCACGCAGTTCGGTGCGCGGGTAGATGGCGTTTTCGGTTTTTGACCCGGTAACCGGTGACCAGAAGAACAAGGTGCCGGTGTCGGAATGGAAGTATTGATCTTTGAAGCCGTTCACCAGTTTGGAGGTTTCGACGGTGTATGGCGGGCTGCCAACGGGAACGCTGAGGTTCCAGGTTGCGAGATCGATCATGTCGGTTCTTCCACTCAAGTTTCGCTGCACGTACGTGCCAGAAGCTCTAGCCCGCGCGTTTTGGGGCGGCCTTTATAAGCGTAGAGGGAAAATTTGTTAACGCCCGTTTGGCAGATGATTGACGTCAACATCCTGTCGAAATGCCATCTATGCCGGTTCCCGGGGGCTTCAGCGGTGACCGTTAGTCGGCAAATTCACGCTTTGGTTAAATGATGGCCTGATGACAGCTTCTGCTTTCTTGGATCCAGTACTAGAGTGAAGGCTCAGTATGTGTGCGGTTTTTACCGGAAGCCGACCAAAAGTCCCGACAAGAGAAGCAGCATGGAATGCGCGCAACCCCCGCCAGGTGAAGGCAACTCTGTCCTTTTGATCGTTGATGATTACCCTGAAAATCTGATCAGCATGCGCGCGTTGCTGCAGCGCCAGGATTGGCACGTCCTCACCGCAGCCTCCGGTTTCGAAGCGCTCAATATTCTGCTCTCGCACGACGTCGATCTGGTGCTGCTGGACGTGCAAATGCCGGGCATGGACGGCTTTGAAGTCGCGCGCCTGATGCGTGGCAGCCAGCGCACGCGCCTGACGCCGATCATCTTTCTGACCGCCAACGAACAGTCCCAGGACGCCGTGATCAAGGGCTATGCCAGTGGCGCGGTGGATTACCTGTTCAAGCCGTTCGACCCGCAGATACTCAAGCCCAAAGTGCAGGCGTTGCTGGAGCACCAGCGCAATCGCCGCGCCTTGCAGCGCCTGAGTCATGACCTGGAAGTGGCGCGCGCCTTCAATGCCTCGGTGCTGGATAACGCGGCTGAAGGCATTCTGGTGGTGGGCGAAGACGGTTTGATCCGCTTTGCCAATCCGGCGATTTCGCGATTGTTGAACGCGCCGGTGAAGGAGCTGGAAGGTAAGGAGTTTCTCGATTTTCTTCAGAAGCCGCACATTCCGCTGTGGGCCGATTCCGAGTTTTATGCCAGCTACAAGCGTGGCGAAACATTAAGACTGCACGATGCCTTGCTGCGCACCGCGCCCGGCCAGCAAGTGCCGGTGGCGCTGTCCTGTGCGGCGTTGCCTGCCGAGCAACACGCGATGGTGGTCACCGTGCTGGACATGTCGGTGGTGCGGCACTTGCACCAGCAACTCGAATTCCAAGCGGTGACCGATCCACTGACCGGGTTGCTCAACCGCCGCGGCTTTTACCAGACTGTTGAAAATCTGCTGTTGCGTGGTGAGCGCAGTGATAGCAGTTGGGTCTTGCTGTATCTGGATCTTGATGGCTTCAAACGGGTCAACGATTCACTCGGTCATGATGCCGGCGACCGGGTGTTGCGCTGGGTCTCCGAGCAATTGAAGGCCTGCCTGCGACCGTTCGACATTCTCGCGCGCATGGGCGGTGATGAATTCACCGCGCTGCTGGATCTGGAGTTCCCCGAGCAAGCGGCGAAGATTGCCGAAAAACTCATCGAGCGAGTGTCGATCTGTCAGCAGATCGAAGGGTTGGACATCGCTCTCGGCGCCAGCATCGGCATCGCCACTTACCCGGACTGCGGCTCGAACCTCGACGGATTGCTGCGTGCTTCCGACATCGCCATGTACGAGGCCAAACGTGCCGGACGTCAGCAATATCGTTTCTACGATCATGAAATGAATGGCCGGGCGCGCTCGCGGTTGATGCTCGAAGAGAGCGTGCGTGCCGCCATCGAGAATCGCGATTTCAATCTGGTCTATCAACCGCAGGTGGCTATCGACACGGGCCAGATTCGTGGCTTTGAAGCGTTGTTGCGCTGGCAGCACCCGAGTGTCGGCGATGTGCCGCCGGGGTTGTTCTTGCCGCTGCTGGAAGAGGCGCGGCTGATCAGCCGCCTCGGCAGCTGGATTTATCATCGCGGCGCCGGTCAGCGTAAAGCCTGGGAAACCCTTTTTGCCGAGGATCTGGTGCTCGGCGTGAGCTTGAGCAACACCCAGTTCAGCCTGCCGAATCTGGTCACCGAGTTGCGTCAGGTGATGGAGCGACACGCCTTGCAGCCTCGGCAACTGGAGGTCGAAGTCACCGAAGAAGCGCTGATGCAAAACCCCGACGAAACCCGCAAACAGCTGCGTTTGCTGCGCAATCTTGGGGTGCGGGTGGCGCTGGATGACTTCGGTTCCGGGCCGTGTTCGCTGGCGCATCTGCGCGATCTGGAACTCGATACGCTGAAAATTGATCGCCATCTCATCGCGCGATTGCCGGACTCCAAACGCGACGCCTCGCTGGTCAGCACGGTCATCAGTCTGTGCAAGCAATACGGTTTGCTGGTGATCGCCGAGGGCGTTGAAACCATCGAGCAATACCAATGGCTGCAAGCCCACGGTTGCGAGTATGTGCAGGGCTTCCTCGTGGCCCGGCCATTGATCGCCGAGGACGCGGTCAGCTTCGCCGAGCCGTTTGACTGGAGCGCGCTGCCCGTTTGAATTCGCTACACTGGCGGACCTTTTTCGAACCGTGTCGCTTGTCCATGACTGTGTTGAAGTACCTCCAGGCCTATCCCGCGCAATTACAGGATCAGGTGCGCCAATTGATCGCCGAAGGGCGTCTGGGTGATTACCTGAATCAACGCTATTCGGGACGGCACGACGTGCAGAGCGACAAGGCTTTGTACAGCTATGCGCTGGACTTGAAGCAGGAATACCTGCGCAACGCGCCGGCCATCGACAAGGTGCTGTTCGACAATCGCCTCGACCTGACGCACCGCGCCCTCGGTCTGCACACCACGGTGTCGCGGGTGCAGGGCGGCAAGCTCAAGGCCAAGAAAGAGATTCGTATCGCCTCGTTGTTCAAGGACGCCGCGCCGGACTTTCTGAAAATGATCGTGGTGCATGAACTGGCGCATTTCAAAGAGTCGGATCACAACAAGGCGTTCTATAAATTGTGTGAGCACATGCTGCCGGGGTACCACCAGGTCGAGTTTGATCTGCGCGTGTACCTGACGTGGCGGGATCTGCAGGCTTAACAGTACGCAATCAGGAAGGTGTGGATGGACGTCAGCAAGACCAAAAGCAGTTTCTACCGCCGCTTGTATGTGGCGTACCTGATCGACAGCGGTCTGGCGCCGAGTGTGCCGACGCTGACCGAAGTGACCGGCATGCCCCGGCGCACGGCGCAGGACACGATTGCGGCGTTGGCGGATCTGGATATCGTTTGTGAGTTCGAGCAGGAAGAGGGCGCGCGCAATCACGCCGGGCGCTATCGGATTCGTGAGTGGGGGGCGATTGATCGGGGGTGGATCGAGCGCAATTTGCGGCAGATCAAGGCTGTTCTGGAGTATCCCTGAAGAGCCCCTCATCGGAACGCCGCCCGCCCAGCCCTCTCCCGGAGGGAGAGGGAGCCGATTGGGGGATATTTGAGAGTTACGCCGACGTGAGCGAGCGCCGTTGAATCCATAATCGACTCGGTTTTTCAGGTCGGCGGATAGCGCAGCACAACTCGGTCAGTCCCCTCTCCCTCCGGGAGAGGGCTAGGGTGAGGGGCTGTTCAGGCACGACGCATCCCGATGTGTGGAATGTCATCCTCCAGATACTCTTCACCCGCCACAACAAACCCGTACTTGCCGTAATACCCCTGCAAATGCGCCTGTGCCGACAGATAGATCGGCACCTGCGGCCAATGCTTTTCAGCCTGTTTCAGCGCCTGCTCCATCATTTCGTGCCCCAGCCCTTTGCCGCGCCCCTGCGGTGCAGTAATCACCCGGCCGATCACCACGTCGCCGCCCTGGGATTCCGGATCCAGCAGGCGCAGGTAGGCCATCAACTGATCATCTTCCCAACCCATCAGGTGATAGGTATCGCCTTCCAGATCCTGACCGTCGAGGTCCGGATAAGCGCATTTCTGTTCAACCACGAACACGTCCGAGCGCAGCTTCAACAGCGCGTACAGCTGTTCCTTGCCCAGATCACTGTGATGTTTGCAGACCCATTCGATTGTCATTTGCCGATTCCTTGAACGTGTCGCCCGATACTAAGCGCCTGCGGCAAAGATGTCTTTATGGCGTAAGAGTCTGTGACAAAGGTCAAAATGCCATCATTCCTTTCTCGCAGTCTCGGCGACTTTGTGTAATCTGCTGAAGAGCCCTGTGCACTGGCTGCAATGAGCTAATGTTAGGGCCTGGGTTTTGCCGGTAAGGGGCCTTGGGGTTTTGGCTGAAAACATGCTGGGCAACCTGCCCGCTAAGGATTTTCAAGCATGCCGCGTTTGCATCGAGCCTTTGCTTTGGTCGGATTGCTCTTGCTGGCTCAGACTGCTGCAGCGGAGAAGCTGCGGCTGGTGTTTGATATCTGGCCACCCTTTACCGACGACACGCTGGTCAACGGCGGACTGGCCACCGACATCGTCACGACTGCCCTGGCCCGGGCCGGTTATGCCAGCGGCTACGAACAGGTGCCTTGGGCGCGGGCGCTGCTCGGTGTCGGCGAAGGCCGCTACGACGTGTTGGTCAACGCCTGGTACAACGATGAGCGGACCAAGCTGGGCGAGTTTTCCGGGGAATACCTGCTCAACCGCATCCGCTTTCTCAAGCGCAAAGACACGCCACTCGATTATTCCAATCTGCAGCAATTGCACACGTACCCGATTGCGGTGGTGCGCGGCTATGCCTATTCGGCGCCGTTCGATGCCGACACGGCGTTGCAGAAAGTCCCTGTGCATAACTTCGCCATGGCCGTGCGCATGCTCGCGGCGGATCGGGTCAAGTTGACGCTGGAGGATGAGTATGTGGCGAAGTATTACCTGGCGCGCGAATCAGCCAAGGTGCGCAATTCAGTGGAGTTCTTGCCCAAGCCGTTGAGTGAGAACAGCCTGCACATTCTGGTGAGCCTGAAGAATCCGCAGCATGAGCAGATTGTTGCAGGGTTTGATAAGGCGATTGCGGCGATGAAGGCGGATGGCAGTTATGACAAGTTGTTGAGGCAGCATGGGATGTGAGGGTCGATCCAGAATTCTCTGTGTGGCAGATGTCGCTATCGCGAGCAGGCTCACTCCTACAATTTGGAATGCGTTCCCCTGTAGGAGTGAGCCTGCTCGCGATGACGCCCTGTCAACCGCCGCTGATTTCTGAGGTGTCCTTGATCAGATGCGCCGCCAACGTCCGCAACGGCCCCAACTGCCGGCAGATCAACGCCAACTGCGTCTGCACCAGCCGCTGCCCCTCATCGATCTCATCGGCCATCTGCTCCAGCTCATTGGCCAGCGCTTCTTCCTCGTCACTCTGAATCGCCACCGGCTGCTTGTTCGCCAGCCCTTGGGCGATTTCATCAATGCTCGTCGCCAGTTTCACCCCGGCGCCATCGATCAAATGCTCGCGCACATCCGCCGGCAACTGCGTCTCGCGATGCGCGCCAAGTCCTGACAGATAACTCAACAACGTGTGCGACAACACCAGAAAGCGGAATCCAACATCCGCTTCCTTACGGAAATGCCCCGGCTCCATGAGCATGTTTGCCAGTGTCGTCGACAGCGCCGCATCAGCGTTGTGCGCATTGCGCCGGGCCAGCCGATACGCGAGATCGTCGCTCTTGCCCGCGGCGTATTGCTGCATGATCTGGCGCAGGTAGATGCTGTTGCAGGTCAGGGTGTTGGCCAGCACTTTATTCAGGCGTCGACCCTGCCAGTCCGGCAGGAACAGGAATACCGTCAGGCCGGCAATCAGGCTGCCCAGCAGCGTATCGAACAGGCGTGGCAGGAACAGTCCGTAACCGTCACCGACCTGGTTGAAGCAGAACAGCACCATGATGGTGATCGCCGCCGTCGCCAGGGTGTAGCGGGTGGTGCGGTTGGTAAAGAACACCACGCCGGCGGCGATGGCAAAGCACGACTGCACCAACGGACTCGGGAACAGATCGAACAGCGCCCACGCCACGGTCAGGCCGATAGCGGTGCCAAGGATCCGCTGACCGAGTTTGCGCCGCGTCGCGCCATAGTTCGGCTGGCAGACGAACAGCGTGGTGAGGATGATCCAGTAGCCTTGCGACGGGTGAATCAGATGCACCATGCCGTAGCCGATACTCAGCGCCAAGGGCAGGCGCAGGGCATGACGGAACAACAGAGAAGTCGGCGTCAGTTGCGTGCGCAGGCGAATCCAGACGTCCTTGAGGTTGCGCGGCGAACGGTCGAGCAGGCTGCTGTCGGTCGCATCGGCCAAGGCATCCGGGTTGCTCGCGTCGCTGAGCAAACGATCGAGGGTGCCGAGGTTGGCCGCCAGTGCGCGCAGCGAACGCAGCAATCCGCGCCAGGCCGGATTGCTCTGGATGCGCAGGTGTTCGAGGGAGGCGTCGAGGTCGCTGAGGGCTTCGGCGAAACTCGCGTCATAAATAAATGGCTGGCGCATCTGGATCGATTCGGCCAGAGCGCGGCAGGCCTTGCCTTGCTGGCGCAACAGGCGTTGGCAGCGGAACAGCACGTCGCTGTGGAAAAACGCTTCGGCCAGCGCGTTGTACGGGTAGTGCGAGGAGCTGGCGCGTTCGTGGATGTCTTGCGCGAGGAAATACAGCTTCAGGTAGCGGCTGACTTTCGAGCCGGGGCGGCCGTTGCCGACGCGGTGCAGGATGATTTCCTTGGCACTGTTCAGCGCCGCCACCACGCGACCGTTCTGCTGGGCCAGTTCCAGACGCCGCGCTTCCACATCCATTTGCCGGATCGGCTCGAACAGCGAGGATTTCAGCTTCAGGTAAAAGCCCAGCTCACGGAATAATCGCGCCAGACTTTGTTGCACCGGCTGGTTGGAAAACAGCGCCTGCCACAGCACCGAGAGCAAGCCGTACCACGCCGCCCCGGCCACCAGCAGCATCGGCTCGTGCCAAAAATCGGTGACCGCGCCACCGCGCTGATCAACGCCGATCATTGTGTATACGGACAGAATCAACGTCGCCGAAGCAATCGCGCCATAACGCTCGCCGAGTGCCCCGAGCATGGTCAGGCCGAAACTGGCCAGCGCCAATGCAATGGCAAACACGATGGGGTAGGGGAAGAGCAATTCCACCGACAGTGCGGCGATGCTGAAGCACACCAGTGTCACGGCGAGGGCGTTGAGGCGGCCCTGCCAACTGTCGTCGGTCTCGGCCAGGGCGCTGGCGATAATCCCCAGGAACAACGGGATCAGCAGGCCCATTTCATCCTGATACCAACACAGCGCCATGCTGCCGGTCAGGGCGATGAACACCCGCACGCT
>Ga0307510_10007754_pt1 | contig 12804 bp, 13 predicted proteins | sample 12_EM_MG_FD_207224 | JGI IMG/M metagenome (GOLD analysis project Ga0307510, IMG submission 207224) | Populus trichocarpa ectomycorrhiza microbial communities from riparian zone in the Pacific Northwest, United States - 12_EM | ecosystem: Host-associated > Plants > Roots > Unclassified | place... | reverse complement strand
ATACCGTAAAAACTTGAATAATTGGACGGTGTGCTATGAAGTCCAGAATTCCCTTCTCTGGAAAGGGGGCAAAGACACAGCAAAAACACGGCCCCTTTCCCCCCTCCGAGACAGAAAGAAAAAACAAAAATTTCTTGACCTTACTAGGAGAGGAAAGTCCAACGACATAGCACACCGTCCAATTATTCAAGTTTTTACGGTATATTGTGGCCGTACTTTTCTTATTACTACGATATATCTCGCTCGCGCTTTCTAGAGTGTTGATCATAAAGTGGTTTTCTATAATGGCTATTTTTCAAAAATCCCAGCCCTTTGGATAAGGTATCATATCGGGCGCCAGCCGTCGCTTTGAAGGGAATGTGCTCTTGTTTGGTAGAACAAATTGGGTTCACGGAGGTATGATACAGCACAGCTCCTCGGTTTTGTATGTTCTGCAGAGGGTAAGGGCAGCAAACCTCGCTTGTGGAACCTAAAAGACCCAGGCGCTGTATCATACCTCCATATTATATTATTCCGCGGATACCGGAATTTCTGTGTTGTCGTAGTTATAGATTGATTTATTTCCCTAAAGGCTTAATAAGGTGACAATCGCCAGGAGTGTTTACGAGAGAAAAATATTTCAGAAAATGGTTTCCTTCTACCCCTCGGGAAGCCGAGAGGCGACGACAAACAGGACAACATCCCGGCTAAGAAAGGGCCGAGGAACAGGAACATGGCTGCAGCTGGAATTGATTGTTTTCTCTCTTTTTTTATTCTTTCTTTTATATGAACCTATACGAACCTTTGCGAACTTTTGCGAACCTTTGCCCATACCGGTACTGATACCGCTAACACCTTTATATAGGCGGCGAGTGACTTATCCACATCTCTACTCGAGTACGGGTGTAGCACACTGAAAAACGTGTCGGACAACACAGCAAGTTGAATTACAACAGCACTTCACCCAGCCGAAAGGGAGGTGCGCACGATACGAATAGGTACGGAACTAAGACCAGTACTACAGTAGAAACAACAGTTTACCCTCCCTTGACAATGGGACTGTGCCAAATCGCGCCTCTTCCTATCTTCACTACCCTCTGGCATCTCTTTGTGCCATGCCCGGCGTCTTAGCACAGCACAGGGCACTTCAGGTGCTAACAACGCCAACAAGTATTGTACATGTATTGCGCATCGCAGTTTGTTAGGGTTCCACTAGGATGGGCACACGCTTGAGTATCTATCGGCACTTAGCCGAATTGTTCATACAACAGTGTAGCAGGATAACGCCCATAGAAACATCCGTAACCGCACAGCCGGCACGACTCCCGGAGCCAAGCGAAAGTGTTAAAACCCTCGCAGTGATACGTTATAGTAGTCTTGCTCGTGAGTGCCGGTCCGCTCTGGATGCAGTAGTTTTCATCGTGATGGTGGCGGAAGGTATTAATATCTTTTGCTGGTGCAGCGTTGTAACCTAGGTGGACTCGTATCGTAGTATCATAGGTGTACTATAATATCCTCGAGAATAGCGTAGCTAAGGTTAGGGTGTTGAGTCTAATCGCTACCGGTAGAGTGATGGTCTGGTAGGGGGTTGGTAGCTACAGTATACTGTATACGGGGCCCGAGTACCGTGGGGGCTCTGTAACTTGGAGCGCTTTTGTGACTTTTATGTGTTGTGGAGAGGATTGCGTATGCGTTTACATAGTTAGAGTAGGCGGTTGAGATGGTGCTTTCTGTTATTTAAGGAGGTCAACAACACCTCCGGGAGGGAGAGCGCACCGTGGGATTTTTTCTTCAGTAAGAAGGAACCGCCCTAGGGGCCTTCGTCTTCCTTTGCTTTCCCCATCAATCGAATCAATTTATCGCAGCTCTCTAGCCTTTAATTTTTCACTTTCATCAAGAGCTCTTGCTTCTGTCTATTTCTCACTTCTCTATCACCCCTCCGGGAGTGTCAGTTGTCAAGATCGACCAAAGAACGCCTTCCGAGGAAGCCCCGCCACAATACTGGTAGATGGGTGTGATAGAGATATGATCATTTGTAGAGTGCCATCTTGGCGCCAAGGTCACGATTGCACACTCACTCAACGGGTCCATGCCATACCGCACTTGATATCTCACCCTTTCCACCCCTACCCCACTGGGAGAGTGGACACCTGCAAATCACAGACCGCCGAAAGGCATAATTCATATAACAAACTGCTTCAGGAGGAAAGTAGAGAAGACAACAACTCCCCATAAAAAGACTTAACAAGAGTATAATACTGGTAGGCCAACAACTACAAGATCGCCGCCCTCGCCTCCTCCCCTCCACTACTAACCTCCTTCCCCTTCATCCCCTCGTGGCTCCCCGAATCTCCGATCCGCATTCGCTTAGCAACGTACCTCTGCGCCACAACGCCAACTGCGAGCCCCACCGCCTCTTCAACCCACTCGACAATCCATTCTCGCGGATCAATGCCGCCAATATCCATTATGTTCCTTATAACGTCCGGCACGGCCCACTCGCCTGGCGCGGCATCCGCCGGGGGTGGGGCGTCGAGCCATTCTAGCCATTGGGCGGGGAGGGCTTGGGATACGGTTGAGTAGGAGATGCCGTGAACAGGGTCGAAGAGGTGGATTGCGAAAACGACGACTTGATCTTCTTGTTCTTCTGGGTTTTCCTCGACCGGTTCCTGCCCCCCGGACGCTAATGTGGAGGGCTGTTGGGAGTAGATTGTCGGCTGGATGGAGAGAAATATATTTGATTTTCTGGTGGGGTTGTCCTTGCTTGTAGGATCTGAGGACGCGTCTAATGTTTGTAGGAACTCTTGTGCATATGATTCCGCCGCGGCGCCCGCAAGTTTAACCCCTTCCTGTAAGCCGGCTGTAGCATGCAGGTCCCGCCTTTCCATCCCTTTATACCAGGGCCCACCAAAGGCACCATCTAGCGACGAGCGTGGCTTCGACCCCCCGCCCCGCTGCACAACGAGAAGGTCACCGCCTTCCACCTGCTGCATCACCCGATCGAAAACTCCGTAAACGACCGTGTCGATAAAGGGGTAGTTCTCAAGGTCGTGCGTAATGTGGATACGTAGCTGTTCGTGGGAAGAGATTGGCGGGGCAAGTGTGTGTAGCAAAGTGGTAAATGTGGGAAGGGCCCTAGATCTCACGTCTCCAGCTGAAACCTCCGCTGTTAGCTGCAAAACGCGAAACCTCGCAGTATGACGGTGGATAGTAAAACAAACCAAGGCCACGTAGAGCACCAGCATTCTCCTTAACTTGCTGTGCCCACTTCTTCCCTTCTTCGCTCTGCTGCAGCTCCTTAACGACCCCTTCCGCGGTCTTAACCGCAGCGGTGGCAGTACTCGCCGCCGTTTCCCAAATACTACCCCACCCCCATCCCCCGCCAGAAGCTCTGCTCGTACTCGCGGTAGAAGAAGCACTAGTCGGTGGCTCAACAGTATTCACCAAAGTGGCCGCCGATCCCTTCTCTCTAAGCGTAGGAGTATTATCTCCCCCTCCCCGCCTAACATCCCCACTATCCCTTCTAACCGGAGGTATTCCATACCCGCTGTACCCCTCCCCGCTATTACGGCCCATGGGCGTACGGGACCTCACACCGGGCGTGGAAACCCGGGGCGTGTGTGGACGGGAAGAAGTTTTGTGTCCGGCGGCAAGCGATTCAAGGCCCGCAAGGAGATCCTGTTCATCCTGGGCGGATGGCGGGGGTCGTGATGTTGAGGCGTCTTCAATGCCTTCGAATAGCTTGTCGAGGTCTGCACCTGGCTTTTGTGTCATTATTGTTTGTTTCTTTTCTCAAGAGTTAGTGGGAGATGGGATGGAAGTGGGTGGACGGAGGGGTGGAAGCGAGGGTGAATCTGGCAAGGCTCGGTTGGTACTGCTGCGTGAAGTCAATCACGAGTGTCATGTGATGGGACCTGTGCCAAGACATGAGGTGGGCGAGCGCTCTTCAAGATTGATGTTAAATTTAGGTTACTGCACGACCCCGTTACCCCACAACATCCATCATAGTTGCAACTCCCGCTCCTCGCATATCATAATAATATCATATTATAATACTATAGAAAACAGCCGAACCCCACACCCTATTTTATCTATATCCCACCATTAACCATCTAGCATACAATCAATCCCTCTCGTCGGTATACCACTTGCACTCGAGCACCCGAGCACATCGAGCTCCTTCCACCCGCACGCTAATTATATCCCTTCATAAACAACCTTGTTTGTACCCCCGTTAACCAGCCAACAACAACCCGGCAGCTCCCGGGCCCAAAAGCGTAGCTCTAGTAGCTCTAGTAGCTCTCCCGAGTGATTGAAAAAATGACGGCAGCAGTTATCGGGCGTCTATTCAAACTACTCCGGCCGGCCAGCAACGCATACTATCGATAAGGAAACGCTCACTCACACAATCTCTCACTAGCGCTCATACAGAGTCCCTCCCAGACCCCCCAAGATAACACGTAGGAACTCTTGCGGTCTTTATACACATCGTCCCATACGACGCCAACTAGCGAATACTCTCCCACTGCAACGAAACCCAATTATCCTATCATACTGGGCGCAGATGGCAAGAGTAGCATGCACTTACAAATGTAAACCAGAAGGAAGCCGCTGGTAATATTTATCGTTTGGAAAAAGGTTGTTAGAGTAACCGCATCGGATAAATCAAACCTTGATTTCGTTCAGCAATAGTAACAATACCGGAAAGAAAGGCCGATTCTCTAGCGCGCCCAAGATTCTGCAATTGCTTGTTATTTAGTTCTTGGTCCCCCCTAAGGTTAATGACACCCATAGCATCGCTCGCGGGAACGCTATCACACGGAACATTCTACTACAGCAGTTGGTGGGTATTATAGGCTTGGAGCAAAATGTACCGGCGCATCGCAAGGGGGAATAAGCATCCACCCCCTCCTTTTTAAATGCTAGGGGGCATTGTCTGCGAGGGATAAATATGTTAATATGAGGCCATTTCGGATGAGCTACCTCGGGCACAGGGTTAAAGGAGGAGGGGTAGCAAACAATACAAACTACAGACATCCGGCGGTAGTTGTCCACGATGGGATCTCCACGTTCCCAAAGAGGAAAAAAATCACGATAGAGATGTCACGATAATGAATACTAATATGCAACACAGGATTCGGAAGTAAGTGACCGATTTCCATGTACGGCCAAAGGGGTTCAAGCTAGGCGACACCAGACGACAGTAAATGTATAACCGAAGAGCACTGCACTATTCGTGGCAATGATAATCTTATCCAGGGTGTTGCGCCGGGCTTTCGTGATAGGCATCACAAAGTCACTTTCGAGATCTGACGCAGTATGACACTCGTTGTTGTTAGACGGATATGCTTGGCTTTGTTACGCGAGTGGGAAGGATAGTTCAGGAGATATGCAGACAGAACGGATAGTTACGGGAGAATGTCCCATAAAGGTTCCACCCGCAATGTTCTTTTCTTTGTTATCACAGGAGTGTACAGTACGGAGGAATAGGGACATGTGGAAAACACAGAGGTAGGTGTGGTGATCCTTGGGAGGATCAGGAAGTCGTATTATGTTTTACTTATACACCTGTCTTTACCGATAGTTTGATTTGGAGCAGAGTTGAGAGCGAGAGCGAATGAACGAAGTATTACAGGCGGAAAACTTACGTTCCATATCCTTCCTCCATAGTGACTAAGTTCTAGGTGAAATCTCTTAGTCTATTGGCTACTTACGTGCGACCTTCATTTCCATGCATTGACAATTCGCGGGCAAAATCCTCACGAGATTATCCCATCTGATAGACAAGATCCCACGTAACACTACCACTAAAAACGCGGGGGGGAAGGGGGTAGCTTACCATGTTGAAATTTTCGAACTACATGGGTTCTTTGCCTTATCCTTAGCAGCGACTTTAGAGCAATGTCTCGCAATACAGATATTATCACTCGGCACCAGACGGCCACCGGCTACTGCGCTAGGCGGCCAAACACTACTAGATACGGCACTACTACCGTCTCTATATTTTCTTGCTTACGGGGGAAATATCTCCGCCCAACAATACCATTAGAAATGTAACACACAATTACCAAGGAATGACTATACCAACTAGGTATGATAGCACGGCTTTTGTTGTATTGAGAGCTAAGCATAAAAAAGGCGACAGTATCCAGGACGAGAACGGGAAGCCTTACGCCCAAGGAACCCCCGCCTTGACACCCGTACTCACGGGGGGCTTATCAGCCAGTTTATCCGTACCCAATACGGATAAGAAACCCAAGATACACTGGTATGATATCCTACGCTATTCCATCAGCTGCACTGTACGGCAACTCTAACACCATTCGAGTGACCCCCCTTCCATAACTGATAGGAGGGACTGCATACTATGCAGTGGCCTACAATACAAACGCCAGCAGAAAGAACAAACATAGTCCCAAGAAAGTAGATATGCAAAATACAAGCATACGAACCCGAACACTTGAGTCCGAATTTTGTATGGACTGTCAGATACGCATGGATAATTTACCATACAAAAGTTTCATCCCTGTCCTTTCCCGTACCAAAGAGTAGTTGCATCAGGGATACTAGCCATGGAATTCGGGGAACATTTCTCCTCTGACAAAGAAAGCGAGTGTTTCAGAGGCAGAGCATAGATATTCACCGGAACCCCCTGGTTCTATCAATATCACGAGAGAGCACTACGATTGGATACCTCTGTCCTTTTTTACAAAAGCTAAAGTATCAGGCGCCTGAAATGCCTATTTTCCGAAGAAGCAGTTAAAATATCAAGAAGAAAAAGTATTACCGGCCAGTTCCTACGGTCTAATGGCTTAGGAGGCTGGTCGGCTAATTTGAAACAGGGACCATCACAAGTTCGAATCCGGGGGACAGTGGATTAGTCGAGCATTTGAAAAAAATGCTCGGCGAAGCACTTTTTTGCTGGGGGGTAGGTCTAGGGTTTGGTAATGCCCTTGGAGTCAATTCCTGCCAAATGTTGCGGTAGGAGTACTGGTTAGTGCCCGGGTACTATATCCCCTTAACCAGTAAACATATTTCAATACTAGCTGACTATCCGTACTCTCTTCCCATATCTAGGGGGATTGCGGGGATAAGAGTGTCAGTACCGTATAGAGATTTTTACATTTGGCTACTCCCGGAGAGGATCTTGAATTCCTTTGGCATCATCGAAGCAACAGAGATTGCCAGATCAAAAATCGAAAACTTGGCAGGCCCCGAACACTACGCCCTTAGCACCTTCATCCCAGAGAGGTAGCGTTGGGGAAGGGCGAAAACGGGCAAGGATCTAATTCCCAACCTTGAACCGAGAGCTAATTCCTCCTCCATCCTCCAGGGCATGTGATTTTTTTATTTTTTGTATGATACTCCATCCCAAGACACCAATTACCATCCTAGCTAAGAGCCAAATTTTGAAACCAGGGAGACCAATTCTTCCGAGACCCGCCGCTATGCCATTAAGCGGCAGCCACGGACGGAATCAACCGCTATCCTACTCTGACTCTCACATTGGAAGTACTAGAAGGAAGAAATGGCCGATGGACAAACCGGAACAGGAATCCACAATGGGGAGAATCGTCTCGCGGGGATAAATTAGTTAAAGTAAGGTTTTGTGGATTGGGTATTTCAGCAAGAGGGTTGGAGGTATGGCAGACGGGAAGACCCCTCCGCGTTCAAAAAGGGAGCCATGACGGGACTTCAGCAACTAGAGAAAAACTTCACAAGGAAGGATTCAAAGACTTCCAGGAAGCGTGCAATTACAAGAATAGAGGTATACCCCACCATTCACAATCTACAGTAATCCTATTCGAGGGCACGTCCAGGTTTCAAGTTAGGCGTCATGAGCAGAGCACACCAGCGAGCGCCCTGCGGAGTGGGTAAATAACCGAGTGACCACCCATGACCGGAGCACAGAATAAAAAGTCCGTGCCAGCCCACTCACACAGTAAATCATCCGAAATTCAAATTCCCAGCGCGCAGCATGAGTATCGTACCAAGTGTTGGAAATGATCCGCGGCGGGCCGAGTATCAACCATACTTTAAGGGGTGGGCAGAATGAAGTGTTCGCAAGCCGCTGGACGGGTACTTACAGATAGTATGATATGGGAAGAACTTTACCGAACGCGAGAACAAGAGAGAGAGAGATTAAAGGTCAAATGGGGTTTGTGTTAAGAACACTTTTTTCGTTAGCTTTGTTCACTGTGTAGAAAGGGCTTGTTAAGAGGAGAGAAAAGGAAAGAAGCGAAACGGAGGGAGGGGGCAAAAAGACTAGAGGCATCGTAACCGATGACAAGTCATGTCAACCGTATGACTAAGCATCGGCAAACAACCCATGATATCCAACGCCAAAAACCGGGGAGCGAGAAACAAATATTTGTCCGCTCACCCGAGCCAGCGATACGCAGGCACCCGAACACATCCCCTGCTCGTGCACTATCGCGCTCGCCCGAAGAGTCACGACATCGGAGGATGGGGACACATCCAGAAATTCTGGTACTATACCGGTGGAATGCCCACCGTGAGAAATTGGGATATGGATACCGGCATCCTGCATGTCGCCTGTTTATTCAGTATCATATAAGCTCCTCCCCACGGCAACATACCGGTACCACTCAGCTCCCCCCCCTTCGGTGAATTGCCCTTCAAGTGGTAGTTATTACTTATCCCAACCCTTTGAAAACTGCCCACCACTCGAAGTAGCTTCACCGCTTGATGTTGGTGGGAATTCACGAACACTCTCATCACTGCGCGAGGTGATATGTTAGCCCACTGCGTAGGAGTGCCTTGCCCTCACCCACGCACCCCCCGCACCAAGCTAACCAAACACTATCACCCAGTGCTGTGCCGTACAGTACGTCCCCATCGTGCACCAAATCCATCTTGAAGGAATTATTTAGCATCTACTCGTACAGTACTCCCCCCAGCGCTTCTAGCGAGAACGTGAAGGTAAACTGCGATACGGTAGTCACCAAAACCATCCTGATCCAAATACAGAAAATCACGTGATTTACATCGGCCACCCCCCCCCCCCACCACTCATCCTTCGCAAAGACCTCACAACGAACCACTCTCCACACGATCTGCGGGAGTACGTACCAAGGCATTACGATTTCAAACCCGCACACTCCCCGCCCGAACGAGAAAATCCCCTTCCGCAGCGAATTGGTAAATCTGGCGGACTCACTGGATTCAATTCATACCCGTCGGCGCAGAAGCAAGACATAGCATCAAGTTTCCGTCCACCAGCCTTATCATACCGGAAGGACACCTACCCGCATACCCCCGCAGCACCAACAACAAACCTCCGCGATTTCTTAGAATTACGCCGCGACGCTACTATCGAAAATGCCAGTGGTAGTAGTAACGGAGCGTAGAGCACCGGCAGAGTACTAGTACTAGTACGTCACCCCTAGCTAAAGCCTCAATCGCCCATCTCTCTCTCGCGCCGCCATCGCGTACCATCACCTAAACCCAGCACACGGCAGAAACAACCACCATTATTAGTAGCAAACAACCGACCGAGACCACAAGAGCACGCTATCTCGCTTGGGGGTTTCGTACCGATAACTAAGGCGGTTGGATCTGACAGTACGGTACCGGTACTACACGTGGGCACCGGGCGATCAATCGACTCCAGAGTGAATAAGTCCGCATAGTATGATAGTACCGCAATAATCTCGAAGAGCGCTTCACGAAGGACATCACAGCGGGTTCTCTTTTCCACGGTTCGTTGATAATGTAGCCTCTGCTCCTCAATTGCGCTACGGTAATGGCTCTCTACCCTGCACCGGTAGAATTGGGAGAGGAGAGGGAGAGGGAGAGATAATGCACCAGTAGAGTACTAGTACAGGTGGTTTTCCACGATCGCGTACGATGCCGCCGACAAGGCAAGTTGTAAATTCAACCCGTAGTATTTTATAGCATACATCACATCCAAAACACCGGTAGACTAGATAAAGCAATTCCAACCCACGATACCGAGTCGTATTTTATTTACCCTAGAGTTATCCCAACCCCAAGAAAAACCCACAACCATGATATGATACCACACCGTCCCCAGTCAGCCCCCCCCCCCAGCAAAGCAAGTCCCAATTTTTCCGCCGCTGAACCCTAACCCTCCCACCCCTCCCACCAACACCAGAACCGTACCGACTCGCAGAACTACAAGTATATAACCCACCACACCCCCCACACCCCCCTTCCCCCAGCAGAAAGTTGACACCCGGGAAAAAATTTGGCCACGAAGATTCGTACTTTTACTTGTACTCTCGATTTCCTCGTCGGTTGATTGATGTTGTTATTATTACAATACCCAGGGGAGATTGATATCGCGCTATTCAAGAACTCTGGGCTTTTATTTTATTTTTCGTGGGTTTGGGGTCCCGTTGGTGTGATACATTTGTTTTGTTTGTTTGTTGTATGATATGTACTTTATTGGATGAATGAGTGAATGAATGAATGAATGAGTGGATGGATGAATGAAATTGATGGAAAAAAATGTGCAGATGCAAGATGTGGTAAAAAAATCAGAGCTTGAGTTGAACAAGGCGAAGAAAAAAACGAAAAAAGGAAAGAGGAAAAAAACACAATGATGATAATGACACGCCCCCACCGTTTCCCGTCCATGTGTATCGTGAAATCCACCTCTCCCGCCTTTGTGTTGTTGGTTTCTATGTGCGAAAATACACCTTCCCACCACTTTCAACCGAACATCAACGAATCACGCTTCAACCGGGTGATCCTGCCTCTTCCTCCGCCCCAACAGCGTCGCGTTATCGAGACTGAGCTCAAATGCACCACGCGCTCTCCTCCTCCCCGTTCCCTGAGCTGGTGGCGCGAACGCTATGTGCTTTGCACCACTACTACTACTACCGACCTGCTGCTGCTTTCCCAACCCCGAGACCCCCGCTCCCCTCGCGGCCGCCACGCTGCCGGCGTACGTGCTTCCCGCGTTCAGATCCGTCTGTCGGAGGGTTTGGCCCACGCCCCCCACCACGTCGTCCGCGTCGCTCGGGATCTTAACGGGCGGCTCACTCACCGCGTCGTCGTCGTCGTCTCCCGAGTAGGATGCTTCCTCCATGAGGTCGTCCGCGCTGTTGTCTTCCGAGTCGAATTCGTCCTCCTCGTTCAGGGGCTGGGGCCCCCCGCGATAGCCCTGCCTCCAGTTCTTCCGGCGCTTGCCTTCCTCCTCCATTCTGTGCACCGCGTATCCCACGTCGAAGACCTCGCGCAAGCTAACCACGCCCGGGGAACGAAAGTCCATTCTTTTAGCGACGCCCGGGGCGCCAATGTCTGGGCTAAAGTCCGGTTCGACGACCATCGGGGTGAAGGTCTTGTCTACGTTTTTGATCGTGGGTGTGGCGAGGGGTGGGGCATCCAGGGCTGCGGTTGTCTCCTCGTCTGTCCCTCGGATCCACGGGTGGGCCATGAATTCGTGAATCGTGTAGCGCTTCTCCGGGTCGACGGTCAACAGGTGGGATACGAGGTCTTGAGCGGATTTGGAAATGTCGTCCCACCACGGTGACAGGAATGTGTATTGACCTTTTGCGACCTTCTCCGTGAGTACGGATATGCTCTCGTCGTAGAAAGGTGGAAATCCGCATAGCAGAGTGTACAAAACACAGCCCATAGCCCACATGTCGACGCTCTTTGAATACCGCTCATCCTTGACAATCTCGGGAGCGGTGTATCCGACAGTTCCACAAGGTGTCATTGTTTGGGTATCCCATACCACCTTCGAAAGGCCGAAATCGGCAACCTTTATCCGACCGATTCCACCGGCTCCGATACCCGGCAAGAATTCGCCCTCGTCCACCTTGTCCTCCTCATCCGGGCCCCGGGGTTTAGGGTTCTTGGTCGGAATAAATGGGATAGGCTCAAATAGTAGATTTTCAGGCTTAATATCTCTTTCATTTATGCAGTGTGACGTCAGTTGTGGAGGCTCAAAAATGGGAGAGGTGCACCGGACACGGGGGACGAAATTTACTGGAAAAGAAATCCTTACCTATGCACAACACCTCTTTCTTCATGCAGATATCTGAGCGCCTCTGCTACCTGTACAATAACATGCCTGCCAAGGTTCTCCGAGAAGTACGTCAAACGGACAATCTGGTGGAATAACTCCCCTCCGGGACACAGTTCCAAAACAAGGTAATAGTAACTCCGTGATTCCGAAAATGAAATCAACGAGACAATATTCGGGTGATTAAGCCCTCGCATTATTTGCACTTCTTTCAAGATGTTCGCCCTCTGACATGCAAAAGGTTAGTTAGCAAAAAGCCCCTCCAATTCAAACTTGGTCCCTTAATTTTCGGGTTCCAGGCGAAGAGAAAGCCATCGGACCGGCTAGAAACCGCTCAAGGGGAAAAGAAAGAAGAAGAAAAAGGAAAATGCGAGGTAAAAAAAAGGAGGCTACGTTTTTCAAACGGTGGCTTATAAAGGTATGGTGGGGAGAGCTTTGCCCACCTCTACTGTCTTTGGAGCTTTTTTAAAGTCGGGATGCAGATGGTCGTTGTTCTAAGTCGAAGCAGCCCCCGATACACGCGTTGGTCAAATGTTTCCCCCAAAGCTGGTGCGCACCGCTCCCTCTTCTCCTCCGTTTTACGATGGAAAGATAAAGGGCAAGGGGAAGCGGTAAAGCAAAACAAAACAAAAAGCAAAAGCAAAGCGAAAAGAGGAACTTCATACCTGTGACGCATTCAATTCGTATTTCCGTACAACCTTAATGGCGACCTCTCCGTATTCCCCTTGGATATCACTCGCTCTATAGACATTGCTAAAGGCGCCATCGCCCATCTTCTCCTTCAAGGCCCACCGCTCCAGGCCGGG
>Ga0307510_10007753_pt1 | contig 12804 bp, 9 predicted proteins | sample 12_EM_MG_FD_207224 | JGI IMG/M metagenome (GOLD analysis project Ga0307510, IMG submission 207224) | Populus trichocarpa ectomycorrhiza microbial communities from riparian zone in the Pacific Northwest, United States - 12_EM | ecosystem: Host-associated > Plants > Roots > Unclassified | place... | reverse complement strand
CGGTAGATTGAGGGATGCAGTTAAGGAAGCTTGGGGTACTGTGGGGCAGCATGAATTTAGAGAGTTGATGGAAAGCATGCCAGCCAGGTGTCAAGCAGTTATTGAGGCAAATGGCCTCTTTACGAAATATTAGATTGGTACGAGTAAAATATATCTTCAAGTACATACGGCGCTGTAACTTCATGACTTCCGTTCAAGTTGCAACCCCGGGCCAGCTCCAAACCACTATGCCCGATTTGTTGTGCCCCCCTGTCAGCTGCCAACCCCTGCTAGTAAAATCTACAAAACTTATACGCTGTACCTCCGTATTATCACGGAAGTGCGCAGCTAAATGGGGTTATAGACGGAGAAAAATCGACTGATGTGAGAAGCGATGGATGATTAATGTAGTTTTATTATTATATATATAGTTCTTAAACATAAGTCACTTTGTCTGACCAGATTTCGGAATAGAGGTTAGAGTTCATGTCATAAAATATCACTCATGTTTTACCCACTGTCCTGTTTGAAATAGGGGCACACTGGGGCCGCAGTCGTACGCGTACTGAAACGATGATTTTCCTCCGGGGAAGTAGTATCCTCCGGAGCAGAATATTAGAGGAAAGAAAAGAAAAGAAAGAAGCGGAGGAAAAAGGGAAATGATATCACTACCAGGAAACAAAACAATACCCAAAGTGGGCAATCGCCGCCCGCACCGAGGGTAGCGTTAAAGAAATCGTTGATGATGATCAAAGAACCCGGAAGATAGCAGTCAATAACTATCGATCAAACACAAGAGCGGAGTCTTCTATGCACATGCCCTTGTCTTCGTTCCCGTTGCCCCTCCTTCCCTTTTGAACCCACGATCCTCGCCAGCCGTTAGTAGTCCATCAACCCACATCTCCTCTACCCGACTAGCTAGCTATGTAACCCGCACGCTTAGGAAAAAATAAAATACAAGAAACAATTTAGTATAACGCCTGGCCTATACTAACCCCCCCGCTACCCACTAGTAAAGGGACGCTCAAGCAATGAAAAGTTTTCTCCCACTTGTGTTCCCTTCCTTCTTCCCCTTTCCCTGCCCAAGCTCTTCGTCCCTGCTCTTAACTTTTCCTTAGGACTCCCGTTCTACTAGTACAAACTCAACCCGATTAACCATGAACTTCTTCACCGCTTAATACAAACTCTGTTCCTCAACTCCACTACACTACATAAAACTCTCACCCCCGATCATCACCTCTGGATCTACTATTTTCGACAGTCACCCGGTGCCCTACCTCCCTCTCCACCCCTTGGCATCGCCTGCAGCCCTACCCCTGCCCCCGAAAGTACTGTCTCACCCTATAGGCCCCCCTACCCCATCCAGTGCCGGCTGTCCTAGGATTTCACTATCGTACTCTAGGCCGACTCCCGGGAGCTGTACCATCCTGTCAGAAAAACGGTAGTCCCCGACAAGGCCCCCGGAAAATTGGGAACTCTGACCATCCTAGGGAGCTGAGATAGAACACTGGCCCCCATCTCTCTTCCCACAAGAGCTCTTTATGTCCAGCTCACTATCTGGCTATTGGGAGGAGATACGAAATCCTTAAGATCCAACGAATCCGCAATGATGTCATCATCATTGAAGAAGGCCTCGGAAAGCTTCATGATTCTACCCTAGTTCTGACCCGGGATGCCCGAAACTCTAGGTACAAAACGTGCCGCTGTAACGATACATTTAAATAGATTGCTACGGATCGGGCGGTCATATACCTTGGTTCCGGGTGTTAGTCGTACGGTGGGTGCTGTGGGTGCGGTGTGTAAACCCGGGTGCGGGCGAAGTCACCCACAATTATAAGTACATCTTTTCTAGATTGTGAGTTTATTCAGCTATTGAATTTAGCCAAGCAGGGGCCACTAACGATCCCTAGAAAATTCTTAAATGCATTCGCACGGTTCCCACTTTGACATGCTTACCGGCTTTCCACAAGACTACAATAGACTGCACAATGGATCCATCAACGCCAATACGTACAGCCACCTAGAAAGTATTACTCCTGCGAGACCTACAAATTCAAGCCCCCAACGCCTCAAACAAGTCCCTCCGTGACCCTCTAGTTGAGCACAAGAAGCTGGGAAGCGATAGCGCTAGGTGATCACAACCGTCCAGTCCAACCTCCTTAGGACGGGAAATACTACAGCCTCTAGTCGGTCTTTTCGGAGGCGCTAGTCTTGTTAGGGGGTGGCGATTGTAGAAAAAATGGAGACAGCGGAAGGGGGAATGGAAGTGAAGGCAAGAAAGATGAAATTTGTAGATAATGAGAATCACATCCTTCTTGTTTGTCCTTCCGGTCTGTGGAGCAGCAGACAGTTTATATAGAAAAATACAACAATCTTCCCCACCTCTATTTTTTCAATGAGAAAGTACGAACTGTTGGACTAGAAACGGACCAAGGGAGAAGGAAATAATTTAAAATTTAAAATCTGATGACAGGGCGTGCAGTACTCTAGCTGTAATCCGGATCACTTCAGAACACCAAATAACTATAGATGTCTGAAGAGAAGAAAATGAAGGAGAGAGGGGAGCGGAACAAGTCACTCTCTGGTATTGTGATACAAAATGCTAAATGCGAAGGAGGAACAAAAGGCGTGAAGTGTATTTGGTATATGGAGTGGAAGGTGAATTTCTCACTAGAGGAATTCGTGACGCCCCCGGCCCCCCGCTCAGTACAGTAAACTATATCTAGAACAGGGGGGAAAAGGTAGAAGCATGTGAACTACCGCGTTTCCCACTCTGATACCTATTTTTATTAGTTTATGAGCCATTACGGTTAAATGCTCATTCCATGAGCTGCGTTTCTACCCCCTAGTGTCTCGGTAAGTTGTGTGGGGGTACTTGCGGTGAAAGCCGTCATGACTGAGCACTCGCCCTTGTTCCTGTTCAGGAGATGGTTGTTGGAAACAGCAGTTTGATGGCCGCACTGGGTGTGGGAGATGCCCGTACTCTATGACTGAAGAGGCATGGGTAGTATGCATCAGCGAAGCGACGCACAAACTTTGAAAAAAATGCTTTCACCACCCTGTTTTGTTTTTTCCCTCTCACCTTCTCTCGCTTCGCATGTCTCTTCCTATAAACAACTTTCGGCAAATCTTTCTTTTCCATCAACTTGTCACAATTAGTCACGACTCTCTCTTCCACTTGGCGGCTCCACTCCGCTGCGTGAAACCCTCATCAGTCATTACCTCCGCACCGGTTATTTTAAACAATGGTGGTATGGTGGGGTGGGACGGCCGGGGCGTGTGCCCGTTATCAGAGTGAGGGACTCGTGATAGATGGTGGGTATAGGTGATTGGAAATAGGCTTCACCGATGCCACTTTGTCTATGGGGGTTATAGGTGGGATGGAGTGGGGTTGTGGGATTTCTATTGGGTTGTTCTATAAATGATGTCAAATGCGGCCGTCTTTGATACCGTACATTGTGAGTGGTAGAATACTGAAGAAACAGAGAGGAGAGGGCGCGAGGGGTTCCTATGATAGAGTACGCTAAAAAGAGAGAGAAAGAGAAACTCTAGGCAGGAAAGCGGGGGAAATGAGTGTATGGGTAACAAAAGGAGATAGATGGTGTTGTACTGCACAAGCGAGAGATAAAGAAAATGGAAAAAAGTAACCGGAAAAAACACAAAGAAGTAGAAATTATGGGCCGTATTCCACCTTATTTATCCAGCAGGGAGAGGTAGCCTTTTCCCCCAATCCACTGCGCATGTATAATATAGCAATCACGTATGAAATGGTGGTAATAAAATAGGAGTCAAAGGGGGACTGACAGGGGCGAGGAATTAGAGGAGAAGAATTGAGGAGGAGGAGGGAATAGGGAGGGAGGGAAAATACCGATTGTGAGAGGGGGCTAGGGATCAGGGGGAGGGGCTCCTGCGGTGGAAAGCGGGCAGGCGGGAAAGGATGAAAAGGGAGTTGAAGTAAGTCCGACAGCTTAGGTGAGGGACGGTCTGTGTTTCTTTGGGATGCTTCCCTCATCGCCAGGAGGGATTGTTCTTTTGTTGCTGTGCAAGATGGCCCCTTGTGGCAGAGTCTTCTGCGCCATGTTTTCGGCTTTGTTGGTGTCCATAGGAGTGGGAAGGGAGGGTTTAGGTCCGGAGAGTAATCGCATAACTCCTGCATGTCCTCGGGACGTAGCTATCTCAAGTGCTGTTTTGCCGCCGAGGTCTGGTATGTTGAGATTGAGATCATTTCGTTCTAATAGTAACTTTACGATTCCCTCATGTCCGCCAATTGAAGCGCGGAAGAGTGGCGTCCGGCCACTGTTGGTGTCTTGAGTGTTGGGATTGGTATCTTCTCGTTCCAATAGCAACTTTACTATTGCGTCATACCCGCGCTCCGCAGCCCACCAGAGCGGTGTTCCACCATGTTGGGTGTCTGGTGTGTTGGGATTGAGATCCTTCCGTTGTAATAGCAATCCCACTACTCCTTCATGTCGATTAATCGCAGCACGTAGGAGTGGCGTTCGGTTACTTTTGGTGTTGGTGTTGCGGATGTTGGGATTGGTATCCTCTCGTTCCAATAGCAACTTTACTATTTCGTCATACCCGCGCTCCGCAGCCCACCAGAGCGGTGTTCGACCATATACGGTGTCTGGAGTGTTGGGATTGGTATCCTCTCGATCCAATAGCAACATTACTATTCCGGCATACCCGCGGTCCGCAGCCCACCAGAGCGGTGTTCGACTATATTCGGTGTCTGGAGTGTTGGGATTGGTATCTTCTCGTTCCAATAGCAACTTTACTATTCCGGCACACCCGCGCTGCGCAGCCCACCAGAGCGGTGTTCTACCATGTTGGGTGTCTGGTGTGTTGGGATTGAGATCCTTCCGTTGTAATAGCAACCCCACTACTCCTTCATGTCGATTAATCGCAGCACGCAGGAGTGGCGTTCGGGTACTTTTGGTGTTAGTGTCGGGGATGTTGGGATTGGTATCCTCTCGTTCCAATAGCAACTTTACTATTGCGTCATACCCGCGCTCCGCAGCCCACCAGAGCGGTGTTCCACCATCTTGGGTGTCTGGTGTGTTGGGATTGAGATCCTTCCGTTGTAATAGCAATCCCACTACTCCTTCATGTCGATTAATCGCAGCACGCAGGAGTGGCGTTCGGGTACTTTTGGTGTTGGTGTCGGGGGTGTTGGGATTGGTATCCTCTCGTTCTAATAGCAACTTTACTATTCCGACATACCCGCGGTCCGCAGCCCACCAGAGCGGTGTTCGACCATATTCGGTGTCTGGAGTGTTGGGATTGGTATCCTCTCGATCCAATAGCAATTTTACTATTCCGGCATACCCGCGATCCGCAGCCCACCAGAGCGGTGTCCGACCATATTTGGTGTCCAGGGTGTTGCAATTGAGGTCCTTCCGTTGTAATAGCAACTCCACTACTCCCTCGTGTCCGCCCTCCGCGGCGCACAACAATGGCGTTCGACCATCTAGGGTGTCGGTAGTGTTTGGGTTGATATCCTTTCGCTCCAGGAGCAACTCTACTACTCTGTCATGCCCCCCCTTCGCAGCCCGCCAGAGAGGTGTTCGACCGTACCTAAAATCAGCAGTATCGGGATTGATATCCTCTAGCTCCAATAGAAATTTTACTATCCCTTCATTCCCGCCTTCTGCGGCGCACGACAGAGCTGTTCGACCATCTGAGGGGTTGGCAGTGTTTGGATTGATATCCTTTCGCTCCAAGAGCAACTTTACTACTCTCTCATACCCCCCTTCCACAGCCCACCAGAACGGTGTTTGACCGTGCATAAGATCTGGAGCGTCGGGATTGATATCCTCTCGCTCCAGGAGCAACTTTACTACTCCCTCATGCCCGCCCCTCATAGCCCACCAGAGTGGCGTTCGACCACGTTCGGTGTCTCCAGCGTTGGGATCGATATCTTTTCGCTCCAACAGTAACTTTACTATTCTCTCGTGCCCACCAACAGCAGCCCACCCGAGTGGCGTTCGGCCATAGCTGATATCTGTAGTATTAGGATTTATGTCCTCTCGTTCCAACAGTAGCTTTATTACTCCGTCATGCCCGCCCTTCGCAGCCCACGAGAGTGGGGTTTGACCACATTGGACATCCGAAATATTGGGATTAGCATCTTTGGACTGCAGTAGCATCCTTGCCACACCCTCATAACCTCTTATCGTTGCCCATATGAGCGCAGTTCTACCCACGGTATCGATTGCATTAATATCCCATTCCTTCGTTGCCAAGAGGGCAGCAACTATCTCCACATTCCCAAGAAGTGCCGCTCCATGGAGCCCCGTGGGGCCGTTGAGGCTAGGCATTTTAAAATCCCAGTCCCACCTGTATAGATTCTTGCGATAATGGAGCAAGAGCAACTTAGAGGATATGTGGTGTTCGAATCCAGGCAAGAGTTGCAGCGCGAGTGGACTCACACTCTCAGTCTTCTCCCTTCTTATGTGCTCTTCCCAGTAGCAAGAGGCATATTCAACAAGGGGGAATGTCTGCGGTGCCGAACTAAGAGCAGGAAATAACTCCCGAACGCACTGAAAATTGAGGTACGTCAAGCAAACCTCCGCTATCATCGTGTGTGGGCTTTGGAACAGGCGAGGATTATTAGATAAATACTCATGTAGAGTGAAGTGGACAAGCCGGACGGTTGAAGAATATCCCTCAACCGTGATAAGCCCTAAAGAGCAGCCCAGGATAGTTCGAATTTCAGGAATGTTCTCACGATCCATATCTAGCGATTCTTTCTTTACGCCTAAAGCATGGCATAGCTCGCTAGCGTGTAATGGTCGCTCCGCATTCGATACCCACATCAGGGCTTCCATTCCAAGCCTGGATCCACCCCCTTTCTGCGCTCCCATGCGTGTGAGGGTTGTTTCGTACCCATCTCCCAAATGCTTGCCCTTGGTCATCTCGTTCAACTTTTCCCTTCTCGCAGAGATGGTAACCTCCCCCAGGATTGCGTCGATATTTAGGGAAACAAGGAGGAATCTTCACACCACGGTTGGTAAATATAGGATCATGAATGAGGTGGGGATTATGGATGCTCCAACTCACATTTCCGAGATCCGCTCCGGAATAATTCTCATGATGTCCGTCCGTAAACTATCGGACATCGCCACACGCTGTGGGTCCATCTCCAGCTTCTTCTCCAAATACCTTCTTACGTCCTGTGTTTTCGGACTAATAGGTATTGCAACACAATTGGTGAAATGTCTTGTAATCTCGCCCTCAACCTGAGGCCTCCCAGTGAGATATATTCGGGTCCTCGGTGACTCCTGAAGGATATCCCTCAGCGACCCAAGAAGCTCTAGCAGATGCTTAGGAATGCACTCATCCAATGCATCAATGCAAATAAACACCTGGGGTAATGTAGCGAGGGCTTCCTTCAACATCTGGACCATATCCGGAAGTCTTAGGCCTCGACCCCCGACCTCCATTTTCGCCTTTTGAAACGCTTTTCGCACATGTTCCAGCACTTCGCCCCTAACCACCAGTTGTTTAAGGATTGCTCCGATGATATTGGTAGCTGTCTGGTCATGCTGGTCGCGGAAGTCGCAGTAGAACATCGCTATTGCAATGTCTTCTTCGCAAGGTTCATCGCACAGGTCGTCGATTACTAACGAACTAATATTGCTAACCGTCAGCGATAATTCCTACTTCTTCCAGATGAACCGAGCACTCACCTCAGATACGTCTTCCCCACTCCTGGATTCCCGTAGCAAAATAAGACCCCCTTATCTTCCCCACCCTCATTACTCCTCCACTCCCGAAACTCCTTTGTTTCCAAAAGCCAGTTCCCCACGCCATCGACCCTGTCGGTACGCACATCCTGATGTCTCCCCCTGGGGTCCAGTGGTGAGAGCCATCGCATCACCTCCGGGTTCTCATCGGCTATGACATTATTCACGGTGATGCTCCTGTTATGGCTGTTCGTTACGTTATTGCAGTTGACATTACCATCGCCGATCCAGTTCCGATACGATGTGTAGCTCATTCTGTGTCCAAACCGTCGGTCTAATGTAGATATGCTTCCGCGATAATTCTGCTAGCGATAGGAGGCTCAACTAAATTTTCACTAGCAGGGCTGAGAAAAGAGGGGCGACTCCAAATGCTAAAATTACCACCCAATCCTCTCCCGCTGAGTAAACACCAGCACATTAACCGCCGTGAGATATGAACTCAACATCACAGAACCCAACGCTAACACTGATTCTCGGGTGGCGGGGCAACCCATGCTCAATGGGCTCCTCGGAATATATGATTTCGTTCCTCACGAATATATCATTGGGGCCCTATATTCTAGTGCACTTTACAGCATGTACCAAGGTTGAACAGTCGTCTACCTAAACAGAGTGAGCATGCAATTATCTTGTCAGAAACTAGGGTAAAGAGTGTAAATATCGCGAGGCAACGAGTAGTAAAGCTCCCTCGACGATCAATGAACTACCCTAACCGTAAAGTTAACTCCTTCTTAGAGCGGTCAGATTATTGTTATCTTAGTTGCGATCAACGTGACGAGAGCAACTGATCTGAAACCCAAAAACTTCTGTCCTTGGTCAATGGGAGTTGATGTTTATCCGCTCGGCTAAATGAGCTGCTTAGCGACTAGGACAGAAAGAGCCAGGTAACTCAGCACAAAGATTTCACACTAGGCCTTTAACGATGGCTAGTGTGTGGATCTCCTAGGTCATCTGCTCAGTCTGGTAGTTCTCCGCCAGCCTGACCCCCCGAATATTACCTCTGCGACTTACCCTGAACAATAAACTTGGAAACACGATCGCGCACGGTAGTGAATGCGGATTCCAGGAGGACAACCGAAGAATATAGGAGAAGTGAATACTAAGAAGCGCCAAAAATATATCGGTAACCTTTGGTGATATAATTCACTGATGCGATACGAGCGCATCCAGATGAAACGCCAGAGACCGGACCTAATAGCTCTTGGTACAGTACAGGAAAACTGCGCAAGGAGAGATAACAGTTTGTGTTTGGCACAAGGTGTATCTCCTCACGGCCTGGATAGTAAAATGTCTCAAAGATCTACTCGTCATGGGAACTGAAAACGATTTATGAAAGAACTATCAACGTTCTAAATATGGCTGTAGGGTTTAGCATTAATTTGGACCTTGCTTTAATCTTGAGATATCATACTACTAGTATGATACTACCGCAGAACCTCGGATAGATACAGTCACGTAGGTATTCTGCCAACCAGAAAGGCTGTAGGTGCCTTATTTTCCTTTTTCACGCCAACCCTAAGTATTAATAGCAAATAACGCTGGTACGGGGCTGTCGCGATCACCCCCCTCGGAAACCCCAGAGGGTCACCCAAATCACCATTACACTAGCACAAATTGTCGCAGCAAATATGCACAAGCCCAACGCCTCCGAAGTAAAAATAACAAGCGAATATTTACCTCAGTCCCAGCAGAGCTAAACTCCTCCCGCAACCATAGAGCCCCAAGCACCAATTAATGAAGTGCAGCTTTAATTACCTGCAGTCAATATAGCATGTGAGGCAGCATTCTCTGAACATGGCAAAAACCGGCAGGTGAGGAACAGGGAACAATAAAAGATGTTGTTTGTCACCATATTTTGACAAAGTCACTTTTTGCTTAGTAAAGCTGTGCTCGGATGGACGATGTACCTGGACATGTAAACTCTAACAATTATCCTCAAGCTCTAACCCTGCCCCGCCTTCCTTTATATTACCCGACCAAAACCTACCCCCCATGGTGGCTCACCACTTCATTTATTCATCGCTCGCAAACCCATTTAACTTAGGCACTTCATACTAGTGCGTGCTTAACCATCCTATAGAGTTGGGATATGGCTACTAGCTCAGGAATGCTCCCTTAGAGCTGAATGCTTGGAACCCTTTTTTATGGAGGGAGCAGATAAAACCTGAAGGTCGCCTTCCAAGAGGGCATACCTACAGATTAGACTCCAGTATTCCTACCCAGGGCATTGATTCCATTTGTTTGACTTAATTTCGAAATAGGGGTGGGAGTTCTTAAATCATGAAATATCACCACTCATTCTCCGTCTATCCCTGTCAGAAATGGCCGCATACTAAGGCCCCTGTGGTACGCGTACGCACTGGTGAAGAGCGCTAAAGCTATCAAAGGTTTTCTCCCACCCGTTTTTCTTCCCTTCCTGTCCTCTCCTAACCTAACTTCTTCCCCCCTGTTCTTAATTTTCCTCAAAGCATTCCTCTCCACACACTCAACTCATTCGATCATGAACTTTACCGCTTAATACAAGCTCTGTGTCTCCAGCTGCACAAAACTCTCATCGCCGATCATTACCTCCGCATCCATTATTTTCGACTCTCCCCAGCTGTCCTTCATCTCCCCCTCACATACTGTCCCTTAGCATCCCCTGCAGTCTTACCCCTGCCCCCGGAAGCACCACCTCATCCTATGGGGCCCGCTGCCTGAGCCGGGGCTGGCCGTTCTAGGATTTCACTTTTAGACTCAGATCGACGGAAAATGCGAGGACGAAACGAAACGGTAGGAGTTCACACACCGAAAATACGATCGCACAACTAAGGAGCGGGGAAGTTCTCTTCGTTCAACCACACACTCACTAGTAAGGAACGGTAAGGACGGGAATGGATATAACCTCAACAAAGCCCTCCTATCCTTCTATGGATCACCAAACATGCTCGTGCTCTTGCAGGTATGTCCCCCCTTCCCCTTGCTCACTCCCGTGATAACAAAGGAAAGACAAACTCCCACCGTGTATTCGGCTCTTTCGCACCCTTACAAATTTCTCGCTTTCCTGACCGGGGAGCATTGATCCAAAACCTAAGCGTATTCCTGCAGCCAAAATGCTTTCCCTGAAGCCAACGCACATCCCCGGCAAAATTCCAACAGCGGAGCGACTATCATGAGGGCATGCTGAGCAGTATCTCGCGATGCGATTTCTAATATTCGCTACCCTAGACACTCCTCGAAGCCCTTAGGCCCTTCCGGTCCCCTTAACGGTCTCCCATGTAGGGCTGAGAGGGCCCCCCGGACCGGTGGGAACACTAACTATGCTAGGAATATGTGGCAGAAAGTTAGCACCCATACTAAAACAACACTGCATGTCGATGTCGCCGATAGAGGAGAAACAAGGTCCCAAAAATCCATGAAATCCATGAAGAAGCGGCACTCCGGAGAAGACATTGGCAAGATTCACAATCCAACCCTTGTCCCCACCGGTGGTGGCGAAAGCTCGAGGTATAAACCATGTCGGTACAGCAAGACCTTGGGATACACGACTACGGGCCCGGCAATCATATTAGATTCTCGGACGCCTGCAGTGCAATTGTTGCAATGTGCAAACCCCGGATATGGCGGTTTTCTCCTACAATTTCAAGTACAATTTTGTGGCTTGTGAGTTTGCCAGGCAAGGGTCACTGCCTATTCCCTAACAAATCCTTAAACGGATTCGCATAGTACGTGCTCTTATCTGTTTACCGGTTCTCCGCAAGGCCGCAACAGACGGAGCAGCGGACCTACTCACGCCCATCAATGCAGCCTCCTAGGAGGCATTACTCCCTCCAGACCTACCGATCGATATCCTAAATGCGGCAAACGAATCCATCCAGACCCCTATCTGAGTACACGCAACCCAGGAGCTACAGCACACAGTGTTCCCAACCGTCCAGTCAGTCCACCTTTGGAGTAGGACGGGACTGACTATAGCTCGTAGCCGGTCTTTCCGGAGGCGCCAGTGTTTTGAAGTGTCGATTGCGGAAATGTGGAGGAGGCTGAACAGGGAATGAAGGTGAAGACAAGGAGGATGAGGTTTGTGGATTATGGGAATTGTATCTTTCTTGCTTGTCCTTACTATCTATGGAGAAGCAGACGGTTTATATAGAAAATACAATAACCTTCCCGAGCTCTATGTTCCTGGAACCAGGGCAATGAGAAAGTACTAAGAACTTCCTTCATTACGGAAATTCTTCCAAAGGTGCTACTACAACAGCGGAGTTTCAGTTCCCTTTGTCACCAGCATTTAGATACATCCCCCTCTCTCCTCTCTTGCCATTTCCGGCCGTATAAGCGAATCCTTATATACCATACGAACTAGGAACACTAATTTCTCCTCCTCGGATTCCTACTGAGCGACGGGGGTGACTAATAGCGGAACCTCAACAAGACAAGGAGAGTACAAATCAAAGGATAAGTGATTCCGAACTGTGGTGATGAGAGGGAAAATGATAGTGGAGGAAAAGGGGAGAGGGAAGGAGAGATGGAAGTGTAGATTACAAGCTATACTCCACAGCCAGGGCTACAAGGTTAATTTCCATTCACTATAGTGTATGAGCTAGAGTTCATATATCAGGCAAAGGCAGTAGTCCTTTTGCCACATTCGCTCGGGGTGTGTGATGTAGCAATAATCCATTAAATAAATAGGAGTGATAAGTTTAACAAGCTGTGGCTGATAAGAGAGAGAAAGCAGGGGCAATTGCCAAACTCCTGTATGTCTTCAGGACGCTGCTAATTCAAAGGCTGTTTAGTCACTTGGGCCGTGGTAGTTGGGAATAAAATCCTCTTGTTCTAATATCATAGCAGCTTGACTATTTCCTTATACCCCCTCTCGGTAGAGCAGAAGAGTAATGCTTGATTATAGAAAGCTAGTACTACCTCGCGTTGCTAAGAAAAAAAGCTATGTATCCCATCGTTCCTAGAAGGGACAAATTTGTCCCTTTTGCTGACGAGTACAACGCCACCGCCACTCAAAATTTGAATTCTTTTCCTTTTGACTCTAGACTTCGCTGGAACACAAAGGAAGTCCAAGGGTATTTGAAACAATAATTACAAA
>Ga0307510_10007752_pt1 | contig 12805 bp, 12 predicted proteins | sample 12_EM_MG_FD_207224 | JGI IMG/M metagenome (GOLD analysis project Ga0307510, IMG submission 207224) | Populus trichocarpa ectomycorrhiza microbial communities from riparian zone in the Pacific Northwest, United States - 12_EM | ecosystem: Host-associated > Plants > Roots > Unclassified | place... | reverse complement strand
TGGGTAGTATAGATATCAGAATTGGATGGATTGGTTAAAGCCGCCAGCATCAGGTTCTTTTTGAACTCTTCATCATTAACCATTTTGTCATGATTATAACCTAACGGAACCGAAGCAAAGCAGGTAAAAAAATCGAGATAGGTGCGTTTGTATTTAGCATCATACATATACACCCCTTTACTTTTTTCCATATCAAAAGTAAGATCAAAGCCATCGGCAAGGATATGTTTCTTAAGAGAATCCTGCACATTTTCGGGAGCAACTAATAGGTTATACATAAGCAATTGGTTTGTTCAAATTTACGAAAAAGTGCTCAAAAACAATAATTTAGGCTGTTTTTGAACCGATCGGCTAAAAAGTAACTTTAAATTGTTTAAACCTATATTTTGGACTGATTGCAAAAATAGTTTTAAGGGCTTCCGGGGATCTTTTGTTTTTGAAAACGGAATTTTCGGCGTGAAGAGCTTACGAAACTTGACTTTTAAACTTATCCTTCATCCCCAACAGACCCCAAATGCCGCCGGTATGAATGGCTAATATCCGGGTGCCAGGTTTGAAGTAACCTTTAGCTGCCAGGTTATATAATGCATATAACATTTTCCCGGTATAAACTGGTTCGATCAATATCCCGGTTGAGGCGACAAATTGTTTAACAAACCCAATAAGCTCATCATTCACCTTTCCATAACCGCCAAAGTGATAACCTGTATGTAGGTGGTAGTTTGATGGTTTCTCTAAAAGGCCATCAATATCTTTTATCAAAAACTCACCATTTTTTAGAACCGGTATCCCGTGAAATTGGGTTAGGAGATTATTATCTGATATCCCGTTGATAATACCCGCCGCTGTAGTGCCGGTACCGCAAGCGCAGAAAATATGGTCGTAGGTATCCGTTAATTTATTAACCAACTCACTGCAACCTTTTGCGGCGAGAGCAGATGCACCGCCCTCATCAATAAAAAAAGCATCAGGGTCATCAGCAAAATACTGATTAAATAAATTTAATTTATCCCGGTAACTCTCGCGGTCAGTAAACAATAAATTCATGCCATGCAGGCGGCATAAGAATAGGGTATCATTATTTACTTCTTCACCACGCACAAAGCCCGTAGACTTAAACCCGAATCTTGCTGCCGCAGCAGCAGTTGCCAGTAAATGATTAGAATATGCGCCGCCAAAGGTGACTAAATGGATTTTATTTTCTATTTGGGCTTGTTTTAGCAGGTATTTTAGTTTTCGCCATTTATTACCTGATATGATGGGATGGATCAGGTCATCGCGCTTAATGAAAACCTTTAAGCCCTGTTCATCAAATAATTTATCCTGAATTTGATGGACAGGGCTAAAGATCTCAAAATCGATATTCATTCAACAAATTTAGAAACCAAATCCGATACCCGCGCTAACCGACTGGTATTTTGCCAGGCTGTACGAAGCATACAGGCGAAAAACGGCCAGGTCTAACTGGAAACCAAGATCAGCACGCATACCGCTAACAGTATTTTCTTTAATGTTGATCGGGTTGCGGAATGTAGTATAAGTGGGCTGGGCAAGAAGCGTTGCACCCGTTGTAATTGGATAATTGCCAACTGCGGCTACGTTAGCATTTGCTGTACTATAACCAATAGCGAGAAATGGTGTGAAAAATACCAGCTTTTTCGAGATAATGGCCTGTGCCAGGAAACTATTGAAATGTCCCTCAAAATGCTGGTTGCTAAAATCGGTCGACTGCTGTGCGTTTTCAGGCTGTGCACCCTCATCGGGCTGTACATCTAATGGCACGCTCATATTAAGCCTGCTGTACGCCAGTGCGATGGCGAGGTCAAAAGGTATAATTCTGTCGGCCCTTTTACCAACAAAATCCTGTATGATATTGTGTTTTATTCCAATACCAATCATTGAAACTGACCCAACATCACTTCCGAAATTGATTTGCGGCATTCCTCTTAGGGTTATATCGGTGTTTTTTGGTAAACCGATGGTCAACTGTACCTGGGGTGAGGGTATGATGGATAACTTACCCGATGGCATCTGAAATTCACTTACTTTCTGATGGTTATCATCATAAAAGTTAAGGGTAGGAGGAGTTCCATTTTTGTCGCCCGCAAATGTAGGCGTAATAGTTTGGGTTGGGTCTTTTGGTCCGACGTGATCAGATAAGCCAATCTTTGTTACATCGAATGATTTATCCGATGACGGAACAAGCGCTCCCGTTGCGCTGATGCGCAGATCAAAATGGAGCAATTTTTTTGTCTTGGCTGTATTGTTCCAGTTGCTGTTCATACCGTTACCAAAACCTTTAAAAAGCGGCTCGGCATAAGCATTTAATAGTTTGGTGGCATCCCCGGGACCGGATTTTATCAGATCTGAAAAAACACTTTGAGCAGATGACCTGAAGCCAGTAACCAGAATAATAACAATAATTAATAGGGGCGTAATTCTTTTCATAATTTTAGATTGTAGCATATTTATCAATAAACAATAGTTAAAAAAACGAGTACTTTTGCTGCAATGACAACCGATAACGAGCTATTAGAGCAGGAAGAACAGGATTTATACGAACATCTCCGGATAATGGTTGATAAAGGGCAGTCCTTGCTGCGCATCGACAAATTTTTAATGCACCGCGTTGAAAACGCTTCACGCAACCGTATCCAAAACGCTATTGAACAGGGGAATGTTTTGGTAAATGAAAAAGCAATAAAAGCAAGTTACAAGGTTAAACCGCTTGATGTGATCTCGGTAGTATTGCCCCATCCGCCACGCGATACGGAAGTATACCCTGAAGATCTGCCCCTGAATATTGTTTATGAGGACGACGATGTACTGGTTGTGAATAAAGAGCCGGGCATGGTGGTGCATCCCGGTTATAATAACTATACAGGCACTTTGGTAAATGGACTGGTATTCCATTTTCAGCAATTGCCCACGCTGCCTGGTAATGACGGCCGGCCGGGATTGGTGCACCGGATAGATAAAGACACGTCAGGATTACTACTTATCAGTAAGAACGAGCGTTCGATGACCTACCTGGCGCGCCAGTTTTTTGATCATACCATAACAAGGAAGTATACCGCAATGGTTTGGGGTGATATTGAAAAGGACGGAACAGTAACAGGCTACATAGGCCGGAGTGTAAACGACAGGCGTGTAATGGCCATTTATGACGATCCTGAGAAAGGAAAATGGTCGGTAACTCATTACAAGGTATTAGAGCGGCTAAACTATGTGACACTGATAGAATGCCAGCTGGAGACTGGTCGTACGCATCAGATAAGAGCACATATGAAGCATATTGGTCATCCTTTGTTCAATGATGCAACTTACGGGGGGGATAAAATATTAAAGGGCACCGTTTTTAGCAAATACAAGCAGTTTGTTGAAAATTGCTTTGAGCTGATGCCACGCCAGGCGCTGCATGCGCAGACATTGGGTTTTACACATCCAAGTACAAAAAAATATATCCACTTTGAAGCGCCTTTACCACAGGATTTTGAAGCGGTTTTACAAAAATGGCGCAAATATTCTAATACAGATGTGAGTATTTAGGTGCTAGATTTGGGAATAAATAATAAGCATAAACCTAAAACATAAATCGGAGTGTGAAGTTCATAATTCACATCTGTAACTAAAGGTCAAATCATGGTGCCCCTGTTTATAAATTTTAATGGCGAATTGCTCCCTGCCGACAACCGATTGCTGACAACAGCTAATCGCGGCTTCAGGTATGGTGACGGCTTGTTTGAGAGTATGCGCTTAATGAAGGGGCAATTAAAATTTGCCGATCTGCATGCCGACCGCCTGCAACGCGGAATGAAGGCTTTAAAAATTGACGGTTATTCGCAGATGGATACCTGGTTTTTAAAAGAAAAGGTGGAGCAATTGGCTGCCCGCAATAAAATTAAACATGGCCGCCTGCGCTTGACTGTTTACCGCGACGCGGAGGGTTTATATACACCCACACAAAATAAGATGGGTTATTGCCTGGAGTTACAGCCAATGGATGAGCCGCGTTATTTTTTGAATGACAAGGGCCTGATTATGGATATTTTTACTGAAGTGGCTAAACCGACTAATCTTCTGTCGAACATAAAGACCTGCAATTCCCTGATCTATGTGCTGGCCGGGATATTTAAAACCCAAAACCGGCTGGATGACACCTTTCTTCTGAATCAAAACGGGTTTTTGTGTGAGGCCGGCAGCTCGAATATATTCGTTTGGTACAAGAGTCATTTGTACACACCTGCATTAAGTGAGGGCTGTGTAGAGGGAGTGATGCGGCAGATCGTAATCAAATTGGCTAAGCAAACCAACATCCCTTTTACTGAAGCACAGATCAATCCCGATATATTGTATGAAGCCGACGAGGTGTTTTTGACCAATGCCACCCAAGGTATACAATGGGTGATGGGCTACGGGGTAAAGCGATATTTCAACCAGCTAAGCAAAGGGTTGATAGGGGAGTTGAATAAATTATAGTGGAATAAAATAAAACGGTTAGTTTGTAAGGTTTTCTTGTATATATTTAGGGGATAAAACCTATAACCAATCATGAAACCCATAACAATATTATCTGCCCTTGTATTATTTGCAATTTGTTTTTCCTGTAATAGAGCCCCTTCAATTCATTCTCCGGCTAAACAACCAGAAACACCTAAACCTTTGCAAGATGATAGCAAAGATGTAAGTATTTTGTCAAAACGTACGCCTGATAATCTATTGGAGTCGATTTACTCGGACCTTATTGAAAAGAATGCTGATTTGAAAGGACTGGAAGATCAGAGAAAACATTTTAATGAAGGCCGTGAAGATAGCCTGAAGGCTTTTAATAATTACGATTCAAAATCCAATAGTTATTATAGTTCGGCCTTTGAAACTTTGGACAGGATAAAGGATACTGTTATAAAACAAAGATTACGCGCATTGTTAGTTAACAGCCAAAAGAAATATGCTGATAAAATATCAAAATATACTTCGCTGATTAATAAAATGCACAACGAGGATACAAGCACATCCAATTATTATCTGACTTTACAGTTAGCTGCTACTCTCCCAGTGATAGAAGACTACCAGGATAAGCATCTGGCAGATGGAAAAAGTGTAGAAGCAATAGCTAATGAGTCAGGGAATTTAAACAGGCACACAAAAAAATTGGCTGAGAAATACGAAGCTAAGGCAAATGTGAAAAAATAAGAACGGCGGATTATGCGACGGCTGTGCTTTTGATGGTTTCTAATATTCCATCCCACAAGGCAATGCGTTCTGCTAAAGATTCCTTTACCGCATTAGTGGCTTGTATCCATTTGTTATCGTCATCGCCGCATAGTTCGGCAGTCATCTGGTAGGCTAGTTGCGAATGATGTTCTCCGTCCACTTCAATATGCCTTTCAAGATAGTATAAAAGGGTATCCACTTTGCCCGGAAACTGTTGGTTGATCTCCTTTACCATGCTGATAAACATGCCGGGTATCAAATCCTCGCGTCCAAAAGTAAATACCGCGGCGCATAAATAATCATTGCGGGCCTCTATCACATCAAAAGTATGCTGTACAAACTTGCGGGCAGCTTGTGGAATCTCCGCAATAATGAGCGCCTCATCAATAGTCTTGCCGCTGGTAAGTTCGGCAAACAGGTTGTTGATCCCATTGTCCGTACAGCCTGCTTCCAGCATGGCTTGTTTATATAGTTCAAAATGACTAATTCGGTTGCCGTTGGCATCAACATCACTTTCCTCACCCAATACAATTTCATTGATCAGGTACCGGGTAGTGGCATTTCCAACAGGCATCCAGGGTACATCTGTGGAGGTAAGTGTTTGCTGCAATGATTTAAGCAGCGACATGAAATCCCACACGGCAAATACATGGTGCTCCATAAAAATATGCAGATCATCTATAGTGCGGATGTTTTTGTAAAGATCGTGCCCGATCAGTTGCTGGCGAAGCGTTTCAATTTCAGCTTTTAACTTTGCTATTCTTGCGGATTGCCCGTTTGTCATCATCGCGCAAAAATAGATTTTAATTGATTTGCAGACAGCAAATTATTGATTTATGACGTTAAACTGATGTGCGTGTAAGGGTAGCCCCCATGGGGCATAAAACGTCTTTCTTTTTTTGTCTACAAAGCTGTAGCTCCTACGGAGCATCCACGTTGCAAGCCATAGCTTGTGGGACACTCTGTAGAGGTTATTTTTTTACTCCTACCAAGCACCCACATTGCAAACCACAGCTGATAGGATACCCCATAGGGGTAATCGCTTTGTAGAAAATCATAGAGAAGAATTTTTGCTCCATAGGAGCAACCCTCTATAGGCGAGTCCTATTCCGGCGATTTGAAAATATATTTCTCGTCAAAATCGATGTCGAAGCTTTTAAGCAACTGCCGGTATTCATCCAAAAATGTAAATTTTTTGTGATGCTCCTGTTGATTCAATATATTTTACGACCTTATCGATATGTGACCTGCTATAGCTAAATGCACCATAACCTTCTTGCCATTGAAATTTTACAGGAGTAAGCTTTTCTTTATTTATCCATTCAGAAGAGTCACCTTTTATCAAGCGCATTAAATCAGAAATGGATTGAGCCGGATTTAAACCTATAAACAAATGCAGATGGTCAGGCATATTATTAATTGCCAAGACCTTATGTCCATTATTTTGTGTGGTAGCTATGATATAACGACGTAAACGCTCATCCCAACTGTCATGTAATAAAGAGGCGCGATATTTTACAGCAAACACAAAGTGAATGTATAATTGGGTGTAGGTGTTCGCCATTAATGTGATATTTAGGTTTATTGGATTGCCCCTACAGGGCATAAAATATTCTTTCTTTTTTCTACAAAGCGGTAGTTCCTACGGAACATGCTAACTTTAGTGATTTTACAACCTCACCCCCCTCAAAAACTCCTGTATGCCCATACGCTTTTTACCTTCCATCTGCACATCGGTCAAATGTATAAAGCCATCTGTAGCGGAGACTTTCAAAAATGTCCTGTTATCAGAAAAAAACTCGCCGGGCTGGTCACCGGTTTCTGCCAATTCATATTCTGCGTTAAAAACTTTTAATATTTTGTCGTTCAGCGTAGTATATGCTGTGGGATACGGGCTGAGCCCTCTTATAAAATTATATACTTTTTCGGCAGGCTGATCCCAGTTGATGTTACAATCTTCCTTAAATATTTTGGGTGCATGTTTCAGCTCAACACCAACCGTCAGATGCTCCTGTGGATTTTCGGTATAACGGCCGCTTTCTACAGCTTTTACCGTTTTAACTAATAGCCCTGCGCCTTTGTCCATTAGGCGGTCATGCAGCTCGCCTGCCGTTTCATGACCGGTAAGCGTGATCTTTTCGGTAAATAAAATATGACCGGTGTCTATTTCATGCTTTAAAAAGAAAGTAGTCACGCCGCTTTCCTTTTCGCCGTTTATCAGTACCCAGTTGATAGGGGCAGCCCCACGGTATTGGGGCAACAAAGAAGCATGCAGGTTGATGGTGCCTATCGGCGGCATGTGCCATACTACCTCTGGCAGCATACGGAAAGCAACTACCACCTGTAAATCGGCATGTAAGGATCTTAATTCTTCAAGAAATTTTTCGTCCTTCAATTTTTCGGGCTGAAGTACTTTTAGGCCATTGGCTACGGCATATTGTTTAACGGCGCTTTCGCTCACCTTTTGCCCGCGACCCGCAGGTTTATCAGGAGCGGTAACCACACCAACAATATCACTTCCCGATTGGATCAGGGCATCCAGCGATGCCACGGCAAATTCGGGTGTGCCCATAAAAACAATTCTCATAAGCGGTATAAAGTGCTAAACTATGGTAAACTGTATTTTCTTTGTCAATTATATAACAGATACTTCTTTCGCATCTCCTTATACCTGCTCAATTCCGGCTCCCAGCTTTTTCGTATCTCTTCTTCAGTTTTTCCGGCTTCAATTTGTTTCCTCAACTGGTCTGTTCCCGCCAGTTTGGTAAAATAAGCATTGAAAAAATGCTCCTTGTCCGGAAATACATTGTATAATTTTATCAGCCACAATATATCGATTTTTTTGCTAATTCTGAACTGGTTCACGTCATATCCCCTTAAATCAAGGCCAAAGCAAAGCTTATCTTTTTGCGGCGGATCTTCGCTCATACCCGGTACGCTGATCGGAGTAAAAGCAAACCTGTATTGTCCCTTTAACAAAGGATGGCCAAGTATCTGGAATGGAACGAGTGTACCCCTGCCCAAACTGAACGTGGTGCCTTCAAACAGACAAACACTGGGATAAAGTAAGATTGATTGTTGGGTATTTAAATTGGGTGAAGGATTAATGGGTAGCTTATAAGGTGTATTATGATTGTAGCCAGATACTTTAATTATTTTCAATTTGCACTTAACACGGTCTTTTAGCCAGCCTTCGCCATTGATCATTTGTGCGTATTCAGCCAACGTCAAACCATGAACAATTGGCAAAGGGTCAAGCCCAACAAATGAACGGTAAGTGGTATCCAGCATAGGTCCGTCAACATAAAAGCCATTCGGATTGGGCCGGTCCAATATCATCAGTTCAATATGATTTTCGGCGCAGGCCTCCATTACATAGTGCAGGGTAGACAGGTAGGTATAAAACCTGGCTCCTACGTCCTGTATATCAAATATCACCAGGTCGAGACCCTTAAGATCGGCAGGGGTCGGTTTGTAGTGTTTGCCATATAGTGAAATAGCAGGAATCCCGGTTTTTGGGTCGACGCTATCGTTAACCGATGCCCCGTTGCTGGCAGTTCCCCTGAAACCATGTTCGGGGCCGAATATTTTTTTAACGCGAATACCCAATTTTAATAAGCTGTCAACGCTGGACACCTCGTTCTTACCAATTATTGATGTTTGGTTGATCACCATGCCCACGTTCTTGTTTTTCAGGTAGCTTACGTAGAGTTCAGTCCTGTCAGCGCCAGTGCGTAGTGGCTCTTGCCCGAAGGTTGTTACAGGCAAACCTATTTTAAGGAGCAGTGCAAATAGTAATAACTTTTTCATAGGTATATCTTTTACCAAAAATATAACGCACAAATACGGATAAATGTCAGATCAATTCAACCGAAATCTGCATATTTGCTAAAGTACAAAAATCATTCTGCATTGAGTTTCGCCTCATTTATATCTTCACGCATTTCGTTCCAATCAAACCGGACCTTTTCCAAGCTAATTGTACGTATAGCTGTCGTGGGTATCATGCTGGGCTTAGGGGTGATGATCCTGTCCATTGCTGTAATAAGAGGGTTTAAGTCAGAGATCAAACAGAAGATCAGGGGATTTGCAGGGGATATCCTGGTTCAGAAATTTGATAATAATTACTCTGATCAGAACTCGCCTTTTAATATTGATAATGCCTTTATTAAAAAGGTACAGGCAAATCCATTATTTACGCACATTATGCCGACCGCCACCAAGCCGGGCATCATCAAAACCCGTACGGAAATAGAAGGCGTTGTAATGAAGGGGGTGAATAAAAACTACGACTGGACCTTTTTTAAGAAAATACTTGTTGCAGGTAAAGTGATTGATTTTACGGATACGGTTGAGGCACAAAAGCAGATCATGATATCGAGTTACACGGCAAGCAGGCTAAAGTTAAAAGTCGGTGATAAATTCCTGATGTATTTTGTGCAGGAACCTCCTTTAAAAAAGCGGCCTTTTTATATCACCGGTATTTTTGATGTTGGTGTCGAGGACATTGACAAAACTTTTGTTGTTGGCGATCTCTCGCTACTGGTAAAGCTTAACAATTGGAACCCGGATGAGATAGGGGGGTATGAACTAAGAGTCTCAAACTTTGAACGTCTTGATGAAGCCAATGACTTTTTGAGTGATAAAATGCCCTTGAAACTAAAGTCATATACGGTCAGCGATTCATACCCAACAATTTTTGAATGGCTAAAATTGCTCGACGTAAACGCACAAGTGATGCTGATACTTATGCTGATAGTGGCTACCATCAATATGATCTCGGCATTGCTTATTATCATATTGGAGCGTACTTCTATGATCGGTATGTTTAAAGCTATGGGGGCAGGAAACTGGACTATTCAGAAAATCTTCTTATACAATGCATCCTATCTTATTGGTATCGGATTGATCCTGGGTAATATATTCGGACTGGGAATAAGCTTTTTTCAGTCCGGCACGCATTTCTTCAAACTGGATGAAGCATCCTATTACATGACGTTTGTACCAATAGAGGTACATTGGACCGATATGGTCCTTCTCAATTTAGGCACACTTGTAATCTGTCTGCTGGTTCTTATTATACCCTCCACATTGGTAACCAGGATAACCCCGGTAAAGGCAATCCGGTTCAAGTAGACACGATTAAAAGATTTTAGAGATTATGTTAGATTCATAAACAGGGTAATCCTGAAAATCATTCAAATCTTATAATCGTGTCTTTATTTTCTCTTCGCTTGTAAACTAAATTTAAGATTCAATCCGCCCGAACCAAATTTGATCTGCTGTGAACCAAGGCCTTCAATCGGATATTTCAGGAATGGTTCAATGATCAGGTCATTGCCACCGATTCTATATCCGGTACCGAATGAAAAATTTAACGTTTTTGCAAAATAAAAGCTGCTGAAACTTTGATGCAGCGACTGATCGGCTGTTTGTGATAAATTGGAAGCAAAAGGCGTTACTAAATTATAGGTAGATGTATAAGTCTCATTTATAAACGTACCGGAGCTTACGCCCAACGAAACAAATGCTGCGTTTTTCTCAGGATTAAACTGGTATTTCAAGTTGATAGGGACGTCTAGGCCTACCAGGTTAGCGTTGTAATTTTTCAAAGCCGGTGTAGCTGCCGCAAATGCCAATTGATTGTCGGCAGAAGCAATTGATGAAGCCGCGGCATTTAATTTCGCCGTATTGGATGGTAGCTGGCTGCCAAAACTTAATGTGTTTTGGGCAATCGACACCCCTGTAGACAGATTGAGTTTTCTGCTCAATCTAATATCCGAACTAATGCCCGCGCCAAGGTTCATCTGGTTGTTGCTTCCTTTTGCATAGTTTACGTATGAGGTTGCATATACTCCAAAACGCACGGCCCTGTCTGTAAGTTCTGATTTTTCCTGCTTCTTGTTTTTAGGGATTTCATCATCTGCAAAAAGTGTTTTATTGGGCTTTTTCGCCTGTTCCTGCATGTTGATACCAGCCGGTTGAGTTCCAACCGCCATCGATTTTGCACTAACTTTATTTCCCGAATCAACTTTCGCTGCAGTATTGTCCATTTTGTTTGCTTCAACGGACGGCTTTGCCTGTGTTTTGACTGCGTTTACCGTAGCAGGATTTTTTCCCGGACTATTATTCGCAATGAGCCCATTGTCGACAGGAGGGACGTTGATGATATTTTCATTGGTAGCCTTATTTACAGCTACAGGGTTTGACTTCGAATGATTTGTTTTGCCGGCAGTATTTTTATGTAAATGATCCGAAGATACTTTATTATTGGCAAGCGCTTCTTTTTGCAGACTATTGAGCATGCTGTCTGCTTTCCTGTTACGCTCATCAATACTCTTATTATTATCTTTCGTTGATTCTGCAGGTTTTTGTGTCGAATGAGCAGGATGCTGTTTATTACCTGTAAACTGATTTTCTTTTTTAGGTGCATAATTATACCACAGGATACCCAGGAACAACAGTACCAATGCCGCAGCTACTGAGCTCCACCAAAGCCATGCAATAGGACGGCGTTTGGTCTTCTCAGGATATTTCTCCCTAAGTAGCAGCCAGCCTTCATCGGCGTGTTCGTCATCGTAATTTTCGAACACTTCCCTGATGCGGTTTCTTAAGTCGTTATCCAACTGGTCATCCATGGTTTTGTGTTTCCGTTTTGATTAATTTTCTCAATTTCTCTTTTGCCCGGCTTAAATAAACTCTTGATGAGCTTGCAGGGATATTCAGCATTCCGGCAATTTCATCATGATTGTAACCGTCTATTTCATATAAGTTGAATATTGTAAGTTGAATAGTGGGAAGTTCCTTCATCATGCTTAAAATATCCTGTACATTCAAATGATCAATGGCACTTACATGGCTAATGATCGGCCCCGCATTATCTAACTCGATATTTAACTGGAGTTTTAAATCCTTGCGACGCCGGTCAATTGCAGTATTCACGATTATAGTTCGTAACCAGGCTTTAAAAGGTTTAGTGATATCGTAATTTCCCATTGAATTAAACGCCTTTATAAAAGCGTCGTTCACAATTTCCATTGCATCGTCCCGGTTCGGACCATAGCGTAAACCAATACCCATGGCGTAGCCATAGAATTGCTTATAAAGCAGTTCCTGGTATTTTAAGCTGCCTGCTTTGCATTGCCTTATTAGTTCGTCTTCGGCAATACGTTGGGGTGGATGCATTAAATGTTATTATTCAACCTATAACTTAATTAATTTGATTGTTCGTAGTGGTTACGATACAAATACCAATATCGCTACAATTGGTGTGATTTTTTTTGCGCCTTCGTGCAAAATAAAAAAGCCGGCAGCAGATGCCGGCACTAAATTTATTTCAAATTAGCTTATAATTGCTTTTTTAAGGCATAGCCAATAAGTAAGGTATCTGAGCTGCTATAATATATCGTAAGTTTTGTCCCATCGTAGTTATAATTATAAATACCACTCAAATGCCATTTTGTAAAAGGGGCTGAAGCAGAATATGTTTTATCAGTAAAAAGCATAGCTGTCGCGTTACCACCATAGCTGCCATAGCTGCCGGCATGCAGAGTTGAGGTGTCGCCAGTAACCGTATAAGTATAATCTGGTG
>Ga0307510_10007751_pt1 | contig 12805 bp, 15 predicted proteins | sample 12_EM_MG_FD_207224 | JGI IMG/M metagenome (GOLD analysis project Ga0307510, IMG submission 207224) | Populus trichocarpa ectomycorrhiza microbial communities from riparian zone in the Pacific Northwest, United States - 12_EM | ecosystem: Host-associated > Plants > Roots > Unclassified | place... | reverse complement strand
GGGGGCGGGGGGGGGGGGGGCCCCCCCCCCAGACCTGTGTCAGGAAAGAGGAGGCCAGAAATATGGGCAGGCACACAACCAATTCAATAAAAAAACAGGCTACATGTGCACCCAGGAAGCAAGGCGAGATAGGTGAAGGACAAAAGAGGATAACTTCATTGAATAAAGCAAGTTTGGGCACCCATCAATAACACAAACAAGATTGGCACTGAACTTTCAGGAGGGGGAGACAGAGGGCAATGACTTGGAATACACACACACTGTGAGACAAACACAAGGGGAATCTAAATTCAAGATGGACCAGTCAAACCATACATACACAAGAGCCAGGCTGTACATTACAGGGGTTAGGGTAGGTGAAAATGACCGGGAATTAGAAGGGTGCAAGCAGAGGTGAGGCCAATTGTACAAGCGCAGGGACAAGAGTGACAGAAAAGCTAGAAATGGTATAGTGAGTGTGTCAGAGTGGAGACAATTGACACACCTGGAATTGTGATGAGCGGGTCTTGCTGCATCGTCAATCACATACCATGTACCTCATACAATTCTACCACACAGTACAACTATGTCTTGAGACCCAGCAAATCGAGAAGGACAGGCAAGAAGGTCTGACAAGATGAAGAGAGGGACAATGGTGTACAGAATGTAGGGGGCCACAAGGTGAGGTGTGGTGCCAATGGGGATTGCCTCCGAGTCAGTGTCAACGTTGTGGGTTGTTAAGCGTGCTGCCTATGCCGCTTGCAACTATGGCTGATTTAGTGAATGAAGATCAAAGTGAGGGGGATTAGGCAACACTGGAACTCCAATGTGTCGCCCTATATTGTGCACGCACAGGATGAAACTGCAGTGAGGGTCACCATGAGGCCACCCCAGAAACAAGTTTTATGTGTTTACTTAATCAATCTGGGCCCTAATTCATGGGTGCTTAGATACAAAACTGGGTCCTAATTTGATACAAGTGCCCAAAAATACAAAAACATCAGAATCGACATATTTCCCCCACATTCTCGCCTAGATTTCGGTGGCTCAACTGGGCACTCAAAATTCCAGCCCCTACAGAGAGGTCGGAGAAGAGCACCTAGCACTATAGTCTCAAGATTTTTTACAACATACAGGTGCTGGCCAATCAACCGTAATCCTGCCGCCATCGCAGCAGCGACCAAGGTGAAACTTGCAAGAAAGGCTCAGGTGGACAATCACATTGAGGTCAGCGATGATGAGCGTAGGCAGCCCTTGCACCTGTACATATAGTCCTTGCGCAATGCCTTCGCTTGAGTCTACAATTCTCATTATGGGACACAACAGCCGGCCAAACTGCAACCTGTGTTGACGGCATATGGCAGATGGTGCCATGTCCGTCAGATAGTAAGGTGTGCTTTGCCCTACCCTCTGTCCAATCCAATGGCGTTGTGCATACATATCCTCACTCCACTGTCCCATAGTCCTCTGAACCTCAGACAGATAGATCCTCACATGTACAAGCCCTATCAATGCTGCCACAATCATCGCTGCCACTGGAATTCAAGCTGACCTCAGGAATAACTGCACCACTCTTGGTGGCACCACTTTCCCCTTCCCCACAGTCAACAACACTACTCCTGGAGATAGCGGACAAAACACCATTCTGGGGGGTGACACTGGTAGCAACCCAGATTGCTCATCGTCCCTTTCAGGACACCCCTAATCGTCCACCACAACCACTCAATCTGCATTGACGCTTCCACCCACCACAACGACCCTCTCTCCTGAACAAGCATCACCATTGATCTCGTTACTCTTGCTGAAATTCCTGGTTTGCCCCATGTACAGTTTTTTCCTGCACTACTATAATTTATGATCATGCTCAGAGGAAATGCCGCTGTAATGAAGATGAAGCATTGGCTGAGGAAATCTGGAATCGCCCTGATCCTTGGTTGCCAAGGACCCTGAGTATCGTCAAATTACACGCAGTCTGAGAAGCTCGGCAAGAGCAGCATCCCGCTGGGAGCACGGATTCTTGGATGGTGGTGAGGGTCAGCTGATGGAAATGGAAATGTTGGACATGCGTGGTCCCATTCCCGAAACGCTGGACAAAGATGGCATGTAGGAGGATGACCTTGATGAAAACGATAAGGCCTGCTGCAAAAGCCTTGTTGGGCGATGGTAGCATGGGGCCATTTTTTGTTTCTCATTGTTGTATTCATATTGTATCAACTAATACAAATTGAATGACATATAAATTTTGTATACTACTTGGGTGAAAGGTATGAGCATGCTTGGTGTGGGAGACAACGGGAATATGTCGTTGAGAAGGCATGCAATGTGATGGGCAGGCTTGGTCTGGATGTCTGGGCTCCTGGGAATTGTGAAATTTTGTAATTCCAAATTTCATGGTCATATTTGAGTTCTACTCATTAAAACAAATCCAATGATATATATATGTTCGGCCATCCTTCTCTTTCCCCTACCACCATCATGGAAGAATATTATCCATTGCACTCACCTCCTCCCGGTTCACCAGGCACTCCTCCTTATGGTCGGTTCCTCGGTCCTACTGGCAACAGTCTGGCCACTGGGCCTTGTGAGCTTTTGCCCTCCATCATCGTTGCTGGCAGCTACTGTCGCGGCGAAGTCACTTGGGAGCCTTTTCAAGAAGGCGGCAGTCCTGGTTACCCCTTCACCGACCCATTGATTCCCCCTTCCCCATCCCCTGCACCTTCTATCCCTCTTAACATCTCCGCAGAGGGCATCAACAACAGCAATGTCTCTCTCTTGCTTGCCAGCATCTTGGAGCTCCCCTTCCCCACTGCTTTCAAGACACTCTTGGCATCCTCTATGGCCCTCTGGGCGGCGTCAGCTCCTGACGTCACAACTGTTTGATCCCTTGGCCTTGACACAGCCATCGACAGTTTCCTTAGCTTCATCATGCCCACCCCTCCTGATGCGATTCGCCCAGCCCCACTTCCTGTGGACATCCCTCCCACCCCCCACTTCTCTGCCTCCCCTTTGCCTCCCCCCCCTCCCTGTGACGAAGACGCCATTATGGCTGACTCAGCTTCCTCACATCTTTGCACCCCGACACCTCACCCCTTGGAAAAGGGCAAGATGCGAGCCCTGGAGCCTTCTGAGGTTCCTGTGGATCTGGCGCCACTGCCTGTCACCCCTTCCTCACTCCCTGCCCCCCCTGCCTTTTCTCCGTCTTGTGTCCCCGTAAGCGACCACACTCGGGACCGGGTTTGACCTAGCGTCACCCAGACAAGAAGCGGTAAGCAGGCATCCTTTGCCAAGGCTGCCGCGAAAGCGGCTTCCAAGCCTGGCCCCCCTAAACCCCCTCTTGGTCTGAAGGCTAAGCTCGCTCAGTGCCAAAGCCACGCTGCACCCCCCCCTGCCAGGCCCAGCCTCGTGCTGAGCCTCACCCATCACATGCTTGTGTTGACTCTCTGCGCCAAGGCAGCTCTTGCACTGCCAGTCCTGGTTGATGCCTGCAATGCTGTGCTCTCCGCCAATCCCACCCACACCAATGTTCGGGTGTCTGCTGCCAAGTGGATGCCCAAGGGGAACTTGGTTGTGTTTGCTGGTCCCAGTGTCACCCGCAATGCCCTCTTCGCCACCTCTCACCTCCTTACGTCTGCCATGTCCCAGGTCCTGCCAGAGGATCCAGCGATCTCCTCCCGCCTGAATGTCAAGTGGGGCAAGGTTCTGATCAATTCAGTCCCTACTGGCGTCTCCGAAGGATGCCCCACCGCCCATTCCCCTGCTGCTTGCTGGCAAGATCTCATCTCTAATAACCCTTCCCTATGCCACCTCACAGTGTGCCAGCTGCCCTCTTGGGTGCACCAGCCTTCCCTCTACCAGCTGGGGTCGCAGTCAAGTCTAGTCTTCTCTTTCGAAGACCTGGATGGCTCGATCGCCCCTTCCCTTATCCGTGCATGCCATGTGTACACCTTCGGATCACAGTGCTGCGTTTCTTGCTGGCGCTATCCCCCTCCCTCCCCTGCCAAACATAAGGCAGCAGAGATCACAAAGAAGGCTCGGAACGCCCAGTCTGCATGCGAAAGTGTGGCTGGATTGAGTTGTCCCCTTGCCCTACCTGCTGTCTCTGTTATGCAGCTTGCTGTGTTGCAGTCCACCGCCCTCCTTCGGGACGGCAACACGTCAGCGATCCCGGAACTTGCTGCCGCTTTGACTTCTCAGTCGAAGTGGGCCCCTACCTCCTCTCCCCCCTCCACTAGGTCCAAGAAGTGGGCCGCTCACCGCTTGTGCGCTGGCCAGGCTCCCACCGCAGCCCCGGCTGTGCCTTCAGCCTCGATTGGACAAGACCCTATTGCGTAAGGTGGCCGGATGCAATATATCCCGGCTGGTCACCCTCCTCTCTACACCCCTCATTTCGTAACCCCTGACCCATGCCCCCTTTTATCCACCAACCCCTAATCAGGCGCTTTAGCTTTTTCCCCCTTCCCACCCCCCTTTCCCGAGTATGCCCCATGGGCCTCTACTTCCCCTCCCCCTCCTCTACCTGGGTCTGCCCCTGCCTCCTGTCATCAGCACTCACATGCGATAATAGGGTGCAAGCGGTGGTGGCAATGCCTACTCCAGTAGGGCAAATTGAAGACGGCGTGCATGCGTTGAGGTTAGCGCGGCCAAGTCAGGACAATTACAGTAGTTATAGGATTTCGCACAGAGTAGACTAGTTCAGTAGCATATATTATGTCCAATAGCTCGCGCTCCCAACAATAAACTTGATCCAAAAAAAAAAAAAAAAAAGATATATATATGTTATATAAAATATGGAGGAATGCACTGACATATGTACTCGCTGTTAGAGATAATGAGCTCTATATGGGTGTGCGTGACATAGCAAGCCCACTCCGAGTGTCCAGGCAAGTAGATTCCAATTTCTGGGGACTGCACCTGTCAAGAAGCTTTGTAATACAAATTTTTATGGTTATATTTGTGTTCTACTCATTAAAACGATCTCAATGATATATATATGTTATATAAAATATGGAGAATGTGGTAACATGCATGCTTGCTGTCAGAGATGATGTGCTTGGTGTGTGGGTGGCGATGACGATGATGCGAAGACGCGTCATCAGAGGCTGCCAAGGGAGAGGAAGCATGTGCATGAATTTGACATGGTGTTGTGGTTTCCACACGATGCGACATGGGTAGCCCACTCCAGGTATCCAGACTGGGGATTCATGGGAGACCGTGCCTGCCAAGAAGCTTTGTAATACAAATTTTTATTGTCATATTCATGTTCTACTCATTAAAATGATTTTAATAATATATATATGTTATATAAAATACAGGGAATGTGGTAACATGCATGCTTGCTGTCAGAGACGATGAGCTTGGTGTGTGGGTGGTGATGATGACGAGGACGTGAAGACACATCGTCGGAGGCTGCTGAGGGAGAGGAAGCATGTGCATGAATTTGACATGGTGTTGTGGTTCCCACACAACGCAACATGGCTAGCCCGCTCCGGGTATCCGGACTGGGGATTTATGGGAGACTGCATGTGCCAAGAAGCTTTGTAATACGAATTTTTATTGTCATATTCGTGTTCTACTTGTTAAAACAATTTTAAGGATATATATATGTTATATAAAATACAGAGGATGTAGTAACATGCATGCTCACTGTCAGAGACGATGAGCTCAGTGTGTGGGTGGTGATGAGGACGCAAGGATGCGTCGTCGGAGACTGCCAAGGGACAGTGCACAGGTGAGAGGACTCTGGCGGATCACATGGTTGGTCTTGGACTTATCATGGGTACTGGCTAGCCAGCTCCGGGTTTCTAAGAGGGGCACAGGCACAATGCTGAGGCTGTGGGTGCCAAAATATTTCATAAGTGGCTTTGTCATCATCAGATTTGTATTCTACTCATAAAAACAAATTAAATGATATATAATATGTTATATAAAATATGAATTGAAGGGTAATATGTGTGCTTGCTGTCAGGCACAACAAGCTCAATGTTGAGGTGGTGATAATGCGTTGTTGAAGGTCGTTGGAGGTTGCCGGAGGTGTGGGAACTCCTAGAGACATCACTTAGACATGAAAGAGGATGAATAGAACACGTGATAAATCTCCAAAAAGCTGGGTACTGCAGGATATTGCTGGGGGCTGGGGAGCCCAGGAACCTCTCTATTCAGGCAGGTGAACGTCACCAACATTTGCCTGTCACATCAACAGGTTAAGTGTGACACTTAGGTGGATGCTTGTCATCTCAGGTGTTTTGGAAAGCACATGTGGATTCCTCTTAAAGGGATTTTCTCTTGTTGCTGAGCTGTGTCTGTCTCAAACCAAGGCATTGACAGACCAATCAAGGAGATTACTTCATGGAATTGGTACCGATTCACGGTGCATTATCAGGTCACTGAAGTTAACCCCTGATGCTCATTTGTATGTATGTTGCCCAAAGTGCTTTGCCTGCTACCCCCAAACCTCAGATGACTCATATCCAGATAAATGCATTTATAAGAAGACACCATCAAGTAAAGAATGTGGCAGGAAGCTTCGCAAAGTCCAGAAAATCAAACAGACAGAACACTCAGTCCCTGTACGACACTTCATTTATCATAAATTCAAGGAGTGGTTAGGGGAAATCCTGTGTCAACCTGGAATGGAGGATATGCTTGACCGTGATGTTTCTCCCAACAAGGATGGTACTATGCAAGATATCTGGGACACCCTGGGACTGCATGATCTTGTGGGTGCAGATAGAAAGCCTTTCATGTGTCAAGATGGATCTGAAGGAAGATACATTTTCAGCTTTTGTATGGATGGGCTCAATCCCTTTCAGCTCAAGCAGGCAGGAAAGAAAGCATCAGTCGTTGGGATGTATATGATATGTCTCAATCTACCCCCTGAAGAGCAGTACAAACTTGAAAATATGTTTCTTGTTGGAATCATCCCTGGTCCACATGAACCCAAGAAGGAGGAAATAAATCATCTATTATCCCCTCTTATCGACAACTTGATTGACTCATATTGTCATGGCGTTTGGTATTCTTGTATACAAACCTACAAGAGAGGTTGGTATGCTCAGTGTGTACTTGTACCTGTGGTTTGCGATACCCCTGCAGCATGACAAGTCACCAGCTGCACCTCTGCCACATCTACCAACTTCTGCCCATACTGCATCTTGCCACACAACAAGATTAATAATTTGGATAAAGATACATGGCAACTTTGCACAGATGTGGACCACAGAAGCCATGCAATTGAATGGCTTGAAGCAGGTACAGAGACAGAGCGCAACACACTGTTTACTTACTATGGTGTTCGGCACTCTGAGTTGCTGCGGCTGCCATATTGGAGTCCTATTAAATATACCATGGTTGATTCTATGCATCTATTCTTCCTTATCCTCTTCAAGCGCCACTGCACTGACATATGGGAAATGGACTCCAAGATTGATGATGGGGATGGCACAACAGCAGATCCTATATTACCAGCTCTCTTGTCATTGGTGGATGTGCAAAGAGCATTTATTGCACTGTGCCATGAGCCATTCAAAAGGCTAGGTTTTTTTAAAGCCCAAACACTCAAGGTTCTTGTAAATAGCCAGGGAATCAACGTGAAAGGGCTTAAAAAGTCAGTGTTATTGGCGGTACTAAAGGAATATGTGAGTGATTACTGAATTCTCCAAGTCACCCCATTGTCCTTCTTATGAATGGAGATACAGTGCCAGAATATGGGTTGGTTTGATGCCAATGATGAACCCATAAACCCACCTAACGAAAAGGAACTCATTGAAATTGTCACAGCTGTAACTTCTAAAGGGGGCCTCACAGTCATGGATCTCAACACTGCAATGGCACTCTTTGAAACTGCAGATGACTTAGAGGTGCTGCGCAACCTTCCACAATCACTTCTAGTTGGACTGTCCACTCAAGTTCTGAACAACTCAATAAAGAAGTCACTCAACTTAAAGACCCTTAGTAAGGGTGTGTTAATCAACAAACTAGTAAGGGTGTGTTAATCAACAAACTCAGAGAAGCGGTGCGTCATTGTTCAACTGTCAGTTCAGGATCTTGCTGATTGTCAAGGATAGAGAAAGGAAGCAGGAATTGTTGATAACAGCGGGCAGTTAAAATGCCAAGATCCAATCTGCTTCACACAGGCAAAACAAGCGTGTTCACAGCGAAAAAAGACTTGCATTTTAGGACATGCAATATTGCAGGAAGTCTGGAGTGATATAGAGAAGACAACCCTCCCTACATGGTGTAATGCTTCCCCATCAAAGATCAGAGATGGCAATCATGGCAAGGTTTCAGCTAATGGATGGTGGACGTTCTGTTCTGTTCATCTCATCGTGACACTTGGTCGCCTCTGGGGCACTTTACCCTCTGAGGACCGCAAATACAAACTGTTTAACAACTTCTGTGCCCTTGTGCATGCAACCAAGATTGCTACCATGAGATCTGTCACCACTGCTAGCGCACAGGAATTTGAAGATACTATGTTTGCCTACCTTAGGGGAATTGGAGAATTGTTTCCTTCATACAAATTCTTACCTTCTCACCATGTTGCCCTACACATGAAAGAGCTACTATGCCACTTTGGACCAACTCATGCTTGGCGCTGCTGGGTTTTTGAAAGATATAACCATATTCTTCAACAGATCCCAATGAATGGAAATTTTGGTATGTTGCATTACACAATCTCACGATCATTGCAACAACATTTGACAACCAATCATAGGCCAGCTTGAAATAACTCTCTTTCAGTGCCTGTGTATGAACCAGAGACTAAGGGGGATTGTCTCTTCACTTCGTCTTGATGAACCCCTAAAGAAACTGGCAGATGTATTTGGTCAACACTTCGGATTGAACAAGAAGGGGACACTTATGAGTGATCTGCACGCAATTGGGGACACACCCTGGGGTCTCCAGCCTCAACCCAAACAAAAATCAAGGGCACCTGAAAGACTGGACTGTCACACTAGCAAGCTACTTGATGCATACAAGAAGAGAAAATCTCTCAGTGGCCAAGCAATCAGACCTAATCTTGGGGCTAATCAGTGCGGCATGCAGACATTGCAACCAGGAATCCGTCTAGGGATCAAATACAACAGATTTGGTCAAGGCTGAAACACTTTCAGCATATTTGGTCATATACGACAAGATAGCTTTGTTGCAGTTGGACAAAGAATTCCTGGGAATTGGCATGCCGGCCGTATTCAAGAGATCTTCAACTACACCCACAGTAGCCTTGTGGCAGAGATGGCTGGATACACAGAGACATACTTTATTGTGGAGAGGTTCAAGGAGCTTTCAAAAACTGATGCTTCACATGACCCCTATTGCAAGCAACTACTTGTCAGTGGTCACCTCTTTTATGACACCTTTGAGGACAACTTGGAACTTGTACCATTGGGGGGTATCCTTTGTCATGTTGCCTACACCCCTGTCAACTTAACTTCCATCAAATCTCATTGCATCCATGCGCTACCACTGGACCGGGTATGATCACAATATATACTTTCATGCTAAGGAGGACTGACATTGACTTAGAACTAACACAACCATTTTGAAGCAGTAAATTTCATGCACGCAGACAAAAGTCGAAAAGTGTGCATTTACTGGGGTACAAACTGAACATGTGCAAATATTTTTGAGTCTGTGAACTACTGAAGGCCTGGGGGTTGGGCATCATGTAAAGCACACATGTAATCAAGCTACTTGAATAGTCACACAATAATCTGATTTGGTCACAGTGAGAATAACCCACTGCGAAACCGAGTGTTGGCCATCAGCAAATCTTGTGAGGCAGTGTAGGACTTGCGACTAAGTAAGACCCAGGCCAGTACAATGACCATCAGACCATCATGATTTGGTTACAAGCTTGCTCACATTCCACTCGCCGCTCAACTAAATCTTGTCGGATCATTGCAAGCTCGTTTCCCACTTGTTCTGAGGCATACGTTATGTCCTGAGGTGCAAGAATTGTATGTCAATGTATTGTGTCTCCCAAGGCACCTGCACCATGCCACTTAGCCTTGTGGCAGCTCTCTCTTTGAGTCCATTTCGCGCTCTCGTCCCTCTCCTTCAACCAAGTCACCCACCCTCCTACGACCTTCCCACCCACATCGCCCTTGCATCTGGTGCAACACTGACCTCGCCATCACTTGCCCTGTCCCATCGCTGTTTTCCACTCATTGCACCGTATATTCGCCTGTACATACTTTTCATCTTACTTTAACTTCCTCAATGTCACCCCCATTCACTCTCAGCATCCACCATCATCAGTTCCTGCATCTTACCATGGATATCAGCAGGTCATTTTCTTGACTTTTCATCTGTGGCCTTGTCACCATGCATGCCAAGGTATCACAATGAATCCTAGTAGGTCTTGCCGCTGTTAACGACCCCTCTCTTCCATGGCACATTATGCGCAGCACACCTGCCCCATCAAGATTGGCGATGGACGATGACACAGGTGATGACATAGACCACAACCACTAACCACCATCATCCACTGCTGACCAACACTGATGACCAATGATACTTAATGACCATGAACATTCAGGTATGCACTCAAATGATCACCCATTCGGGATGGGGACGTGGTGTAGCTGTGACTGTAACTGTGGGGCCAGGTTTTTCCAGGGTGTAAAGCCAGTATGTGAGTTTGTAAATGACTTGCTGCAATATGCTATCAAGGTGTGTCGTAGCATACTGAAAGTCAATGAAGTACTGAAGAATATCTATGACAGCTCTAGACTACCACCTCCCCCATGTACTGAAAGTTGACAAAGTACTGAAGAATATCTATGACAGCTCTAGACTACCACCTCCCCCACAACCAGGTGACATTGACATGAGCTGGTTTCCCATGGCGCCTTTCCCATGGTGCCTGTCCACAGGGCTCATCTAGCTTTCTGCCTCACTCCCAGCTAAACATTTTTGTTGACACCCTAGATTAGAGGTATTGTATCTTTGGAAATGTCTGCGCCAGGTGGACAAGCAGTTGTTAGGTTTGGTTCTACTTGTTGTTGGCTCAGATGATGGCTAATGACCACAGATAATGACGGCCGACAACTGATGACAACTGATGGCTGAGGACGATGATTGATGACGACCACTAACAATGACAACTGATGACCACTGACAATGACAGCCAACAACTGATGATGACAACAGATGACTGATGACGACAGCCAACGATGACGACAACTGATGATAACAACTGACGACGACAACTGACAATGACAACTGATGACAACCAACAACAACCAACAACAACTGACGATGACTGCTGACAACAACAGCCAATGAACACAGGTGATGATCGATAACCAACAACAACCACTAATGATGACCACCAATGATAATGACTGACAACGACTGATGACTGACTGATGACCAACAACAACTGACGAATGACGACTGATGATGACTGACCGATGATGACCGACAACGCCCAACAAATTGTGAATAAAATGGTGAACTGCCTAGCTCTGTATTGGCGTTCTCTGCCACACTGCTGTGGAGGGTGGGCTCCCAGCACATGATGACTTTCCAGATGAGGTACGTTTTCACTGTGCAGATACTCTCAGCTTAAACGAACATTGGATTAGGTCTACCCCATTACTTGGTTCCCGTTTCTATCGATGGCGATGCCGGCAGGTCCAACAAGGCCATGGTCCATGGGTAGTTTGGTGCTGACCACCCTCCTGCCTCTATCTAGGTTTGCTGCTTGCAAGTTGGGTGGCATTGAGGGTGCAAAGTGATCCTTGGCAGTGATGCGTTCAGAGGTGGTGCTTTCCAGGCATGTTCGTATGAGGGTGTTGTGATAGGACAAGAGATAACATCGGTGAGGACTGTTTGGGCAGCATGCTGACCGACAACGGCCATGGATGACAGCAGTCATCAACTACCAACAAGGACGATGACCACTGATGACAGACAACAAGGACGGATGACCAATGCAACGACAGATAACTGCCAACTCTGACGACCAACCACCAATGAAGACTACAACTACTACCAACAAGGACAACCGACAATGACTGACGACAAGGTGATGATGAAACGATGATGACCAATGATAAGACGATGGCAACTGACAACTGACAACTGATGACCGACAATGATGACCCGACAATGATGACCTGACGACGATGATGACAACCTGATGACAACCAATGACCCAACGACAACCAACAACGACTGACAACAATGACCAACAATGACCAACAACAGCTGACGATAACAACAATAAGACGATGACAACTGACAACAAACCAACAACAACTGATAATGAGACAACAACAACCAATAACAAGATGATGAGATAATGATGACTGATGATGAGATAATGACAACCAACAATGACTGATGACAAGGTGACAATGACTGATGACAAGACAATGATGACTGATGGTGAGATGACAGCAACTGATGACTGATAACTGATGACCAACGATAATGACTGACAACGACAACTGACGATGATGACCAACAATGACGACTGACAATGATGACTGACGACAATGACCGACAACGACGACCAACAACGATGACCAACAATGATGACCAACAACGACAACTGATGACAACAACCAATGACTGACGATGACAACCAACGATGATGACCGACAATGATGACTGACAATGACAATGACTGACAATAACAATGACTGACAATGATAACAACCTGATAACAATAATGACTGACGATACCCGACAAATATCATGAATAAATGGTGACTTATTCTTTGAAACTTTCTATGATTTAAAACCTTGAATAAACTGAAATGTATAATTTATCCTAAAACCTGATTTTTTCACAATTTATCTTGGATTTTGCATC
>Ga0307510_10007750_pt1 | contig 12805 bp, 18 predicted proteins | sample 12_EM_MG_FD_207224 | JGI IMG/M metagenome (GOLD analysis project Ga0307510, IMG submission 207224) | Populus trichocarpa ectomycorrhiza microbial communities from riparian zone in the Pacific Northwest, United States - 12_EM | ecosystem: Host-associated > Plants > Roots > Unclassified | place... | reverse complement strand
ATAAAACATACTGACCCAAAAGGACCTGGTATTTGGAGAAGAGTTGAGTTTAAACGGACATCCAGCAGAAATGAGACTGAGAGATGAATATTGATAAGCGGATAAAGAGGCAGGAAAACCTCACAAGACTCACAATTGACGGACCCCCAGCAATGGGAACGAGCGATTCACCTGCACAGCACCTTATTACAAAACCATGTTAATATGAGGGTTCAGGTCAACCACAGGAAGGTGGAGCACGGACTTACCCTGGATGGGGAATAAAATGTTGACACCTCAGTACGGCCAAGTAGGGGGGATACAGAGGGGGGAGCCAAAGGGGGGGACGGGGGGAGGGAGAAAGACAAAGTGGAGGGGTTTAACGGAGCCACCCTTTTTTATAGGGCATCTTGGTACCTCAGTTGCGATTCCCTTTTATAGGCAGGCAGTCGACTGTTTATTGCAGCGGTCGGTTGTTTATTGAACTGCAACCATGACTCAGGTGCACGGCAACGACAGTTCAGGAATTTTCTCTAAGTCCAAGTCCATCCCCCAACGAGTTAGTGGTGCCAGCCTTCAGAGGTACAGAATGAAAAAGACCAAGAGAGAGAGAGGTCGCAATCCCAAAGATTCGAGAAGGCACAAGGGAATCTTGTTCGGCCGTAAATGGAAACTTGGGGTGAGAGTTGTGAAGCAATGGCAAGAGAGCATGTGAGACCAGAGGGGCAAACGACGTTAGCTTGGTTTGTCATCAAACGATTGGGAGAAACCACACAGTGGACAGGGAGAGAGAAAGTGAGGCCATTGTAACGATGGTTGTTGCATCCACAGTCTGGCCAAATTCTCAGATGAAGAGATTGTAGCGTTGTGAAAGGGACCAGTCATGTAAGCACATTCATTGGCCACATGTCTGAGGTCCTTTCCGCCAGTGTTTATCAGTACTTCCGCTTTCTGGGTGACACCCTCAACACAACCCCGATATGGCCCATATCAGAGCAGCCCATCTGTGTTACCATCGACAATTCCTATTTTCACCCCAGGAAGCAGCACGCTGCGGCTGTGCTTCCGCCGTAGCAAGATTATCGCGCAGGAATCCAAGAACGGAAAACACTCAAGAGTGGCATCACAGTGTTCCACTTCTCCATATATCCAGACGAAAATCGACCGTTGAACATCAACCACCACCGTCGCATGCCTTGCCCCTTCCACCTTGTCCCGTACCTCCATCATCCGTCATCCCTCTCCTCACCCTCTACCCCACAACATCCTCTGTCGCCAAGCCTCAAACCCACTGCCGACATCTCGTGTATCGCCCACCCTCGACGGCCCGCGCCACACCTCAATACCTGTCAGCCCACGTCTCACACATCATCTGCCACCCCTCAGGCCCGCCAGTCAGGCCCCCACTTGGGTCCTTACTCAGATCCTCGTGTGTCGTCAGGCATGCCTTACTGTTCTTAGGAGTATTGCCAGTGGTCTCATTTTCGTATGTTCCTTTATCGTTCTTTTGTCTTATACTCGCTGCTTGTTTTGCTAGCTTCCTCCTCTTTGCTTTTGCCATCGGACACCGAACGTCGCCGCTCTCCTTTCGACATTGTGCCTGCTGTCGCGCCTTTTATACCATTCAGTTTTGCTCTTTATTTGGACACCGAACGCTTGCATATGATGCTGTGCAGTTTGTCACCGGTAGGACCTCTTACCTTCCCTCATTTTCCTTCTCCTTTACCCCTTTCCCCCTTCTACTCACTCTCCCTGCATACCGTAGAATGTCTTTGTCCCACAGTCTCGGATCCAACATATGAATGTACCAGCCCAGCCCTGGCGTGTCAGGCAACTGTGGCCCAATGTTTCCCCTTTTTTCTGTTTTTGTGTGTGCTGGGCAACTGCGGCCCACTTTCTCTCACTCTCCTCATGACTCCTTACCGACCCACTTGCTACGCTTTCACTACCGCCAAATAATACCCGTCAGCGGCCACAAGGATAACAACTTGCATATAACGCCCCTGTCCTACTCCTCAGCGCGTTCTCGTCTTGGGAGCATGGCTCAGGTCACGCAGGCATTCTGTCTGCGATAATAATATCCATTAAGAAAGGAAAGTGGGTATGCTTGGCGAGCGCAAGGCGGTGACTGTGAGGTTGGACTCGGTATTGCACCAGACACGAAGGTGATGTGACAAGTATGTTGTAGGTACCTTGAAAGGAGTGAGGAGATATGGTGTTCACAATGCTGTGTGATTCTTGCACGATCTGAGCAACTAATCACATTTTCACGGCACTCTTGTAAGGAAATCAAGAGATATTGAAATGCCTATATTAGCCTCATGATGGCATATGAGATTTACACAATCGGACATTGGTCTTGCGATTCAGCATGAGTGTAAAAAATGTGGTATCTGTCTCACAAGTCTAATGTACGCTTGCAACCAAATTATAGCCAGGCGTAACAGCTCATATGAGGTCACGATCTGATCCTGGCCCACACCAACCCAGTGAGCACCAGCCACATTGGACTCTCCCTGATTTCCCGATGATCATTATCATCTATAGCATTCGTTGTAGTAAGGTAGAATTGGTAAGGGAGAACAGGAAAGGCATGCAAACGCGAAGTGATGTCAATTGAGAAGGTAGTAGATTTGGCGAGCGCAAGGCGGTGACTGTGAGGTCGGACTCAGAGTCGCCAGACACGAAGGCAAGTATAGTGTAGCCTATGTAGGTGCTTTGGAAGGAGAGCAAGGAGATATGGTGTCACAACACTGTGTGATTCTTGCACGGTCTGAGCAATTATTAACAATCACGGTTTCACATCACTCTTGTAAGGACATCAAGAGGTATTGAAATACCTGTATTAGTCTCATGATGGCATATGGAATTTATACAATCGGACATTGGTCTCGCGGTTCAGTATGAGTGTAAACGAGGTGGTATCTGTCTTGCAAGTATAAGGTATGCTCGCAACCGAATTACAGCCGGGCGTAACGGCTCGTATGGGGTCGCGATGTGAGGCCGGCTCGCGTCGACCCGGTGAGCGCCACACTGCCGCATCAGACTCTCCATGTTTTCCCGATGTGCGTGACGCTGCAGCTCCCGGCGACGATAAAGACCTCGTACAGCCTGAGGTATGTACAACGTGTCTAACATTCCACCCCTGGACGACCCACCTTAAAATCCCGTGACAGTGATCTTGGCCCTGAAGACATGTTCGACGCTGCCCTGCGCGGCGGGCGCCGCGAAGCGGAAGATGCGGACAAGTTCGTCGAGACGATGGCGCTCGTTTTGCTCTGCCTCATCGTGTCATTGATGTTGCACATCTGCGGGAGATGGGTCGAGCGGCTGCGCCGGGAAGAAGCAGCAGCAGAGGCGACAATTGGAGCAAGGCGAGGAACGGGACGACAATGGGTGGATTGTTTCCGCCTCCTGGAGATCCAGCGAGGGACGACTGGGCTGTACCATGGTGGTCGTTATGACACGCGCTTTGTATCAGGATTTCGTTTTGTATACTGATAGAGGCTTTTAACCATCTTTTACGAGAGCACCCCATCATGTGTTCAAGTTTATTTTTCCTAGGTACTTCCCTCAGTGGCGAGCAGAATGGCCACCCTCGGTAGCAGTAACCGCCAGAGAATGGAATTCCGCTATCTCCGCATCGCCATCGTCGGACACCAGAGTTCATATTACAATGGGTTCTTCTGGGTCCAATGCTCCTCTAGCTGAATTGATGTTGACGACCGTTACGTCGGCCAACTTTGTCCGGGTGAAACGAGCTACCTGGGGCTCTTGTTGTATATCACTCCTTCCTATGGCGGGCACTGATATAAGTCTTTAATGTTCAATGTGAATGGATCTGCGTACAGTGTGGGCAGTCTTTGGCTGTCCGACTCATCTTTGACACCATGATCACGCAAAAACAAAGTGTTTTGCGCCATGACACCGTGACCGCGGGGCGGGAAGTTCTCAACTTCTCGTTCACGCCACCACAGATATGTTCCCCACCAGCCCTAGCATTGAACACCGTCAAGAAATCTAGTTCGTACGACTACATCGTCAACGAAATGCCCAAAACAATTGTCATGGAACTCGTGTTTAATTCTCCGCACCCCTCTCCAAGTCCAAATCGCGTCCAAGTCCAGTAGGTTCCTCGTACACCATTCCATCCAAAGTGATGATCGAGGGGGTATTCTGAGTAGTTTGTTGCGTCTCATAAGTATTGTGGATGGCTACCTCCACGGGCTCCAATATAGGAGGGGGGGCAGGAGCTCGCTTGGTCTTCGACGGTACGAAACCACTTGGACGTGGGTAACACCGACCATTGTGAGCACAGTATAGGTAAAAAAGTGGTGAAATCATATCTTACATTTCCGTAGACCTTGAGGAAAAGTCCGTCAAGGAGCAATGGATTCGAGTCACAGCGATTGACAGTGTTATCATCGCGGGAATCTGGAACATCTGTGTATTGAAAGGAGTGTCCGATCAGTAGTCCCTTTCTTTGACGGGTTACACAACAAGCGTACGTAGTCGAATGGAGCTATTGTATCAAGCGGAATTAGATGAGATCAGTGTTATTCATTGACAGATTGGGCGGAGAGTTACACGGACCGTTCAAGTCCAAACCGATGAACACCTGTGATGATAAGTCACGACGAGAAACGGGGATGGATAGATGGGGTCTGGCTACGCTTACTACTGGTGGGACCTCAGCAATGGTGGCAAGGAAGAGCCAAATGAGGCCCTTGCAAACCAGCGCATGTCAAGTATCGCGACTTGCAAGAAGCGCGGACAACCCACCTGTCTCCACATCAGACGTCCCAGACCGTAAACGTCGGGTTCATTAAAGCCCAGCCGTAGCAAGCCAATGAGCATGATGAGAAGTAAGGCGATGTCCGTGGTGAGTGTTATGATCATATTGAGTTCCGTGCTGTGGATATTTGTTACCATACAGGGACCCGACCCAGGAATCCACGAAGCACGGATCTGGAAATGAAATGAGATGAGTTTTGAAGGTCCATGCATGATAGTTCAAGTCGAATGAATATCCACCCGCGCGACACCTAATACAATCGCACGTTTTGAGTGATTCCAAATTGTACACAAGAGGCGGGATGAGAGGGCTTACTTTGAATCATGAACCCAACATTGGCCGCCCATACGCCAGCCGCGATCACTATCACGGACTTCTTCCTGTTCCATATGGCGATGCTGGCGGTACACATGAGCAAATGACGGTCGCATCGCCAAATTGCAGAGGACCTACATGCGGAGCACAATCAAGAGCGAGGCGGTAGCAATGGTCAAGTACCCAAGGAGCTGAAATCGAAAGATGACAAAAAAGGTGCCAACAGACGTTCATTCTTCCGACCGAGAACAACGGGGGAGAGGCGCGGCGCACTCACAAACTGGAAGACAAACAGGGTCTAAAAACGTGGCTTGTCAGAACGCAGGTGCATATAGGATAGACAATGGACCAAACGTACATCACAATTGTGTCGGGATTCAATAGCAAAGCCCACCAGGCAAAGAATCACGACCATGAGAGTAGACATGCGCGTAACTGAGTAGATCTACGGAAGGGAGCGGATAAGGCAAGACTTCTTGGTCGGGCGACCAAACCCGAAAGGAAATGCGCATCATGACAGACCCATATCGTCCAACGGTAGGGCCGACTCCCTCGGATGGCATTCCACTCGTAGTCAAGAGTGGTGACGAACTCCCAGCTGGAAAGAGGAGGTAGAGTTATTGTTGTTGGACACATTTCGAGCCGGCCCCCCCGGTGATCAGGCAGACTCACAAGTAGAGGCCAGCCAGGGAATGCCAGAGCTTCGTGACTGCTACTGTTCGAAGGACGAATTCAATTTCCTTCTCGTGCTTGTTCGAAGCAGCGTCACGGTACTCACGGAAATCCTCCTCCATTACAATGGGATTTTTGAAGTCGACCATGCTGACGAGCAATTAATGGAATAGAGAAGGACGGGGGGATTCGAACAATGACGCTCCTCAGAAAGTGGACACTGCACGAATATATATATACTTTGAGCTGGACGATACGTCGCTGATGCGCAGGTTAACCTGGGCAAGCACCACTACGGTAGGTCCATCGGAAACCTGTGAGTTTGATCGCGCACTGGATCAGAGCGACTCGAAGGAGGCCTGAAGCCGGCCATTTCGTACTTCGAAGCTGCAATGAGACGTTTCGAGGCATTCTACTATTTGCGAGGATCCAAGTGGCAGATCAAGATCGTGCCTGCTTCTTTGAAACTGGGCGCGTGCTCCGTCACGGCGTTGCCACGGCTGGTTCAAGGTCGTCTCTGAACGGGGGTCCTGGGGCGAAGATCTCATTCAAAAGAGAGAGGAAGCTTGGCAGACGGGTACTCCAAGCGGGAAGCAGCCGGTCGTGTTGAAATGGTGGATTGCCCGGGTCGCTGACTCGCGGCGCTGAGCACGCAATTGAGACCAGTCAAAACAATTTGGCACTCATTCTCGACCAAGGTGGGTTAGATTGCGCCACTTGCGCGCGGCGCTTACGGTCCGTACCGGAAGGGTTGCAACTAGTGTTGCTGCAGAGTTGAGTTAACTCGGAGTTGCCAGGGTTGAGTTACCAGAGTTGCGAACTCGACTCAACCCAGTTGGAAAGAGTTGACTACGGAGTCAACTACAGTTGTTACCGCATTTGGTTCGTTACTACCATATTTGGTTCGGAGCCACACTGAACCAAACAATTGTGTGTCGTGCGCTTTTACGATACAACGTCATGACCCGATAAACACCAAATTTCTTACTCCCTTGTCTGTCTAATGCATGAAAAGTCTGTTGTGATGAGTGTCTCACCCAGTGACACCCCTTTGGTGACAAGCATTGTATTCTTTGACCCACAATATTCGACCTTCCATAGGCTTCGATAGGTTTCTTAAACACCGTCGGAACCCCCACTCAACTTGTCACCCGCCTACCATGCAATATCACATTTTTTGATGGAGCTTTTACTCACTCCTATATAGTTGCAATGGCATTTTTTTCGACCCGTACATTTTGAGGTGTCCCTCAGCCTTGCAGCACCCACAACCTGAAGATGTCTACCCGGAATTCCCAGCACAGCCGCAAAGCTTTCCCCCATATTCTCGTGATTTCCAACAACAGGAGATGATCACTGACCGGCCTATCGATCCTGGATCCACACAACTGAATGATCCGTCGATTAATGCATCTGGAGCTCAGAATCCCTACAGCATTCCCATCGCGATGGATCAAAGGTTCCTTGTGAACTCGGCGAGCACTTTGTCACAACACCGTCCCCCATACCTTGGCTCTGCTTCTGGCCCACTGACTGGTATCGCTCATGTTCCATATTTTCCGCCGGTGGGCTTCACACAAGGCAACAACTATATTGGCATCCTCAACATCGAATCCCCAACGCATTCAAGGCAAACCAAGAAGAGAAAGCGGGGTGGCGGCACTTCCCCATCCCGGAACTTGAAGCACAAAGGTAAGAATAACATATCGTGCAAGGACGTGTACTGATCAATTCCATGCACATGTTAGCGTCATCGTCAGCTTCATCAAAACCTAGCTCTTGCCCTGCAGTGGGCAGGCAAACTCAGCATGTCAACAGTATGCGGTGTGGCATCGGATTCCCTACGTCTGATACAGCACTTCCAAGTTCATCCGAAGGCCCGGAATGTGTTCCCAATCCACCATCTTCCCTGAATCTCTCGGCACTCTCCGTTTCACCCATGGACTTTCATGCTCACCACTTCACAAAGGGATCCGAGAAGAAGTCTGATGGACGTGCTAAGGACGTATGGATATGGTTCTGGCCTGTCGAGTCAAGGGAATCGCGCACACCACTTGGACTTGATGAACCGATACTAACTCAATGTCCAAAGTCACCCGCTGTTGCATGCCGTCTCTGCTGGCTTACTGAGACCTGGAGGGCTTATAAAATGTGTGACGGAATTGTGACCACACTTCGGAATCACCTGAAGAAGGACCATCCTGAAAGCTATGGAGATTATCTACGGACTAACACATTGGAACTGCAAAAACATAAGGGTGGCCATGTAGATGACTTGGAGCCATTCCACTTGGCCGGCTTTCTTGATTGCCTGATTCGGTGGCTAGTTTCTGATGATCAGGCAAGTAATGCATCCGTATCAACCATTTATACATTGGCTGATGCTGTGATAGTCGATCAATGTCGTTGATAATCCTGACTTCCGCTCAATGATCCTATATCTTGGTATGATGGTTGGCCTCAAAGACACAGATTTCCCACACCAAAGCAAAGCTTTAACTCTGATCAAGACTGAATACGATAGCAAATATCAAAGTCTCAAGATGGATTTAAGGGTGCGTTCACTTTTTCTAGCTATTCTGGACACCAACACTTATTGTATGTATCAGGATGCACTTGGGCGTGTATCGTTGACTTCTGACTTGTGGTCAGACCCTAATCAATGGTCATTCATGGCAGTTCCAGCCCATTGGATGGCAAAAGGAAGGACCAATCAATTGGAACTTCGTTCTGCACTTGTTGCATTCCGGGAAGTCGATGGCAGCCACACAGGAGATAATCTGGGTCAGGTATTATTTGACATTATTCAAGACATCAGAATCACACACAAGGTACGTATGCATTGCAGTTTTGTCTGAGAAATGTGTTTAAACTCTTTATAGATTGGCCAGATCACACTTGATAATGCATCAAATAACAATACAATGATGCAGAAGCTCAAGGCTCTGCTCCATAGCACGAACCAATCAATACAGTTTCATCATATTGGAAATTGCGTCAGGTATTGTGATTTTTCAAGACTATGATATGAATGATAATTGATCGATGCTGGCAGGTGCTTTGCACACATTATCAATATTTCTGTCCAGCACGTCTTAGCAGCACTTAAGAACAAATATAACCTTTTTGAAGACCATCTTTACTTGGACAATGCTGGCTCAAGCCTGGACTCATATGGCGATGCGCTTCGAGGGGACCCTGTAGGACGTGTCCAGAAGCTGGTCTCAGATTGCCGAGTTTCTGGTCAACGACATAGTGCGCTCCGTGCCGTGATAAGGGATGGAAACAAGATGAATTCGTGGCCGCAGATGATGCTGGACTTCGATAGCCTGGATGCTGGAAAAGAGGGCAGTATACTCCCTGAAGTGCAACTCCTTTGGGACTGTGAAACGCGATGGTCCTCAACATTTCTGATGATCACACGTGTTCTTACATTATATCCGGTATGAGATGATCGCCTCTCAAGCTATCTGAAAATATGCTGAGGTTTTTCTAGGTGTTGCGTCGATATATCACAGAGTCGGATTCAGAGACTCTTCAGGCACATCTACTATCACCAGAGGAGCGCAAAGTCCTTTGCGATATCTATTTCATTCTATGGCTTCCTCATCGTGCTCAAGAAATCCTGTCATCAGAGCATACACCAACAACGTCCCATGCTATTCCAGTCTATGAAACGCTTATCAAAGGCTGGGAAAGGCTCAAAGGAACGTTACCACACCTTTCTGGGTATATTGAGGTTGGCATCAAGAAAATTCATAAATACCTTTCACTTTCGCGCATGACACAGATATTTGCATTTTCCCTTGGTAAGTAATGATTTATTGTTCTAAATTTTCTTTCTCATGAGGTACTCAATACGATCAGTACTACACCCAGAGATAAAGCTACAGTGGATTCAGAGTCACTGGATGCCCGATGAGAGTAAACAAGCACAGGATTGGATCATTGATGCAGTAAGTGATCTCAGTGATTGGCATTGATCTTGATGATATATCCTATTAACAGATGCTCCAATACCGTCATGCGATCCGGGGTGCATCAAACTCAGGTCAAGCAGCACAGACAATGCATAAGTGGTCAGGAAATCGGGCCATGGTCAGATCATCAGCCGCACTTACAAGTGGTCTTGGTAACCTCTTCAGCCTGGGCGACAATCCTCATGCACCATTGGGAGAAGTCCCTGAGGTTCCAAATACACACCAGAGTGAGGGTGATGAGATCAATGATGATCTAGACAGGCGTGCTGTTGAGCAGGAGTTTTGGCGTTATGAAGAGGATGGCATATCCGACACTGCCACTTGTGGCATTTTGGGAGGTAGGAACACTTATTATCTAGGCCTCAGACATTTTCCGCTCACATGGGCTATATTACAGAAGCATGAACATGTTTACCCAGTTCTTTTCTGCCTTGCAATGGATGTATTACCTGCTCAAGCAACTGCTGTGCCCTGTGAAAGGGTATTTTCCTCTAGTAAAGAAACTTGCATGCTACGTCGCAGCCAGCTCAATCCTACAACAATCAAGATGCTCCAGGTTTTGAAGCACTTATATAAACAAGAGAGACTTGATTTCACTGCTGGTATACTTGCAATGGAGGAGGATTATGCAATAGAAGGCACGGTAACAGAGTCAGCAGTTTTTGAGCTGCTGAAGGCTGGGAAAGTGGCAGAGTTGCATGAACTGTATAGAAATTGGGCCACAGAGTTGGACTAGTCAATAATATAGAGAAATTGCTTGCTTGATTAAACAAAATGCTGCATTGCAGCGAATGGCAGAAGGTGCACGTTGGTGTGACCGTGTGAGTTGGGTGACCGATAATTATAACACCTTATCAAACCTTGAAAGCTGATTGGTGGACATTCCCAGGCTGGACCTGCCAACTCTGTTCAACTCTCAGAGTTACACCTGGGTCAACTCCGTGCACGGAGTTGGGCCAGAGTTCAACTTGACTCAACTCGACTCAACTCTCCAGCAACACTAGTTGCAACCTGCCAGTTGCTTACTGTATGTCGTATTTGTATTCGACAAGAATACGCTTTGTTGCATCATCTTTGCTAACTTCTTCCCATCAAATGACACAGCAAGGCTCGCTCTCACTCAATTGAATGGATACGATCAGCCGCACAGAACAATGTCGATGCGCTAGTGAAAGTCAGGAACTTTCACTATCACAGTCTTGGTGTACCAAACAAGCCTGAAAAGGTTCGCTGGGAAAAGGCCACTGGGTATTATGACATCACTGGTTGGCGGCCGATACACAATACAGTGCACTGGCAATGTGGAACTTGGGATGGATGTGTGAATACGGGTACGGTGTCCCACAGGTTTGTGTGTTCCCCTATGAGTTCCTAGAGACTGGGCATGGCACAGGATTTCCATCTGGCAGTGGCAAAGCGACACTACAATTTTGCCCTGGAGACAATCATGGAAGCACACTTGTGGTTCATTGATCCTGATCAGATTGCTGGGCGGAGAGATTTGGACAAAGGCCCAGCCACCACTGGCAGTCCAACGCCCAAGACAGGCAAGGATCTCCTAGTTGAGGTTGAGGATGACGGGCCATGGTACATGGGCAAGGCACAAGAAGAGTTCAACTGACATATGCGCAATGCTGCAGCTCCCAGCGACAATGAAGATCCTGTACAGGTATATACAATGTGTCTAACATTCCACTCCCAGACTAACCACCTTAAAAACCCGTGACCGCCACAACAAGGAGCAGGTGCGCAATTGTAGTGGACCATGACAGGTAGAGTCATGTCCCATAAAAGGAGTGAATCTGATACTTTGGCTTCCTCTACGACAGCTGTCATAAATTCATACTCAGAATAAATAAAGAGATCTTTGTATTAGTGCCTGTAATGAAAACAAACATAAACCATGTGTTGCTAAGGCACATGTTGAAAAAAAAAAAACATGTCGCCAAATTATGCAATTCTCATGTGCCACTAAAACTTGCGCGTTTTTTCTAAGTCGAGTGGGTGCCCCAGGGAGAAATGGGCATGCGCAGGCACATTCCCAGGCATTATTCCACCCCGGAACATTGTCTGAGCCTCAGTCCCAGCATATGCGAACCACAGGAAGGCGGCAGAAGGTGGTACAAACGTGCTCCCAGGCCAAGCGGTGGGAAAACGCGAAAACGTGAGCCTGGGCACTGCGCTTGAGGCGAGATGTGCAACCGGAACTGCCATGGACAGGCTTGCACAAGTGAATGAACGCGCAGTGGAGCCAGTCGCTGCAGTGGAAGGGGACGTGCGGGCGGGGGCAAGCACAGTGGAGTGGATGCACACGCCAGGTGCCACCTGGGTTCTTCATTTGGAAGCTATTCATATATCATAGAAAGGGACAGTAGTACAAGTGCATGTGGTGTGGTGGTTGTTATGTATATGGTAGCTTCACTGATCAGGGGGGGTTTGTGGGTTTGATTCTGTGATGGGGCAATTTCTTTTTGCATTATTCACATGACACTACCAAAAAATGTTATCTGCGAAAATTAATAATATAAGTGGTGGGAAATGGTCCGATCGTCGGGATGGGTGCGCAGACAGTAAATATTGTACAAGTCGATTTTTCATTGAGAAGGTGGAAGGGCCCAGCATTGCCAGGCACCTGTCAGCATGTGCATCCACTCTGCTGTGCTTTCCCCTGCCCGCACATCCCCTTCCACTGCAGCAACTGGCTCCGCTGCACGTTCATTCACTTGCGCGAACCTGTCCGCGGCGGTTCCGGTCACACATCTCGCCTCAAGCGCAGTGCCCAGGCTTGCGTTTTCACATTTTCCCACCACTTGGCCCGGGAGTGTTGGGAACTTACTACTTTATGGGTAGCAAGACTCGACGACGGAACGGAGTTGAAGGTGACTGATCCAAAGGAGCAGCAAAGAGATGTTGAGGAGGAAAAGGCAGAAGGCGAGAAGAGGCGGGACGGAGTAGACGGTGGACGACGACGGGCGGGTTGCTGCTGGCGAGGAGGGAGCTTTGAAGGGCTCCAGTGTGGGGGATGACAAGAGAACAGTCTAAGGACTGTTCACCTAAATTCGTA
>Ga0307510_10007749_pt1 | contig 12806 bp, 14 predicted proteins | sample 12_EM_MG_FD_207224 | JGI IMG/M metagenome (GOLD analysis project Ga0307510, IMG submission 207224) | Populus trichocarpa ectomycorrhiza microbial communities from riparian zone in the Pacific Northwest, United States - 12_EM | ecosystem: Host-associated > Plants > Roots > Unclassified | place... | reverse complement strand
ACGCTGAACCAACGGTAGCATCAGGCGAGATCCGGTTGTGCGCGAACGCTCTGGCACCACGGCGGATCGCCAGCATCCAGACTGGTCTTTCGGTCATCGGAGCGGGCGGTAGCGGGTGCGGTGACGCGCTTCAACCCGATCAGCGGGCGCAAGCGATCGATCCTGCGGCCGATGAGATAGAAGGCCCAGCAACCGGCGATCGTCGCGGGGACGAGGATGGCGAACTCGGCCAGCGCGCCGAAATGGTGCGGGAGCAGCCAATATTCGACCAGGATGATGATGGTCTGGTGGATGATGTAGAAGGGGAAGGTCGCCTCGGCGAGCGTGGCGCGCCACGGGTGGTCATGGTCGAGAAAGCGGTTCGCCACCCCGATCAGCGCCGCGATTGCCGCCCAGGTGTCGATCTGGCGGGCGAGGCGGAAGACGGTGGCGATGTCGTGTGTCGGGAAGCTGAAGTCGGGATATGCCATGAGCAGGCCAGCGATCGTGGCGTAGCATGCCATCGCGATCGCGGCGGACAGCTTCCAGTGGCGCGACAGGTCGATCATCACCGTGCGCGACCCTGCGAGACCGAAGCCGAACAGCAGCGCCGGGAAATATTGCAGATGCGCCAGCGCGTCACCGAACAGGTCGTGGGTGTCGTCCTCGCGGTGGAACAGCCAGAATTGGGTGACCAGCAGGAAAGCCAGCGGCAGCCACAGGCCGCGCGATCCGCCGAACGCCTTGTCGAAAAGGGGCTGCAGCCGGTTGGTGCCGGGGATCAGCGCCAGCAGGCACAGCGCCAGTGTGTAGACCCATAGATAAACGACGAACCACAGATGGTTCCAGGTCGGCATGACGATGCCGAACAGCGTGCCGAAGCGGAAATAATCGTGCCGCCAGAACCACAGGAAGCCGTGGGTGTAGCCGTGCTTGCCGACCAGCTCGACCCAGGTCTGCGGCGGCACGACCACCGCCATGCCGAAGGCGAGCGGGATCAAGAGCCGAGCATTGCGACTCCTGATGAATTTACCCAGCCCCGATGATTTCGACAGCAGCGCGCGGCTGGCGAAACCCGACACGACGAACAACAGGGTCAGCCGCCACGGGTTGGTGAGCAGCATCGGAATCTCGACCCATGCCGCCGGCTGCGCGGTTTTCACGTGAAAGCCCCATGGCACGAAGACCATGCCGATATGATAGAAGATCAACAGCGCGAAGGCGCCGATCCTTAGCCAATCCATGCCGTAGTGCCGTTGCATCGTTACCTCCATGTTCGATTGGCGATGGCTAGCGGGCGGCCCCGCGGCCCGGTATCGGAGAGGGGCGAGCAGCGGTTTCGGCGGGACGATGGCGACAGGCACAGGGACGAACGGCGGGTGGCGCAGGATGAACGGGGCGCAGCGGCGGCTCGCGCTGCTGCTCGGCGCCGGGTTCCTGGTGATTCTCGGCGTGATCATGATCGCCAACGCCACCTCGATGGTCAGCGATTTCGCCGCCGCCGGTGTGCCCGTCACCACCGCCCATATCTGGCTGTGGGAGATCAGCAGCATCATCGCCTGGCTGACCGAAGTGCCGGTGATCTGGTGGATGGTGATGCGGTTGCGGCGCGTGACCTTGCCCTGGTGGGGCGTGGCGCTGATCGTCGCGGGCGCGAGTGTGCCGGCGTCGCTTTGGCATATCGGGTTGATGGTGGCGATCCGCGTCGCGGTCTATTGGGCGCAGGGCGAGCATTACCGATTCATGGTCGGGATACGGAACCCGCTGCTCTACGAATATCGCAAGGATGTCGGCACCTTCCTGCAATTCGCGGCCATCGCCCTCGTCGCGCAATGGCTGATCGCGCGCGCCGCGACGCCGCCGGCCGAGGCGCCGCGCCTGTTGGCGGTGAATGACGGCGCGGTGACGCATCATGTGCCGGTCGACGAGATCGAGCGTGTCTCGGCGGCGGGCAATTATGTCGAGATCGGCTGGGGGCCGCGCACCTTGCTGCACCGCGCGACATTGAGCGCGGTCGAGGCCGAACTGGGCGCGGCGTTCGCGCGGGTGCATCGCAGCCACCTCGTTCGGCGTGACGCGATCCGGCGGATCACCACCGACCGTAGCGGTGATTTTACCGTGCAGATGTCGAGCGGAAACGCGATACGTGGCAGCCGGCGCTATCGCGACGGGGTCGAGGCGCGCTATAAGGGCGACGAAGCCTAGGGATTCTCAACGCATGTCCGTTCGTCCGTGGCGCGATATCACGCGCCGAACCAGTCGCCAGATCATGGTCGGCAATGTGCCCGTCGGCGGCGACGCGCCGGTCACGGTGCAGACCATGACCAACACGCCGACCTCAGATCCCAAGGCGACGATCGACCAGATCCGTCGCTGCGAGGATGCCGGGGTCGACATCATCCGCGTGTCGTGCCCCGATGTGGAGAGCACCGCCGCGTTGAAGCAGATCGTCCGCGCGAGCCGCGTGCCGATCGTCGCCGACATCCATTTCCACTACAAACGCGCGCTCGAAGCGGCGGACGCTGGCGCTGCGTGCCTGCGCATCAACCCGGGCAATATCGGCTCCGAGGCGCGCGTGAAGGAAGTGATCGCCGCGGCCAAGGCCAATGGCTGCGCGATCCGCATCGGCGTCAATGCCGGCAGCCTGGAGAAGGACCTGCTCGAAAAATATGGCGAGCCCTGCCCCGAGGCGCTGGTCGAAAGCGCGCTCGACCATATCAAGATCCTGCAGGACCATAACTTCCACGAATATAAGGTGGCGGTGAAGGCATCCGACCTGTTCCTGGCGGTGGCAGCCTATCAGCAGCTCGCAGAAGTGGTGGATTGCCCACTGCATCTCGGCATCACCGAGGCCGGCGGGTTCGTTGGTGGGACGGTGAAGAGCGCGATCGGGATCGGCTCGCTGCTGTGGTACGGGATCGGTGACACGATCCGCGTTTCTCTCTCGGCCGAGCCTGAGGAGGAGGTACGTGTGGGCTTCGAGATCCTGAAGAGCCTGGGCATCCGTAATCGCGGCGTGCGCGTGGTTTCGTGCCCGAGCTGCGCGCGGCAGGGTTTCGACGTGATCCGCACCGTCCAGGCGCTGGAGGAACGGTTGCAGCATATCCGCACGCCGATGTCGCTGTCGGTGCTCGGCTGCGTGGTTAACGGACCCGGCGAGGCGCGCGAGACCGATATCGGGCTGACCGGCGGCGGCAACGGCAAGCACATGGTCTATCTGTCGGGCGTTACCGACCATCATGTGCAGAGCGCCGACATGATCGAACATATCGTCAAGCTGGTCGAGGCCAAGGCGGCGGAGATCGAGGCGGCGGACGCGGCGCGCGAGGCGCTGGCGGCGGCGTAAAGACAGTCGGCCTTAACCACGTCGCTTAGGCGTCGTGCAGCCTTTTCCACCGTAAAGACAGCGACATGAAAGTCGCTCTCCTTGCTGTGGTGATCGTCGGCATCGCCGCCGGGCTGGCAATCCCGACGGCTCATCCTGTCGCCGTACCGCCCGCGTCCGCGGCGCCTGCCGATACGCCGGTGGAAACCGTGATCGATCGTGCGGTAAGCGGCCATTTCCTCACCGTCGCCGACGTCAACGAGGAACCGATCCGCTTCGTCGTCGACACCGGCGCCGATATCGTCGCGCTGACCCAGGAAGACGCGCAACGGGCGCACATCGCGTTCGACCCCGCTGCCTTCGAGGTGATCGGCTCAGGCGCCAGCGGCGAGGTGCGCGGGCAGGAAGTGCGGATCGATTCGATCGTGCTCGACGGCAAGCGCGCCAGCAATGTGCATGGCGTCGTGCTGGAGGGAGGCAAGGTGTCGCTGCTCGGGCAGACGTATCTGCGGCACATTGCCAATGTGCAGATCAAGGGCGACACCATGACGCTGCGCTGAGGCGCGTGACGTAAGCGCGACGCGTGGCTATGCGCGAGGCATGTCGCTCAGCCGCACCCATCTGGCCTTCCCCGTCGCGGTGCTCGGCATCGCCATCTTCTCGTCGATGGACGCGGTGATGAAAGGGCTGGTCATCGCGCTCGGTGCCTATGACACCTTGTTGTGGCGGACGCTGGCGGGGGCGATGCTGACCGGCCTGATCTACCTGCCGCGGCGGCGCGGCTGGCCGTCGCGCGCGACGATGCGTGTTCACCTGATCCGCGGCACGGTATCGTCGGTGATGGCGGTGACCTTCTTCTGGGGGCTGGCGCGCGTGCCGATGGCACAGGCGATCGCGCTGGCGTTCATCGCGCCGCTGCTCGCGCTGTTCGGCGCGGCCTTCCTGCTCAGGGAGACGATCCCGCGTCGCGCGATCATCGCCTCGCTGATCGCCTTTGCCGGGGTCGGCGTGATCATGCTCGGCCAAGCGGCAGCGGCGCCGTCGCCGGACCGGTTCCGCGGCACCATCGCGATCCTCGTCTCGGCGGTATGCTATGCCTATAATATCGTGCTGATGCGCCAGCAGGCGCTGGTCGCGGGCCCGAGCGAAGTGGCCTTTTTCCAGAGCGTGATCGTCGGCGCGATCCTCGCGCTCGCCGCGCCGTTCCTCCTGCATGTGCCCGATGCGCGGCATGCGCCGATGATCCTGCTCGCGGCGGCGCTGGCGACCGTCTCGTTGCTGCTGCTCGCCTGGGCCTATGCCCGCGGCGAGGCCAATTATCTCGCGCCGACCGAATATACCGGCTTCATCTGGGCGGCCTTGTGGGGCTGGGTAGTGTTCCACGAGCCCGTCGCGTCGTACACGTTGGCCGGGGCGGCGCTGATCATCACCGGATGCCTGATCGCCGCGCGGCGGCGCGGGGTAGAGAATGTGGAGGCGGCGATATGAGCGTGACGATCAGGGATGCGGCGCCGGCCGATGTGGCGACGATCCTGCGTTTCATCCGCGAGCTGGCCGAGTTCGAGCGCGAGGCCGACAAGGTCGTCGCGACCGAGGCTTTGTTGCACGACGCCATGTTCGGCGAGCGCCCGGTAGCCGAGGCGGTGATCGCCGAGCGTGACGGCACGCCGCTCGGCATGGCGCTGTTCTTCCATAATTTCTCGACCTGGACCGGGTGGAAGGGCCTGTATCTCGAGGATCTCTATGTCACGCCCGAGGCGCGCGGGTCGGGCGTCGGCGGAGCCCTGCTGAGGCATCTCGCGGGGATCGCGGTCGATCGTGGTTGTACCCGGTTCGAATGGTCGGTGCTTGACTGGAACAAGCGCGCAATCGAATTCTACCGTTCGATGGGGGCCGAGGCGATGAACGAATGGACCGTCAACCGCGTATCGGGCGCGGCACTGGCCAGGCTGGCGGGGCGCGGCTGATGGCGTGGCTGTGGCTGGTGATCGGCGGGTTGTTCGAGGTCGGGTTCACCACCTGCCTGCGGCATGTCGATGGCTTTCGCAATGTGCCGTGGACGCTCGGCTTCCTTGCCTCGGTCGCCCTTTCGATGGCGTTGCTCGAGGTCGCCTCGCGCTCGATTCCGATGGGCACGGCCTATACGGTATGGGGCGGTATCGGCGCGCTCGGCACGGTGATCGTCGGCATCGCCTGGTACCAGGAACCCGCCAGCCTGCCACGGCTGCTGCTGATCCTCGGCGTGGTGGCGTGCATCGCCGGGCTCAAGCTGACGGCGGGGCGCTGATGGCGTTCGACCAGGGGCTGATCGACTGGGTCGAGGAAGCGATGGCGCCGCTCGGCACGGTGACGCTGCGCAAGATGATGGGCGGCGCGACGCTCTATCTCGACGGGACGATCTTCGCGATCGCGGCGTCGGAAGGGCGGCTGTGGTTCAAGAGCGATGCGGAGAGCGACGCGATCTGGGACGCGGCCGGGTGCGAGCGTTTCGGTTATACCTTCCCGGACGGGAAGACCGGTTCGATGAACTATCGGCTCGCTCCCGAGGACGTCTATGACGATCCGGACGCGTTGCGGGAGTGGGCGTCGCTCGGCGTTGCGGCGGGGCTCAGGGCGCCCGTGAAAAAGCGCGCGGCCAAAAAGAGCCGATGAGCGCCGCGACGAGCAAGGCGGTCCAGCTCCAGCGATAACCCTGCATCAGTGCGGGGGCGTGCATGTTTGTCGCGATCAGCACGCCCGAAAACAGGCTGCCGCCGATCACCGGAATGGCGACCACCATGCCGGGTCGGCGATCGCGTACCATCAACCATCCGACCAGCAGCGCGCCGAGCGCGAGCAGGGCGAACTTCGCGCGAACCTCGCCATAGAGCAGGGCGATCAGCGCCGGGCTGCCGGGCAGGTCGCGCAGGATCGCGTAGAGCAGGCCGCCCTCGATTTCATCGAGCAGCCCGGCGGCGAGCACGATCAGGATCGCAACGCGGGCGAGACGCGGCGCCTGTTGGCGCAAGGCGATTGCGGCAAGGACGAGGAAAGCGGTGTAGTTCGGGATGAACGCCAGCCCGTCGAGCCACAGGGCCCTTATCTGCGCTGCGATCAGCGTTTCGCGGCAGGCACCCGCGCCGAAGATCGTCGCGACCTCGGCGGGGCTGCGTGCTAGTTCGAAGGCGATGATCGATCCGAGGCCGCCGGTCGGGCCGCAGGGCGTGAGCCCCGGGATCCAGCCGAACGCGGTCGAGGCGACCGTCGTGACGATGCCGGCCAGCGCGCACCAGCGCCAGGCGGCAACCGAGCTCAGGACTTGGCTGCCCTGGCTGCTTCGATCGCCTCGACGACGATGCGGCGTGCTTCCTCGGCGTCGCCCCAGCTACCGATCCGCACCCATTTCTCGGGCTCGAGATCCTTATAGTGAGTGAAGAAATGCTCGATCTGTGCGAGCACGATCGAGGGCAGGTCCTGCCGCTCGCCGACGTCGGAATAATAAGGGAAGGTGGTGTCGACAGGCACGGTGATCAGCTTCTCGTCGCCGCCGGCTTCGTCTTCCAGCTTGAGCACGCCGATGGGCCGCACGCGCACGACGCAGCCTGGGATGAAGGGCGAGCGCGCGATGACCAGCGCGTCGAGCGGGTCGCCATCGGGCGACAGGGTGTGGGGGATGAAGCCGTAATTGGCCGGGTAGCGCATCGGCGTGTGCAGGATGCGGTCGACGAACAAGGCGCCCGACTTCTTGTCGAACTCGTACTTCACCGGTTCGCCGCCGACCGGCACTTCGATGATGACGTTGAGGCTCTCTGGCGGATTGTCGCCGACGGGGATCAGGTCGATATTCATGAATGTGGCTCTGGTCTGCCGAGCCCCCGGCCTGTCGCGGCCGGGGGCTGCGAGCAGGTCAGGATGCGCGGTGGTGGGTGGCCCCTCTCACTTCGCCGCCAGCAATCGGTCGAGACCCGTCTCGCCGGTGCCGATCTTTTCGAGGTGCGGATAGCGCGGCCCGCCATGATAGTCGATGGCGATATCGCGCAGCCGGTCGCCGGACTTGATGAGCAGGCGGATCGGCTCGCGGCTGTCCTTGGCCTGGACGATCGCCGCCTTCATGCGATCGTCGCTATAGGTCATGCCGTTGACGCCCATGATCGTGTCGCCAATCGTCAGGCCCTGCTTGAACGCGGCGCCGTCCCACAGCACGTTGCTCAACTCGCCCGCGGCACCGACGACGAAGCCGACCGAATAGGTGAAGTCGGCGATCTTGCGGGTCTTCTCGTTCTGCTTGAAGGTCGTCGCCGGCGTGTCGGTATAGACCAGGCGATAGCCGTTGCGCGTCAGGCCGGTGAGCGGTGCGCCCTCGGCATGTTCGGTCAGGCGGGTGGTGAGCAGCTTCTTCCAGTCATAAGGCACGATGCCGTTGAGCGTCGCCGCGACGTCGTCGAGCGTGTAGGTCACCTGGCCCCAGTCGCCGTCATTGATGCCGAAGAACGCATGGGCGAAGTCGTCGATCGATTTGGTGCCGCCCGACTTCTCGCGCAGCAGCGAATCGACTTCGAGCCAGACGAGCTGGCCTTCGGAATAATAATCCTCGGCGCGCTGCCAGCTGGTCCAGCCCTTGGGCCGGCGCGATGAGATGACCGGATCGTTGGTGGTGTCGACCAGGTCGCGCCAGTGACGCGCCGGGTTGGTATCGTAGAACGCCGCGGTCGCGGCGATCTGGTCGAGCGTGTCCTGCTTCGACACCAGGCCCGAGCGCGCCTGCAGGACATAGCCCCAGAACTGCGTCTGGCCTTCATAGACCCACAGCAGCGAGTCGCGCATCGGCACGTTGAAGGTCGGCGTCCACAGGTCCGCACCGCGGCGGAACTTGCCGTCCCAGCTATGCGTGAACTCATGCGGCAGCAGATTGCGCGATCCGATGCTGGTGTCCCATTCGGTGAAATAGCCGGGCCGCGTGCCGTCCTCCGAGCTGCGATGATGTTCGAGGCCGATGCCTCCGAGCTGGTCGCTGATCGAGAAGAGGAAGTGGTAATGGTCGTAGTGCTGCGCGCCGAACGCCTTGACGGCCTGTTCGACCAGGCGGGTATGCGCGGCCAATTGCTCGGGCTTTGCAGCAAGCTGGTCGGGCGTGTCGGCGCAGGTGTCGAGCGTGACGCGCGGCGTCAATTCGAACGCCTTGCAATAACGCCCGGCGAGGATCGGCGAATCGACCAGCACTTCGTAGTTGGTCGTCTCATAGGTGTAGGTCGAACCATTGGCCTTTGACGGCAGGCCGCTCGCCGCGGTGAAGCCGTCGGGATATTTCACCGTCATCTTCACCGGAATCTGGCGGGTGAAATAGCCGGCGGGATAGAGGCTCATCGAATTGGGCTGGAGGCGCAGCATTGCCGGGCTGGTGACGATCGAACCCTGGTCGCTCTTGGTGGCGGAGATGAATTGCAGGTCGATGTCGAGCGCGCGGACGCCGGCCGGCACATCGATATGATAGGAATAGACCTCGACCGGATCGCGCGTCCAGGCGAGCTCCTTGCCGCCGGCGCGGATGTGCAGGCTGGCGAGCTTGTCGAGTTCCCCGCGCGGGGAGTGCGCGCCGGGCAGCCATTTGGTGAATTGCAGCACCATATGGCCAGCCTTCACCGGCAGCGTCTCATGCGTAGTGAAGATGCCGCGTTCGACATCGGTCGCGTCGATGTCGAGCGTCATCGTGCCGGGATAGGGGATGTCGCGCGGCGCCGGGATGGTGTCGAGATAGGGCAAAGGCTGCGGCTTCGAATTCTCGGCCAGCACCGGCGTGACTGCGGCTGCGGAAGACAGCAGCAGGGCGGCAAACAGCTTCACGTTCATCGAAGACCCCTTTTTTTGAATAAAGTTGGGGGTGGTCTAGGCGCGCATTACACGCGCGTCCACACGTCCACTTCGGTCTTTTTACCCACCGCCGCCGAGCGTGTTGATCGTGAACGCCAGCACCCCAAGGTTGAAAACGAACGCAGCAAGGCATTGGCCGAGCGACACCAGGCGCATGGTGCGCGACGAAATCTCCACGTCGCTGGTCTGGAAGGTCATGCCGAGCGTGAAGCTGAAATAGATGAAGTCCCAATAATCCGGCTCGGCGCATTTGGGGAATTCCAGCCCGCCGCGGTCGTTTCCGTCGCCGTCGCAGTCGGAATAGAAGAGATGCGCATAGTGCAGCGCGTAGATGATGTTGGAGAATAGCCAGGACAGGATCAGCGTGGCGATGACCAGGGCGATGACCTGGGGATTGCTCTTTTCCTGTAATTCCTTGGCCACCGCGACGAGGATGACGATCATCGTTACGCCGGTGATGCCGAGCAGCACGGTGCGGTTGGCGTCGTTGGTTTCGGCGGCCTTGCGCATCTGCTCGGCCGTGCCCTTTTTGTGCAGCGGCCAGATCAGGATCAGGAACAAGGCCGCGGCGACATCGAACGCCGCCATCACGCCGCGTCCCCAACCAAGCGGCGGGATCGCCACGAACAGGCCGATGACGAAAACGACGACGAAAGTCACGAAGCGTGGCGGCGCGATCTTCTTGCCGAGGTGCATGTTCATTATGGGTTTTCCTGCCGCATGCTTCGCCTCTCCCGCAGAGCGCGCGACAGGGATTTGCACGTGGTGCTAGCGCTTGGCCGCGCGCTCTACTAGAGAGCGCCGCCAATATGGCGCGTATAGAAACACCACGCCGCATCCGCGGCACCCAGGACATTTTCGGTGAGGAGCAACGTCGCTTCGCGCGCGTGCTGGAGGCGTTCGAGCATGTGCGGCGGCTCTACGCCTTTCAGCGCGTCGACATTCCGGTGTTCGAGGATACCCAGGTGTTCGCGCGCTCGATCGGTGAGACCACCGATGTGGTGTCGAAGGAGATGTACACCTTCCCTGATCGTGGCGGCGATTCGCTGACGCTGCGACCGGAGTTTACCGCGGGCATCTGCCGCGCCTATCTTACCGAGGGCTGGCAGCAATATGCGCCCCTGAAGCTGGCGACGGCTGGCCCGGTATTCCGTTACGAGCGCCCGCAAAAGGGCCGCTTCCGCCAGTTCCACCAGATCGACGCCGAGATCATCGGCGCGGCCGAGCCGGCGGCGGATGTGGAACTGCTCGTGCTGGCCGATCAGCTGTTGCGCGAGCTGGGCATTTCCGAGGGCGTGACGCTGCAGCTCAACACTTTGGGCGACGCCGAGACGCGCGACGCCTGGCGCGCCGCGCTGGTGGCGCATTTCGAGGGACATCGCGGCGAGCTGTCGGAGGACAGTGTGACGCGGCTCGACAAGAATCCGCTGCGCATTCTCGATAGCAAGGATCCGCGCGACCGGCCGATCGCCGATGCCGCGCCCGATATCGACGCCTATCTGACGCCTGAGGCGCGGGCCTTTTTCGATGCGGTGACGGCGGGGCTGGATGCGGCCGGTGTCGCGTGGACGCGCAACGCGCGGCTGGTGCGCGGGCTGGATTATTATCGTCACACCGCGTTCGAGTTCGTCACCGACCGGCTGGGTTCGCAAGGGACCGTGCTGGCCGGCGGGCGTTATGACGGGCTGATCGGCTCGCTCGGCGGGAACGAGACGCCGGGTGTCGGCTGGGCGGCTGGCGTCGAGCGGCTGGCGATGCTGATCGACGAGCCGACAAGCGAGAGGATCGACGCGGTGATCGTGCCGATGGGCGATGCCGCTTCGACGCGCGCGCTGGGGATTCTGGCTGATCTGCGTCGTGCCGGCCTGGCGATCGACATGGCCTTCAAGGGCAATATGAAGCGTCGGCTCGCCAAGGCCGATGCACAGGGCGCGCGCTTCGCGGTGATCATCGGCGACGATGAACTTGCCAAGGGCGCCGCTGCGGTGAAATCGCTGGCCGACGGGTCGCAGCAGGAAGTCGCGTTCGACGCGCTGGTCAAGGCGCTGGCCGCCGCATGACCCGCATTTCCGCTGACCGGATCGCGCAGATCGAGGCGCGACGCGACGAGTTGCAGGCGCTGATGGCGACCGGCGAACTGGCGTCCGAGCGCTTCGTTGCGGTGTCGAAGGAATATGCCGAGCTTGAGCCGGTGGCGCGTGCCGCGGGCGAGGTGCGGCGGCTACGCGCCGAGGCCGAGAGCCTTGTGCATATGACGCATGATGCGGATGACGAGCTGCGCCATATGGCCGAAGAAGAGCTGCACGAGAACCGTGCCGCGCTCGACTCGGCCGATCGGGCGCTGGCGCTGGCGTTGCTGCCGCGCGACGCCGCTGACGAGCGCGCGGCGATGCTCGAAATCCGCGCCGGCACCGGTGGCGATGAGGCAGCCCTGTTCGCCGGCGACCTGTTGCGCATGTACCAGCGTTATGCCGATAATCAGGGCTGGCGGGTCGAGCTGATCTCGGCCAGCGCGGCGGAGATGGGCGGATACAAGGAAGTCGTCGCCTCGGTCGAGGGCAAGGGCGTGTTTGCCAGGCTGAAGTTCGAAAGCGGCGTGCACCGCGTGCAGCGCGTGCCGGTGACGGAGAGCGGCGGGCGTATCCACACCTCGGCGGCGACCGTCGCGGTGCTGCCTGAGGCGGAGGAGGTCGATGTCCAGATCGACGAGGCGCGGGATCTGCGCATCGATATCTTTCGCTCGTCGGGGCCGGGCGGTCAGTCCGTCAACACGACCGATTCGGCGGTGCGTATCGTGCATATTCCGTCGGGACTGGTGGTGATCCAGCAGGACGAGAAGTCGCAGCACAAGAACAAGGCCAAGGCGCTGAAGGTGCTGCGCACACGGCTCTATGAGGCAGAGCGCGAACGACTCCACGCCGCGCGGGCGGGCGCGCGCAAATCGATGGTCGGCTCGGGCGATCGCTCGGAGCGGATCCGGACGTATAATTTCCCGCAGGGGCGCGTGACCGATCACCGCATCAACCTGACACTGCACCGCCTGCCGGAGATACTCGAGGGTGAGATGGATGAGTTGCTCGGCGCGCTGATCTCCGAGGACGAAGCCGAACGGCTGGCGACGCTGGATGCCTGACCTCTCCCCCTCCCGCAAGCGGGAGGGGGGATAAGAAGGGCGATCGCTGCCGCCGCCGCACGCTTCACCTTCTCCGAAACCCCGCGCCTCGATGCGGAACTGCTGATGGGCAACGCCCTCGGCATCACCCGCGAGGCGCTGCTGCTGCGCCATCTCGACGATGCGGTGCCCGCCGCCTTCGCCGCCCTGGTCGAGCGCCGCGCCGCGCAGGAACCGATCGCCTATATCACTGGCACCCGCGCCTTCTGGACGATCGATATCGCGGTTGGCCCAGGTGTGCTGATCCCGCGCGCCGACAGCGAGACACTGATCGAGGCGGCGGTCGACCATTTCGCCGGCCGCGCGCCGACACATATCCTCGATCTTGGTACCGGGCCGGGCACGCTGTTGCTCGCCGCGCTCGACCTATGGCCCGAGGCGACCGGCCTGGGCGTGGACGCGTCCGACGCCGCGCTGGCTTTGGCCCGGGACAATGCCGCGCGGCTCGGCATGGCATCACGCGCGGCCTTCGTCGCGGGGGAC
>Ga0307510_10007748_pt1 | contig 12806 bp, 20 predicted proteins | sample 12_EM_MG_FD_207224 | JGI IMG/M metagenome (GOLD analysis project Ga0307510, IMG submission 207224) | Populus trichocarpa ectomycorrhiza microbial communities from riparian zone in the Pacific Northwest, United States - 12_EM | ecosystem: Host-associated > Plants > Roots > Unclassified | place... | reverse complement strand
TGACCCACCAAGTGGATCGGGGCGGGTGAGGGTGGGTCAATGTCCCTGTTCGTACGCCAGTGGATCAGTTCAGTTTTGGGGATGGAGAAGCCTAGTCCCAAGCGGGAGCATTTGGCTTGAAGAATAGCGTGCTGCCATTGTAGCAGCCTGATGTTACGGGAATAGGAATCCTGCAAGGCCGATAGGCCGAAGCCATCCATGTAGGAGAGGGTGAGGCCATAGGGGATCTACTGGTGAAGGCGTGAGACATAGATGACAAATGGGAAGGGTGAGACTGGGGACCCACCATGACTGGGGTGAAGGCTTTGGGCGATCCGTAGAAAAGCAGGAGACAGGACCTCCACGTGAGGAAGAACCTCGTCCAGGATACTAGGTACGGGTTGACCCTTTTGGCGCTGAGCATGCCGCAGAGGGAAGAAGGATTGACATGGTCGAAACCCTCCTTGATGTCCTGGAAACGTGTGCAGACTTTCCACTTATCCATCTGGAGGGTTCTGATCTCATGGGTCCGGGTATTGCACGTGTCAGCCACTGACAAGCCTGCGAGGGATCCGCACAGGTGGGGCTTGACAAGGCCTGTTACCCGGGCCACGCAGCAGAGGTGACCGTTATTAATCCTTTCCAGGATTTTGGAGAATGTCTGCAGGAGAACGATGACGCAGAAGGAGGAGGGCAAATCGTAGGACGGCCTTCCTGGTTGGTCCAGGACGATGCCGTCGGCTTTCTTCACAGAGGGAGGGTGGAACCCGTGGGACATGAGAGGGGTGAGCAGGTTGAGTATCTGACTTGGGACAACCCTGTTGATGCGCTTCCCGACAGAATTGGGGGTCATATCAGGGCCCGCGGCCGATGAAGGGGAGGAGTGGTCTAGCCCCCTTTCTATTTCCGATGCTTCCAAGACCATAGCGTCATTGTAGAGGAGGATGATGGGATTCGGGTTGTCAATTGGGTTCGCTGGAAAGAAGTGGTGGAGCAGACCCGCTTGAGCTCTAGTAGCGTGGAGGCCCCAGGCAATTGTGGCAAACGAGGATGGGGGCAGCATATGGGGAATTTCTTAGCCGTCCAAATGGGTTGGGTGTCGCTTTTGCCAGGAAATCATACCAGTGATCCCTTTTGGCTTTCTTGATCCATTTGAAAAAACTGGATTGGGCAGCCCTGGCTGACAACAGCAGAGAGGAACTATGGCGGTGCCTCTTGGACGCCCGGAGAGTTGAGTTATATGACTTGCGGAGCTCGGAAAACGTTGTTGACCACGACAGCTTCGACCTGTGGGTGACTGGTTTGTGAGGGGTGTGGAGGGCCAGCATGGCTGAGATTCTATTAAAATTGGTGTTGAACCAAACCCCCAGGGAGCGGGGGGTTGGGAGGGGGGGGAAGGGGGGACCCTAGGTGTTTTAAAGGTGTCGTCCAGTAGGGGCCAGTTAGACAGGGCCCAGTGTGGTTTGGGGGGAGGAGGGCGAAAAAAGGGGGCGTCAAAGTGAAGAAGGATGGGGATGTGATGAGAACCTGTTGAAGGCAGGGGGTTGGACCATTCCGAAGGGTAGGGCATAAGGTGGGGGGGACCGGAGAAGGCCAGGTGTAAACCACGGGCCGGCCCACAAGGGCCAGGGAAAACCTGGTGTAAACCCCATGGGGGTTGAGGAGCGAGAACCCCTGCTCCGTGGCCCTGTCAAAGTAGGAGACCGAGGTAGCGATCTCAACCTCTTTGAAGCTTCCCAGAGGGTCAGCGGTACAGGGGTAGAGGTTGAGGTCACCTTGCATTAGAGTAGGGCCAGGCTGTTAGGCGCACGGACTCCCCGTAAGGATTTACAGGGTAATGTTACCCTACCTTGACGCACACGAACTTCGAAGGAAAAAGATAACACCCCCCTCCAGCCCCAGTTGGGACGGCACGTCATCATTGGCCGCCTGGGTAGTTGCGTCCCAACACCAAAGACCCCTATCAACGGAACACATCGTATAACACCGTATACGTCGCAGCTGTCCGTCCGACCGGATCCCGTTCGCAGGGTATATGAGGGGGGACCTCCGGGCACCTTATGCGAGTAGAAGCAGGTGAATCGGACGACGGCGCATTAAGTTACAGGCACTTGAAGACAGACAGTCGGAAGAGTGGGTCGAAGGCAACAGGACGTTTCGCACGAAAGTTGGTCCCCTCGTACCTACTAAGTCGTGTAGAGTATGAAGGCGGTAACTTTGACCAGTAAGTGGATCGGGTGCATCCACAAAGGACAAGTTGGTAAAAGATGGAGTCCGAGGGAAAAAGCCTATAGGTACGATCCCAAGGATAAGTCGTGTAATGCCGGAAAACCAGAATACAATATTCAGTTGCAAGTTGAATTCTCGACGGAACCAACCAAGGAAGTTTGGCCATCTTCTGTCCAGCGAGTTAGACCATCCTCGACAAGCACGAGGGCAAGATAATTCGTAGCCAGTGTTGTCAACGGATAAACGGATGAGCTGACACCTGATGAGGTCTCCACACCATCAGGAATAATGAAAGCGCAGACCGATAAGTTGACCATGGGAGCAAAAGGTGTGGTAGAGAGTTTTCAGGGTCTATGAGTGTTTGCACTCAGGTGAAGTTCGCAGAGTTGCGGGCAAGGTACTTAGTTAGTATAGAGTTAGCATGTATACCGCGATTGCTCAGACGCGGAATATAAATATCGAAGCATCTTCGTTGCTATTAGAAACCACAAGCACGGAGAAGAGATCTTATCAATATAATAAGTTATTCTACACTTTCATATCGTTACCACTACTTCGACGATCTATACCGAAGCGAATTATTATATCTAGCCTACATTACTCGTGTCTTCTTAGCGAGTTCTCCGATATAATTACGATCAAGGTCTCAGCTGTCGGAATACCTCATGCCGAAGCTACCACCTAACACAGGCAGGCGGTAAAAGATAGGCTCAGGAGGTATAAGAAATTAGGCCCTTTTATTTTTTTTCAGTTTCTTTGTTTAAGGTCATATATTCATTGTTAATGTAAAAGAAATCGCACTGAGCACTAGCTATGGCGAAAACAAAACCCAAAAGCCAAAACGAAGAAAGAAAAGAAAGGTCAATCACCAGTCAACTTCAAGATGGTCCATACCGGTCCCCGGCTCACATGCGGGCGTGACAATCAAGCAAGTACAGTAAGGAAACTCTCCTACAACCAGTGGAAATAACAGGCTACCTGAATGTAGTTACAGAACTTACACATTAGAGTAGTGGGGAGAAACGGAGCCAATGGCCGAAGAGGGGCACGAAAACATGCCCGGAGGGAAGGCAGTCCAAGTTGACCTGATAAAACGGGACAGGGCGCCCTGCTGGGCGGCCAACGGCCAGACTGGGACGTTGGGGCCCAGGTGAGAGACTGCCTTAAGGTGGCGGACCCTGGTGGGTTCCCTTGCAGGGCAGGACAGGACCGCGTGCGCGAAGGTCTCTGGGGACGAGTCGCAGCGGGGGCAGGTCGTGGTGTCGCAATGGTCTCATGAGGGGTGGGCAGGGAGGTAGCGCTTTCCTGATCGGATCTGGTGGAGCAGACGGGCATTGAATTTGTTGAAGCCGATGAAGGGGTAGGGCTTGATGGAGGGGGGGTATGGGTACCTAGCTGGGTCAGGGGCCTGGGTATTATATTCTTCGATAAGGAGGTCACGGCTTCGCCGGCTTAGTGGCGGGTAGGAGCGCCCATCCTGGGGCTTGGGGTATGTGAGGTGGTAGCTTCGGCGTCAGGTATTCTGACAGCTAGGACCTTAATCGTAATTATATCGGAGAACTTGTTAAGAAGACATGAGTAATGTAGGCTAGATATAATGATTTGCTTCGATATAGATTGTCGAAGTATTGGTAACGATATAAAAGTGTAGATAACTTATTATATTGATAAGATATCTTCGCCGTGCTTGTTGTGCCTAATAGCAGCGAAGATGCTTCGATATTTATAGTCCGCATATGAGCAATCGCGCTATCTATGCTAACTCTATACTAACTAAGTATCTTGCCCGCAAATCTGCAAACTTTACCTGAGTGCGAACACTCGTAGACCCTGAAAACTCTGTACCACACCTTTTGCTCCCATGGTCAACTTATCGGTCTGCGCGTCTGTTATTCCCCATGGTGTGGAAACCACATCAGGTGTCAGCTCATCCGTTTGTCCTTTGACAACAATGGCCACGAATTATCTTGCCTCCATGCTCACCGAGGGTAGTCTACCTCGCTGGACCGAAGATGGCCAATCTTCGTTGGTTTGTTCCGTCGCGAATTGGACACGCGACTGCATGTCGTATGCTGGTCTTCCGGCATTACACGACTTGTCCTCGGGATCGTACCTATGGGCTTCTCCCCTCGGACTCCATCTTTTACCAACTTGTCCTTTGTGGATGCACCCGATCCACTTACTGCGCATAGTTACCTCCTTCATACTCTACCCGACTTAGTAGGTACGAGGGGACTAACTTTCGTGCGAAACGTCCCGTTACCTTCGACCCACTCGTCCGACTGTCTGTCTCGAAGTGTCTGTAACCTTATGCGCAGTCGTCCGTCTCACCTGCTTGCACTTGCATGAGGTGTCCGGAGGTCTCCCCCCATATATCCCACGAACAGGACCCGGTCGGAACGACGGCCGGAACGTATATGGTCTTCTAAGATGTGTTCCGGTGACAGTGGTCTTTGGTGTTGGGACGCAACTACCCAGGTGGCCAGTGAGCACGCGCCGTCCCAACGCCGGGGGTGGAGGGGGGTGTTATCTTTTTCCTTCGAAGTTCATATGCGCCAAGGCAGGGTAACCTTGCCTGTAAATCCTTGCGGGGAGTCCGTGCGCCTCACACGAGCTCCCCTCTTCGAAGTGTTCGTCCCGAATACTCTATGTTTATTATACAATCTTTCTTCCATCTCGCGCTCTACATAGTAGGGGTAAAAACCACCAGCGTTTCCTGGTCCACTGAGGGAAAACCTTTCTTGTGTCACTCGACCTCTCTTGGGCCCGGCATTTCCGGGTTCTCTCTATGAAAGCTTTCCACCTCTTCCTTCGCGTTCTTCATACCTTCGGGTGGTTCCCAAGTATTCTCGTCCTCAGCGCTGGCTTTCCATTTTACACAGTACCGAAGCTCTTTCATCGGTTTATTCCTTCCTCTAACCTTTCCCGTGTAGGAAATGATCTCACTCTTGACGATCCTTTCTACCTCCTATTCTAAATCTCCCTCAATGTCTTTGGGATCCCGTGGGGGTTGTTCGCGGTTCGGTCAGTTCGAGGCCCAGTAGGGTTCCAACAGCGCGACATGAAATACAGGATGAATTTTCCCCCGCCGTCAGATTTTTAACTTTTATGCCCGACTTCCCCTCTTCTCCAAGACTTTGAATGGGCGATACAGTTTCGAACTCAGCTTCTCCGATGGTCGTTTGGGACGTATGTTCTTTGCATTCAAGAATTACCAAGTCGCCGACCTCGATGCTGGGTTGTTCCATCGCTTTTCGGCCGTAGTACCTTTTTCATCGATTCTCGTCTATTTTCGAGGGTTTGTTCCGCCTGTCGATGTATGTCCTGCATCCAGTGAGCATACATTGTCGTCCCGGGGTTATGAGCTTCTCTTTCTTTCATCTACTCCGTCTGTGGGTGAAAACCGTAATTGGCGAAGAATGGAGTCATCTTATGTGCGTTGGTTGCAGAGTTGTTGTAGGCGTGTTCGGCTAACGGTAGTAGTTGGTACCCGTCGTCCTGATCGTGATTGACAAATGTTCGTAAATTACCTTCCAGCACTTGGTTGGTTCTTTCCGTTTGTCCGTCAGTCTGCGGGTGGTATGCCATTGACATGCGCCTTTTAACACCTAGCATCTTGCACAATGATTCCCAGAATTCGCCGGAAAACCTCGCGTCCATGTCCGATATGATTTCGGTCGGTAATCCGTGAAGTTTCCAAACTTCCCGCAGGAAGGTATCCGCAACAGCCTTTGCGGTTGCATTCTCGTGGAGGCCGATAAAATAAGCCATCTTGGTGAACTGGTCTACTACTACCATGATCTGCGTCGTACCTTCCGATTCCGGTAGTTGGGTGATAAAGTGCGTCGATATGCAGGACCAGGCGGCATAAGGTACTTCTAATGGTTGAAGTAATCCGTACTTGGCATGCCGTGGGGATTTACTGTGTTGACATTCGTCGCAGGATCGTACATAGTCTCTGATCCAATTTGCGAGTCCTTTCCGGTAAAGGTCCCTCGTTACTATCTCTATCATTTTCTCCTGTCCGAAGTGCCCTGCTACTAATGAGTCGTGACAGCCTTGGGCTATCTCCGTTTGAAGGCCTTCGTCTTCGGGGATGTACAAATGATTTTTGTAATATAGTAACCCGTCCTTTTCTATCCATTCGTCTGGCATCTTTTTCCCGCTTTCTCTTAACCTAACCAGTTTACGGCCTCGGTCCTGCCACCTCTCATCCTCCTTACCAGCCACTCTAATGTTGTCAAGAAATGAATCGTTCATTGTTCGCATCAGGGCTGCACTGACGTGAGCCCTTGATAACATTTCTTTTTCTTTCATTAACCGAGGGTGATAGCCGATATCAGCTGCGCTAAAGAATTGGTTTTCGCTTATGTCTGCGTGAAGGAAACCTACTTTGACTTCCTCTTCTTTAGTGGTGATGGATCGCTTAGGGTTCATGTCACTTGATCTGAAGCCCATCTTTCCTCGCTCGCTTATCCCCAGATCGTCTACTTCCATGGCGTCGGCGTTGGCAACCTTCTCTACTATGAGTTGCGCTAGCTGATCTCCTGCCTTAAATACACAGTCCGCTTCGCGCTGATTTCGAAGTATGACCTTGACTTCTCCGGTGTAATCTGAATCTATTACACCATCGCCCAGGCTATTCCCATCTTGCTAGCCATACCACCTCACGTGGCTAGCCTTCCATATGTTCCTTCCGGCAATCCTATAGCAATACCCGTTTCTACCATTGTCGGTCCTTTTGCTGGTACCATCCTGTCTGTCAGGGCGTAGATGTCATGACCGGCTGCGAATCGTGATCCTTTTGTCGGGATTATAGCCTTATCCGAAAGTTTCATTATTCTGAGGCTGTGTGTTCGCGTTTTTCTGGAATGAGGGCTGTCTCTGCGTTTCGCTTTTGACGATTGACAGAAATTTGGAAATGTTCCGATTACAAAATTGACTGTTCACTGTGACGAGCTCCCTCCTCAGGACTGTACTCCGGCCGTCTACTTAACGCATCTGGTTTCCCGCCTCTGCTTCCTGGTCGATAGACTATTTTGAAGTTGTAGTTTGTCAACTCCTGTGCCCATCGAATTTGGGGTTGGTTCCAGACATTTTTGGTCAAAAAGGACTGTAGGTTTTGGTGGTCCGTGTATACCGTCACGGGCTCTTCTTCACCCCAGAGGTATCTTTTCCATTCCTTGAATGCTTCCATGATTGCGAGTAATTCGTTGTCATGTATCTCGTAATTTCTTTCTGCACTGTTCAATTATCGAGAATGAAAAGCCACGGGGTGAAGCCGTCTTCCCTGGTATTGCAACAGTACGCATCCGAGGGGGAAGTCGCTTACGTCTGTCTCGACCACCGTTCTTCTCCCTGGGTAAAAATGCGATGAGATTGGTGCCGTTGTAAACCTCTTCTTCAACTCCTCAAACGCCTCTTCCTGCTCTCTTCCCTAGTGAAAATCCTTTGGGTTTCCTTTTAACATTTCGGTTATTGGCTTGAAAACTTTTGAAAAATCTTTGATGAATCGACCATAAAAATTTGCGAATCTGATGAAGATCTGAACTTCTTTAACCGACCTTGGGTGGGCCCAATCTTGAACTCTTTTCACTTTTCTATCACTCATGGTGACGCTGCTTGTCTTGACAATGTACCCCAGGAATTGGACTTCCTCCTGGTGGAACAACGACTTCTTCAACGAGACTGCTAAGTCGTGCTGTTGAGGTCGGTCGAGGACCTTTTGGACTAGTTTGATTTGGTCGTCCATATTTTCGGAGTATATTAGGATATCGTCTAGGTAGACGACTACCCCGTGGTCCAAGAATTCCCTTAGGATCTTGTTCATCATTGTCTGAAACGTTGCTGGAGCGTTGACGAGCCCAAAAGGCATGACCTTGTATTCGTACTGTCCGTATCGTGCACGAAAAGCTGTTTTATGTTCATCGCCTTTTCTCATCCGAATAAGATGGTATCCATCTTTTAGGTTGAGCTTCGTAAATACCTTTGCTCAGGCAACGCGGTCTCGTAGTTCATCCATGAGCAGTAGAGGGTATTTATTCAGGATCGTCAATTTGTTGAGGTTTCTATAATCTACCACAATCGTAGACTTCCATCTGGTTTTAGAACGAAGAGGATCGGAGCGCTGTAAGGACATTCGCTATCGGCAATTTTTCCCTCAGCCATCATTTTCTTGCGGTACTTATTTAGCTCGTTCAACTTGGGTGCCGACATTGGATAAATCGGACCCCATGGGGGTTCGGCCCCTTCTTTAAGGTTGATGGCGTGGTCGAAAGTCCTTCGAGGCGCCAGCATTTTGGCTTTTTTCTGTTCAAAAAGCTCCTTATACTGCTAATACGGTTTTGGCAGTGTCTCCAATTGTACTCCGCCTTCTTCCTCTCGTTCTATCCGTCCCACATACTGTGCTTCCTCATCGTAAGCCACAGTTTTATCCCATTCAAACATATCCGCCACCGCCTTATCTTCTATATGAGCGTGGCACTCTGCTCCTTCAAAGGCCGATTTACGTGGGTCCGTGATATTTTTAAGGGGGTGCACATCATGCCACCACCCAAAGGGTATGATTAAGTCATACCTTCCTGCATTCGCAATTTCGCAGGATATCATACTTCAGTAGCCCTTGGCACTGATTTCTAGGAGAATAGGATGGGTATAGAATGTTCCTCCAGGAGGCGCAGTTTCGCCATCGAAGGTTGTGATTTTTAACGGTGAATCCATAGCCTTAGTTGGGATTTCGAGCCGTCGTGCGGTTTCTTGGTTCATGAGAATGATACTTGAACCAGAATCTAAGAGGACGTTTATCGCGTGTTTTCGTCCTTTGATTTCAATAAATGCCTTCCCCTCAGGGCAGGCGTAGTGCTTGGGCTTTTTAATGGGTCTTGAGCTTTCGCTCTGTCCTTGATGAAATGTTTTCATCGTCGCGGTTACAGGTACCGTGGGGGTTTGTTACCGCGCCTGCGCAGTTTCGCCTCTTAAAGCCTCCTCAGAAAAACCTTTACAATAAGTGTCATCTATTTTGATATCGGGCAGCCCACTACTAGCAGTCTTTACCTCCTGCCGAGGAGTTCCCATATCACAGAAGTGGTGGTTCACTGGAGTACCTCTCGAGTTCGCGAGTAGGATGCGCGGTCCTTTATCGTCAACTTAGCTCTCATATGCCACTGTCCTCTGCGATGAGTCCACCGTACCTTCGCCTTCGAGTGTGGTCGCACTCCGGTGACCCCCTCAGATACCATTCATCGGGCATGAACCTTGTGCCCAATAGAGGCGCCCCCAGCTTCTATTTGCCCGGCGTTTTTACTCGGAGAGAAAGTCAGGTTGCCCTGGATTTCGACCCTGCTCACGCGCGTCGTGCAACTCAAGCTCCGTTCCGACGAATGGTAATCTTCATTTTCACTTTTAGTCTTGTCGACCGCTTTCTTCACGTGTAGTTTTTTTATGGCTCCCGTGGTGAGCACGGACTACCCAATTTTGGACGTAAATTGGCAACCGCTATCCTTTGGCCTTTTGCCTTGTGGTTGGATATCGTCACCGACTACGCCACAGGTCTTTCGATTCGAGGTGGCAACCTCACTACCCGACCACCATGGTTGTCGGTACCGGGATGACTCTTTATAAAATATCGTTATCTTCTAAAGCCCATGCTGGGGGCCTTTGGGCCCCTCATCTTGAGCTTTCTCCCTAGCCATCAACGGCCACAGTGGCTACCTGGGGACGTCGCTTCGGTGCGAATGCAGACTGTCGTTTAGGCTTCGATTGCCCTCGGTATATAGCCGACACCTGTATTGGCTTTCGACAGTATTTCCAGGTGTGGTTTTTCATTCCGCACCGTGTGCATTCGTTGGCGGATTTCCGCCTGTCGACAACCTTTTGATCGACGCCCTGGTGGGCTTCTGCCCACAGCTTGTTTCTGACCTGCCCCGTCGGTGCCACTGACCCTTTCTTTTTCACCTTCCTTTCCCCAGCCTTTTTCTTCTGGTAGGGCGCCTTTTCCATAGCCGTGTATGGTCTTTTTACACGTTTTGCTGCGACCATCAGCTTTGAATCCTCGAACTTCCTTTTCTCACCTCGTGTCGCGCCCGAGGGACTGCCTCCTCGAAGATCTTTTCTTTCCTTGAAATCTTCTTCTGATCGGGTTACGGTCCTGACTGCTTCCAACAATTCCCCATCGTCGACAGATTCTCTATGTGAGAGCCGTCGCACTGCTTCTACGGGAAGTTCGTCTTCAATCATTTTTCTCCAGGCTATCCCGGTGACTCTTGCATGGATGTTGAGATTTTCCATTTCCATCACGAGTTTGGCGACATCACTGTGATATTTGACCGATCCCATTCCTCGTAGGGATTTTTCCACTTCATGGGTGGGTCCGAAGCGTCACAGGGCTTGTTCGGCAAAGACATGCCAGAAATCGTAGCCTTCTTGTCGCATATACCCTATTTCTCTGGTCATTTGTCGTCGGTAGGTTAACGCAAACAGTGCGACATCTTTCCCGTCGATTCGGCTTATGGCGTATCGGATTCTTTGTGCCTCGTCCTCCCACTCCCAACTGTTTCGACCACAATAATCCGTGCATGTCAATAGCCACATGCGGATATCTTGGTGTTTCTCGTTCCTAAACATGGCAGGTCGTTCCGCTGGGACTCTCGTTCATTGTCCCAAGGCGTTGGCCATGACCCGTGAGAACAGGTTAAACTGTTCATCGTTTTCAGCCTCCTAGTTATCTTCTTCTGGCTGGGGTGAGGGTCTCGCGTCCCCTCTTCCTTTCCTGCTCTCATCTGGCTTCCGTCCAGACCCTTCTCCCACATCATCGGGGTCTCCTCCCCCTCCTCCACCTGGAGCTCCTCCCGCTCCGTGTCGTGGTGGTGGTGGCTTTCCTCCACCCACCCCTGAAGCCTCTGGTGTCGGATCTGACACCTTGCCTTTTCCCTTAACCTGCCCCATTAAGGTTTGCACGCTTGCTTTTAGCTCCGAGATCTCACCATCTCATGCCTGCTCTGCCGGCTGGTGCTCTAACATCTCTTGCTTCATGAGATTGAGACTTATCTCATGATTTTCCAGCTCCCTTTTGTGATGCTCATTTAGCCGAACGATTTCTTGGTCGAGGAGTACGTCTCGGTGTATTGACTGAGCCTCTGTTCCTTGTACCATTTAGTGTAGCTGGGATGTGACAGCCTCGTGTCTGGCTTGTCTGTCATCGGTTTCTCCCAGCCTCTCGGCTACCGTGGAAGCGAGGCGCTCTTGGACATTCTGGGATTCTTGGTCCAGGATCCGTACTTGTTGGTCCATTCGGTTAAGTTCCTGCCCAACAATTTGGGTGCCAGCCCTTAACTGCGATTTGAATTTCAGCAGTTCATGGGCCTTGGCCAGAACCTCGGCTGGTAGGGAGTTGAAAGATAGAGGTCGTGCATCCCAACTTGCTTTGAGCGTTGGATCGAATCGGCCCAGGATTCTGTCCAAGCGTTCGATCCGTCCTGACATGACAGAATCGCGGTTAGGGGCAGGGCTGTTCGTGCCTCTTTGTCGCCTGCTTCGTTGCATGACCAAGAAGCCTATTCCAAGGCTTGGGGATCGGGGCGCGGGGCCACCCGAGTGTGACCGAGCTAGTCGAGTCCTGTCAGTTTCCACGCTCGGGGCTGTGTCCTGAGACAATTCGTCTTGTCCTTCTCCTTCTGGTGTTTCCCCTGATCGCCATTCCCTGGCCTCAGGGACTTTGGGGTCAGAAGCCATCTCTGTGGTTTCTATAAGGAAAACTTATCTTTTGTTTCCTCTCCAGACTTCGGGTATTTCAAACTCCGGGCTTGAGCGTCTCCCGTCGCTATAGTACCCGGTGTACCAGACCTGACCAATTTCCTCCTCTGGTTCGTAGTAACGGAAACCTTCACCTTCCCAATGTTGGTATAAGGCTTCTAGGTCTTGGGTAGTGATGATGTTTTCTGGGTTTGTCGAGACAGCGTAGGATTCGTGATAGGGTTTTCTGGTTCCTAGTTCCCTTATGAATTCTGGGAAGTAGATTTTTGCTATTGAGGTCGTCCTCAAGGGTCTTGGTTCGAAAAGGGTTTCTCGTTTGGGAGTAGGAGTGTTTCTGCCAAACATTCGTCTTGGTAAGGATGAGAATTATCAATAGACTGTTAGGTGGTAGCTTCAGCGTCGGGTATTCCAACAGCTAGGACCTTAATCGTAATTATATCGGAGAACTGGTTAAGAAGACACGAGTAATGTAGGCTAGATATAATGATTTGCTTCGATATAGATTGTCGAAGTATTGGTAACGATATAAAAGTGTAGATAACTTATGATATTCATAAGATCTCTTCTCCGTGCTTGTTGTGTCTAATAGCAGCGAAGATGCTTGGATATTTATATTCTGCGTCTGAGCAATCGCAGTATACATGCTAACTCTATACTAAGTACAGTGCCTCGTCAGAAGTGTTCGTGATCTGAGACATGTTTAATTGCTGTTGCGCCATTGCCCGGTTGCTCTATTGCCCGGTGGGGTGGGGTTGTCAACAGAGCGCGTGCGCGAGTGCACGATCATCCCTCAACGACCATCTCTCAATGATCTACTATGTATATTTTACAGTAACCAAATAATAAAT
>Ga0307510_10007747_pt1 | contig 12808 bp, 13 predicted proteins | sample 12_EM_MG_FD_207224 | JGI IMG/M metagenome (GOLD analysis project Ga0307510, IMG submission 207224) | Populus trichocarpa ectomycorrhiza microbial communities from riparian zone in the Pacific Northwest, United States - 12_EM | ecosystem: Host-associated > Plants > Roots > Unclassified | place... | reverse complement strand
GCCGTACGGTACGATCCGGCTGAGTGCCACGCCATGCGGATCATCAGACCGCCGTAATGGCCCCAATCCGCAGGCCACCACTCCTGGCTGTCGGTCATCAGTGCGTGAAGGTCTTTCTTCAGCGCATCGACGTCGAGTTTCTGGACTTCTTCGCGATAATCGAAGGCTTGCCCCATCGGGTTGGTCTTGCCGTCGTGCTGATGAAGGATGTCAAGGTTCAGTGCGTTCGGCCACCAGTCCATAACTGTGATGCTGGTCGCGGTGTTCGCGCCGTGCATGACCGGACATTTGCCGGCGTTGGAAGTAGGGTTTCCGTCCATGGAATTCTTCACCTCTGCCTTATTCTTTATGGATGAGTGCAAATTTCGGACACCAGGGCGACGCTTGGGAAGGCGCGCACCGTGATGCCGATCATTTGCTGACGTAAAGTCCGTAGCACGGACATTTGATAGAGAAAATTTGTATCTTTTGAGTGTTGCAATAGGTATTCCCTATAAATTGAAGATATCTGGGCACTTTCAGGCTTGGTGCAACCCATCAGCCCTGTGCACCTAGCTTGTGCGTGGTTGCCTGCTTGGGCGCAGAGGCCACTGAGATCTGAGAATTCGCCAACTTATCCTGCATGGCGGTCAACCCGGCAAAGACGGCCTGGATCTCGGCGCGGACATTTTCCATCCGCTGTAATGGGCTGACCTCTTCGGCAGCCAGCTTTGAAGCTTCGGAAACCTGGTTGAGGAGAAAGGGGATAATATTGCTCATCAAAAATTCCTTGGATTGAAATGTCCGAACTCGCCTCCTGTCGGCATGAGCAGACTTGTTACTCATGGCGACACGAGGCGCTAATCTCCAGTACGTCATTGTTCAGATTGAAAATGGAAACGGCCTCAGAACTCTTCCCAATCTGCCGATTGCTGGAGTGCTCCGGCAGATGATCGGCCATTACCCCGTGAGAAGGCTGCAGCAACTTTGTGCACCATGGCAGTAGCGGGTGAAGGCTGTGGACGGGCTCCGGCTCCGGCTCCCGCGACCCGCATGGGCGTTGGACCGCCGTCGAAGCGGAACTGTGCGATTTGTCCCGAAAGCGATGTGGCTTCAGAGGCAAGGGCTTGGCTGGCCGCCGAGGTTTCTTCTACCATCGCGGCATTCTGTTGGGTTGATTGATCCATGGAATTGACGGCGGTATTGATCGAGCGCAGTGCCATCGCCTGTTCCTTTGCGGTCTCAGCGATCGAGTTCACATGTCGGTCGATCGCCTGGACTTCCGTCACGATTTCACTCAGGGCCTTCCCCGTCTCGCCCACAAGCGTCACCCCTGATCGGACCTGCTCTGTCGAATTATTAATGAGTTGCTTGATTTCCTTCGCCGCGTTGGCTGACCGCTGTGCCAGTTCTCGCACTTCCTGCGCGACAACAGCAAATCCCTTGCCGGCTTCACCAGCGCGTGCCGCTTCAACGCCCGCGTTCAGCGCGAGAAGATTGGTTTGGAATGCGATCTCATCGATAACGCTGATAATATTGTTTATCTCGCTCGATGATCTTTGGATCTGGTCCATCGCCGTAACAGCCCGATCGACGACGGCGCCGGATCGCTCGGCATTCTCTCGCGTCTTGGCCACGATCGAGCGTGCTTCTTCCGCCCGCTTCGTTGCGCCATCCACCGTTGTCGAGATCTGTTCGAGGGCGGCTGCGGTTTCCTCTAGGGCCGCAGCCTGCTGCTCCGTTCTTCGCGCGAGATCATTCGACGCGACACTGATCTCTTTCGCTTGGCCATCAATGGAGAAGGCATTACCGCCGATTGCCTTCAAGGTCGTCTGTAGCTTCTCAGCCGAATGGTTGAAATTAACGCGGACTGCGTCAAGGGCTGCATCGAAAGGCTGGGTGAGCCGGAAGCCGAGATTGCCATCCGCCATTTCTTGGAGTGCAGTACCGAGTTGTCGCACCGCATCATCGGTCTTGGCGGCTGCGGCATCGCGTTCACGCGCCGCGGCCTCGGTCCGTTGAAACTGTTCTGCCTGGTGCTGTGCCTTCTCTTCGGCGGCATTGTTCATGTTTTTGATGACGGCGCTGCGAACGTCGGCGACTGCGCGAGCAAGGTCGCCTACCTGATCTCGGCGGTTCGCCAAGCTTTCATCAGATTGAGAATCTCCGGTTGCCATCTTTCTTAACAGCCCCTGAAGCCTTCGCATCGGTGTCGTAATAGACCGGGTGGTGGCTATTGCGGTAACGATTGCCAGACCCAAAGCGCCAAGGAGTGCGCCGTATGCCAATATTTGGAAGCCGCCGGCGGACTCTCGAACCTGGGCCCCGGTATTCTGGTTCAAAGCTTCCTCATGGTCGATGAATTTGTTAATCGCGCTAAGCCAGGCAACAAAAAGCGGGCGTGCCTTCTCAAGCAAGATCGTGCGCGCCTGCGCGCCGTCGCCGTTCCTCTGCAGATCGATAATCTGGGACACCAGCGGATTGGTCTTGGCCTGAATATCAGTGATGTTGGTAAGGAGCGCCCTCTCGTCCGCACTTGCACCTGAGGGTGAGGCAATCATCTCCTGCATTTTCGTTTCATTCATCGCGTAGGTATCAGCTAGCTTTGCGATTAATTGCACGGCCTGTTCGTGCTCTTGCTCGCTCGCGACAATCGTCACGTCGCGAATGGCGATGGCACGATCGTGCACACTGCCGCGGAAATTGATAGCGAACCGCTGTTTGACGCTATTGATGTTATTGATCTGCAACAGATTGGCATCGATCGACTTAACCTGGCCAACAGAGAATTGCGTGAGCAACGCCATCAACAACAGCAGGAACCCAAAGCCAAAGGCAAGGCGGGTACCGATTCCAAAGTAAGAAAGGTTTAGCATCAATGATCTCGATCTTGTTTCATCGTAAGTTCAACCGCCCACGATGTTTGGCGCAAAAAGCGCGCCATCTCGGCTGCGACTTCCAATGCCAGCTTTTGGTCAAGTTGGTTAATAATAAATTGATTATGTTTTGACGAATTTAAATGATGCACTTATGGGATACTTACGGCAGTCGTCGGATAGATTGCGGAATGCTAGTTGAAGCCCCTGGGCCCAGGCGAGCATGCTTCGGTATAGGGGCGTTGTTTCCCGGAGGTTTCCAAAAGGCGCACGGCTGTCAGCGGAAAATCGACCAAGATGGATAGCTCCCATTTTCGCGTGATCGGGAAATGGCCGTAGAGAGTTCGTCAGCGCCGCTGCCTCTCACAAAGAGATCGTCCTGTTTAAGCGGGGTGGCGAACTTTGGCATTCGGTCTCCTAAGGGCTTCCCCTAGGACCGTCGATCGGTTTGCCCGGCGCGCTAGGCCCCAAGCGAGAATTTGATGACGAAGCCGACAACAGTGACAGTGGCGACGCCGAGCAGCCAGAGGCTGACGAACCACAGGAGTTTTTTCGGCAGGCTGTTCTCGGTCATCAGTGGTAGCCCTCCTCCGGATCGACCTTTCCGCGGAACACCCAATAGGCATAGACGGTATAGACGAAGATAATCGGGACGAGGATGAGCGCACCAAATAGAAGAAAGGCAAGGCTCGAATCCGGAGCCGCCGCGTCCCAGATCGTAACTGAGGGTGGGACGATGAAGGGATAGAAACTGATACCAATGCCAGCATAACCTAGAACAAAAAGCCCGAGTGCCGCAAGGAAGGGTTGAGCGTCACGCCTGTTGCGAATACCTGAAAGCAGAAGCAACACACATCCAAGCACGAGCATGGGCACGATGACGCTGAAAATGGCCGTCGGCCAACCAAACCATCGATCAAGATAGAGCGGTTTGAGAAATGGTGTCCAAAGGCTGACGACGCCCATGGCGGCGATTGTTGCAAAGCAGGTGCGGAAGGCGATGCGCCGTGCCTTCGCGTTCAGCGCACCTGAAGTTTTCATGACTAGCCACGTTGAGCCGAGCAGGGCATAGCCGATGACGACGGCAAAACCTGCAACGACGGAAAACGGCGTCAGCCAGTCCCACCAGGCTCCTGCATAGGCCCGATTGGCGACCGGAATGCCCTGGACGAGTGCACCAAGCGCCACCCCTTGCGAAAAGCCGGCGAGCATGGAGCCTCCTGCAAAGGCCCAGTTCCACAGAAATTGACCGCGCTTGGTGCGCCAGCGATATTCGAAGGCAACACCGCGGAAGATCAGCCCGAGCAGCATGGCAATGATCGGGGCATATAGGGCGGGCAGGATCGTGGCATAGGCGAGTGGAAACACGGCCATCAACCCGCCGCCGCCCAGTACCAGCCAGGTCTCGTTACCGTCCCAGACAGGCGCAACCGAATTCATCATCACGTCGCGGTCGCGCTTTTCCGGAAAGAACGGAAAGAGGATGCCGACACCGAGATCAAAGCCGTCGAGGATGACATAGGCGAGCACCGCAAAGGCGATGATTGCGGCCCAGATGAAGGGAAGATCAATCGCCATGATGCGTACTCCCATGTGCGCCGGCGGCGGGGCCGGGCATGATGCCTGAGGTTCTGATCGGTCCTCCATCGAGATCGGGCATCGGATCACGGGGCAAGCGCTTCATCAGCCGCAAGATGTAGAAGGTACCGGCGCCGAAGACGAGGAAGTAGACGATGATGAAGGCGATCAGCGAGGCGGCAACGGCGGGTGCCGCAATCGGCGAAATCGAATCGGCCGTCAGGAGCTGGCCGTAGATCGTGTAGGGCTGGCGGCCGACTTCGGTGGTGATCCAGCCGGCGAGCACGGCAATGAAACCGGCCGGCCCCATCAGCACAGCGGCACGGTGCAGCCAGTCGCTGCTGTCGAGTGTGCCTTTGTACCGGCACCACAGGCTCCAGAGGCCGATCCCAAGCATGGCAAAGCCGAGGCCGACCATAACTCGGAATGACCAGAAGATCACCGCGACTGGCGGCTGGCGATCTTGTGGGATCGTGTCGAGGCCGGCGAGCGGCGCATTGAGGTCGTGTTTCAGAATTAGGCTGGAGAGCTTCGGGATTTCGATCGCGTAGTCGATCCGCTTTTCCGCCGAATTCGGCAAGCCGAACAGGATCAGAGGCGCTCCATCGGGATGGCTCTGGTAGTGGCCTTCCATTGCCATGATCTTGGCAGGCTGGTGTTCCAGCGTGTTGAGGCCATGTGCGTCGCCAGCTAGAATCTGGATCGGCGCGACGATCGTCGCCATCCACATGGCCATCGAGAACATGGTGCGCGAGCGACGGGGCGCGGTGTTTTTCAGGAGGTGCCAGGCTCCGACCGCACCGACCACGAATGCGGTGGTAAGATAGGCGGCAAGCACCATATGAACGAGGCGATACGGGAAGGACGGGTTGAAGATGATTTTCCACCAGTCGAGCGGGATGAACTGGCCGGCATCGTTCATGCCGAAACCGGCCGGAGTCTGCATCCATGAATTCACCGCTAGGATCCAGGTGGCGGAGATTAGTGTGCCAAAGGCCACCATCGAGGTGGCGAGAAAGTGCAGCCGCGGTCCGACGCGATGAAGGCCGAAGAGCATGACGCCAAGAAATCCGGCCTCGAGGAAGAAGGCCGTCAACACCTCATAACCCATCAACGGCCCGATGACCGGTCCCGCCTTGTCGGAAAAGACGCTCCAGTTGGTGCCGAACTGGTAGGACATAACGATGCCCGAGACGACGCCCATGCCGAAGGCGACGGCGAAGATCGTCTTCCAGAAGTTGAACAGTTCCAGATAGACCTGATCCTTCTTCCACAGCCAAAGTGCTTCCAGAACGGCAAGATAGCTCGCGAGACCAATCGAGAAGGCCGGGAAAATGATGTGGAAGGAGATGGTGAAGGCAAACTGGAGGCGTGCCAGGGTCGTTGCGTCGAAATTCTCGAGCATAGGTGCTTCCATTCTCGGAACTATGTGGATGCTGTCTGACCAACGCTCCGGTAGAGCATATAGGCGGCGACAATGAAAATCAGGGTAGCGAACAGGCTATTCAACATGCCTTTGCGGGCGGAGAGGTGGCGCGCTAGCGAAGCACCGGCAATGCCGCCAACGACGCCGCCGCCGATGAAGACTGCCGCGAGCAACCAATCTACATAGCCCGAGAGCGCATAGTTCAGAGCAGTCGTTAGCCCGAACGCGGTCACGGCGACGAGCGACGAGCCAATGGCAAAGAGGATCGGCATGCCGGTTGAGGCGATGAGGCCCGGAACGATCAGGAAGCCTCCGCCTATACCGAAGAAGCCGGAGAAGATCCCGGTCAGTCCACCGAAACCGGCAACCTTGTGGACATTCTCCCGCGAACACTGTGCAAAGGGATCGCCGTCTGCACCCCGTTTCCTGAACATCACGATGCCAACAACGAGCATGAGCAGAGCGAAAAGGATCAGAAGCTTTTGGCCATCGACCATCTTGCCGATGGTCGATCCGATCAGCGCGCCGATGATGCCGGCGACACTGTAGATACCGGCGCAACGCCATTTGACATTCCCGAGCCGGGCGTGACCGATCAGGTTGGTGAAGGCGTTGGCCGCTACGGCGAATGCGCTCGTCCCGATCGCCAGATGCGCACTGGGGACGCCGACGACATAGACCATCAAAGGAACGGCGAGGATAGAGCCGCCGCCGCCAAACAGGCCGAGCGTGAAGCCGACCAAACTGCCGGAAAATGCTCCCAGTCCATATTGGAGAGGATCGAGGTACATGAGATTGTTCCGATCAGGCAGCCTTCAGGCGGCCTCGTCCTTGAGCTTCGGAGAAACAAGCCATTCGCGGCCCTTGAGCATGCCGTGCCAGTAGATGGGCGGCAGGGCTTCGGCCTTCAGGTACCAGGCCAGTGCAGACGGCTTGGTGCCGTCGATCAGCCAGGTCGGAAAGCTCGGCAGTAGCTTGCCGCCATAGCCGAATTCGGCCAGCACGATCTTGCCGCGCTCGACGGTGAGCGGGCAGGAGCCGTAGCCATCGTAGACGCAGGGCATGTGCTTGCCTTCCATCACTGCCAGCAGGTTCTCGGCCGCGATCGGAGCCTGCTTGCGGGCCGCGGCGGCCGTCTTGGCGTTTGAAGTCGATGCGGCATCGCCAAGTGCGAAGATGTTTTCGAACCGCTTGTGCTGCAGCGTCCTCTCGTCGACCTCGATCCAACCGCTGGCCGCCGCGATCGGGCTTTGGCGGATGAAATCGGGAGCCATTTGTGGCGGGCAGACATGGATCATATCGAAACCGCGCCTGTCTTCTGTGACCGTGCCGTCGGCCGCCGTGCGGGCAAAAGTCGCCGTTTTCGCTGGACCATCGATCGAAGCGAGACGCGAGCCGAAATTCAGATCGGCACGGTACTTCGCCATATACTCCATCAGTGCCGGCACATAGTCCTTGACGCCGAACAGAACGGGACCGGCATTGTGAAACTCGATGTCGATGTCATTGATCCGACCTTTGCGGAACCAGTGATCGCCGGAGAGATACAGCGCCTTCTGCGGTGCGCCGGCGCACTTGATGGGCATGGGCGGCTGCGTAAACAGCGCACGTCCGCCTTTGAGATTCTGCACAAGGTCCCAGGTGTAAGGCGCTGTGTCGTAGCGATAGTTGGAGGTGACGCCATTGCGCCCCAGGCTTTCCTCAAGCCCATCGATGGCGGCCCAATCGAGCTTGATTCCGGGGGCGGCGACCATCATCCGATAGCCGACCGTTCGCCCATCTGCCAGCGACACCGTGTTATTGTCCGGCTCGAACGCGGCAACGGCAACCTTCTCCCAGCGCACGCCGTCGGGCATGACGTCGCTCATCGGACGGACGGTATCCCTTGGCTTGAAGATACCACCGCCAACCATTGTCCAACCGGGCTGATAGGCATGACGATCGGACGGATCGACGATCAGGATGTCGAGACCCGTGCGACGCTTGAGCAGACTTGCGGCTGTCGCGATGCCTGCTGACCCGCCGCCGACGATGAGGACATCGCAGTTAAGCGAAGGTTTCGTGCGCGACTTGGCCGATGTGGAAGCCTCCAGCCTTGGTCGCAAAGCGGATAGATCGTAGCCCGCCTGTCTGGCTGTCGACAGGACCGGCACAACACCAAGTGCTCCTGCCTGCGACAGGGCCCAGAGTGTCGTGGTGCGCGTGCCTGTCCGACAAAAGCCGAGAACGGGCTGGGGCAATTCATTCAGGGCCTTGCCGAATGCCTCGACGTCGCCATCCGAGATATTGCCTCCGGCGACTGGAACATGGGCAAAGACAAGGCCTGCGGCTTCGGCAGCAGTCCGGATTTCCTCCGCCGAGGACTGACTCGGCTCTTCGCCATCCGGCCTGTTCGACAGGATGGACCGGTAGCCAAGGACCGCGAGCTCCTCGATATTCTCGATGCTGATTTGTGGAGAGGCTGCGATCACGTCGGTGAGCTTGCGGATATCCATGGCTTCCTCCCGAGAATTATTTGAAACTGTAGTCCGGCATCGGCCGGCCAAGCGTGAAACGATAGGCGCCCATGCCGGCCAGCATGGCGACCGCGAACAGGGCGGCCTCCCAGCGGCCGGTCGTAAGAGCCGCGATCGCGGGGCCTGGGCATAGACCGACAACGCCCCAGCCGAGACCGAATAGGACCGCGCCACCGATCAATCGGCGGTCCGGCTTTCCGTTGGCTGGCACGTGGAAGGATGTATCGAGGACGGGCGCCTGACGCTTGTTGCGGATTAGATAAGCGATTGACGAAGGGATGAGGGCCCCACCCATGACGAAGGCGAGCGAGGGATCCCAGTTGCCGGCGATGTCGAGGAAGGCCAGGACACGGGCGGGGTTGATCATATCCGATACGACGAGCCCTGCCCCGAAAAGAAGCCCACAGGCCATAGCTGCCACAATGCGTGCAAACATCATGCACCTCCCACAAAGACTGTCCGCATGACGAAGACGGTCAGTGCGGCAACGGCCATGAACGTCGCGGTGGCGATCAGCGAGCGCGGAGATAGGCGAGCCATGCCGCAGACACCATGACCGCTGGTGCAACCCGAGCCGAGCCGCGTTCCGAAGCCGACGATGAGGCCACCTGCGATCAACAGGAGTGGCGATGACGTCATGGACAGTTCAGGCTGGCGGATCAGGGCAGATGCCAAAGCCGCGCCACCGAGAATGCCGCCTAGGAAGCCGACGCCGAGCCCGCTGACGCCCGCATGAGTCAGGCCGACGGCCGATGCCGTGAGACCGGAAATGCCGGCGATCCTGCCGTTCAGAAGCAGATAAAGGCCAGCGGCCAATCCGATCAGCAGGCCGCCCGAAAGCGGCCAGAGAAAGTTGGTGTCGGTCATGGTGCTCACAATGCGTTGACGGGTATCTTGATGTACTGAATGCCGTTGTCTTCGGCGGGCGGCAGCTGGCCGGCCCGCATGTTGACCTGGACGGACGGCAGGATGAGCTTTGGCATTGCGAGTGTTGCGTCCCGCTCGGTGCGCATCTTGTAGAAGATGTCTTCAGTAACGCCGTCGCGAACGTGGATATTGCCGGTGCGTTGCGCGCCAACCGTTGTTTCCCATACATAGGTGTCGCGGCCGGGAGCCTTGTAGTCGTGGCAGAGGAACATGCGCGCCTCAACCGGCAGTTTCGTCAAGCGGCGTATCGAACGATAGAGCTGCCGGGCGTCGCCGCCGGGAAAGTCACAACGTGCCGTTCCGTAATCCGGCATGAACATCGTATCGCCGGGGAATATCGCGTCGCCGATGACGTAGGCGAGGCAGGCAGGCGTATGACCCGGAACATGAAGAACCGTTGCCTCAAGACCGCCGATCCTGAACCGGTCCCCATCATTGAAAAGCTGGTCGAACTGGCTCCCATCACGCTGGAATTCGGTTCCGGCATTGAAAATCTTGCCGAAGACTTCCTGGATGCGGACAATATCCCGCCCGATAGCCAGTTGCCCGCCCAGAAGTGCCTGCAGCATCGGTGCTGCCGACAAGTGATCCGCATGCGCGTGTGTTTCCAGCAACCACTGCACTTCGAGACTTTCAGATTTTATGTAATTAATAAGCTCGTTCGCCGACGCATTGGTCGTGCGACCCGAAGCAGCGTCGTAATCAAGCACGCTGTCGATGATGACACAGGCGTTGGAACCCGGATCACGCACCACGTGGCTGACGGTAAACGTCTGATTATCAAAGAAAGATTTGACGATGGGGCGACGGTTCGAATCAACGAGTGCCGCAGTAACGACGGCGCTGGCGTGATCGAGCGCAACGTCGGGATTTTTCTCGTTCATGGCTGTTGGCTCCGCAAAATTGTCTCCACAATAAATACATATTTACAGTAACTATACAAGTATGTATTTTGTGGAAATGAAAGGTAGCTTCAGGTAAGGATCGCATCCCTCGACCTCAGAAGCCCAGCCGTGAGCGACCGCAGAATGAACGACGTCCCACAGATAGCCCCGCCGCGCATGAACGATATCGCCCCAGGCTTCACGGCGCGATCGACCGCGGGCGAGATCGCGCTTTCGGTCTTTCGTGGGCGATGGCTGGTGTTTTTCTCGCACCCAGCAGATTTCACGCCTGTCTGCACAAGTGAGTTCATTGCCTTCGCCAAGGCGCAGCCCGAATTCGACAAACTTGATTGCGCTCTGTTGGGACTTTCCGTCGACAGTCTCTATTCGCATGTCGCCTGGTTGCGCGACATCCAAGAGCGGTTTGGTGTGACGATCAAATTCCCCGTCGTGGAGGATCCCTCCATGGTGATCGCGCGGGCTTACGGCATGCTCGACAATGCGGCACCCAGCAGTGCGACGGTACGCGCCACCTATGTCATCGACCCGATAGGTGTTATCAGGGCCGTTGTCTGGTATCCGATGAATGTCGGCCGATCCGTCGACGAACTATTGCGCCTCGTGACGGCCCTGCAGGCGGCTGAGCGCGAAGAAGCCTCCACTCCTGAAGGCTGGCGCCCCGGCCAGAACCTGATCGAACAGGCTGCTATTGCCTTCGGCCCTTCGGCCGATGAAGTCCGGGACGGCGAAAGCTGGTATTTTCGGGAGAAGCGAGCATGAACGGCGGCAAACCGGAGGTGTCGCTCGACACGCTTCAGAAAAAAGCTCCAGAAGCAGCCGAATTCATGCGCCAGTTCGGCAATGCCAACCGGTTGATGCTTCTTTGCCATATCGCGGCGAAAGAGCGGTCTGTCAGCGATATCCAGGACGGCCTCGGCATCAAGCAACCCGCACTCTCGCAACAATTGGCGGAGCTTAGGCAATCGGGCCTAGTCAAGACGCGCCGCGAGTCCCGGCAGATCTACTACTCGATCGCCGACGGTCGGGCAAAGATCATTATGGACATGTTGTTCAGTCTGTTTTGCACACCGGACACAGTTGATACAGTATCAACCTCGGCATTCGTCATGCCCGCCACCGCGACGCCCTCCCCTCCCCGTCGGATACCGGTCACGAGCAGGCTCGTGCTGGACGACGCGGCGCATTTCGCTCGCCTCGATCCAGTCGAGCGCTGACAAGAGATCAACTGTCAAACACCAACTGGGCCGTAGCACAGCTGTCGGGCTCTCAGGTCAAAGAGTTGGCGACGTGCTTGTTGGCGAGCTGATAGGCTCGCTATCGTGCGCCTGATGTCAGCAATCGCAAGTTAGGCCGACGCGAGTCGTCCATCCGGCCAGCGCATGGCAGTTCATTCAATGCCTCAAAGGACATCGGTTTTCCGAAGTAATATCCTTGTCCCAACGCGCACCCCATTTCGCGCAATATTTCGGCTTGCTCGACGTTTTCAATTCCCTCCGCCACGGCGTCCATTCCCAACGCGCTTGCAATCGATACGAAAGCCCTGACAAGTTCGGTATCCTTGTGCTGCAAGCCAATACGACTCACGAAAGAGCGATCGATTTTCAGGACGTCGATCCCAAACCTGCTTAAGCATGCGAGCGCCGAATGGCCTGTGCCGAAGTCATCGATCGCGATGGAGATGCCCATTCCCCGCAAGGCTTCGAGGATTGCCTGGACATCGGGTGAATCCTCGAGAAGCAAGGATTCGGTGATTTCGCATTCGATCCATTCTGGGCGGCAGTTCGTCTCCTCGAGAATGGCGCGGATCTGTCCGGCGAGATCGTTTCGTACGAACTGCCGGGCGGACAGATTAACTGCGACTTTCAGGAAGCGGTCCCGTTCACCGTTCCATCGCGCTGCGGCCTCCGCTGCGCGGCGTATGACCCAATTGCCGATCTCGACTATGGTTCCATTCTCCTCTGCGATCGGAATGAAACGACACGGTATGATATGTCCGAGCGTGGGATGATGCCAACGCAGCAACGCTTCCGCGCCAACAATTTCTCCCGTGCCGAGATCGATTTTAGGTTGATAGAGAAGTTCCATTTCGTCGCGCGCACACGCTGTTCTGAGCGCGTTGCCTAGCTCAAGGCGCGACTCCGCCTTCTCCAAGAAGGTGGTTTCAAAGAACTGATAATTGTTCCGGCCGTTTGCTTTTGCTTCGTAGAGGGCCACGTCGGCCCGAGCAAACAGATCGCAAGATTCCGTACCGTCAGTAGGATAGCACGCAATACCAAAACTCGCGGAGACGAACATGTCCTGCCCACCAATCTTGAATTCCTCGCGTACGCAAGACAGCAGCCGGGTCGCTATTTCGGCAACCTCTTGCTTGTCCGCTATGTCCTCCAGCAATATCGCAAACTCGTCGCCGCCGAGGCGCGCAAGCAGATCGCAGTGACGCAACTCAGATGAGAGCCGTCCCGTCACATTTCGCAGCAGCTCGTCGCCAGCTGCATGTCCGAGCGTGTCATTGACGTCTTTGAAATTGTCGAGATCAATGATGAGAAGTGTAAAACTTAGGGCCGCGGATTTGGCAGTCGTGAGCAGACCTGCAAATCGCTC
>Ga0307510_10007746_pt1 | contig 12809 bp, 10 predicted proteins | sample 12_EM_MG_FD_207224 | JGI IMG/M metagenome (GOLD analysis project Ga0307510, IMG submission 207224) | Populus trichocarpa ectomycorrhiza microbial communities from riparian zone in the Pacific Northwest, United States - 12_EM | ecosystem: Host-associated > Plants > Roots > Unclassified | place... | reverse complement strand
CTGCATTTGAACAGGTAGCGCCGTGGAAAGCGTGTTTGATCGTGCGGATGGGATTGGGCCGCATTCCTGACGATGACGGGGCCAATCCTAGAGCGGGATAAGTCACAAGCAAACCACGGGGGTGTGCCGACGCACACTCTGAAGGTGTTCGGGAGTACAATACCACGCATTTTGGCATCGACTACACCACATTGACGTGGATTTATAACATACCAGGCATGGGTGGTTGATATATGCAACAGCAGGATCCATTGTCGATGTCAGGAGGGTAGTGGGCAAGTGTTTGCGAAGAAACTGAGCGAATGGTGTTGAACTCGCCGAAACATGGCCCTTTTATCAGAGACGAGGATCTAGCGCTGTGGTAACGAAGTACTGATTCATCTTAGTTTGTTACACGTTGCGAAAAGCGGGGGACTACGGAAAAGTAAACGTGGCGGAGCAGGCGGTGATATTGGGTCGGACGACCTTAGAGTTAGGTACTTAGTGGTTTACGAAACACTTTCTCTTGATGGGGAGTTCGGAGCGACGAAAAGATCTGGATCGATGACATCCGGGAGCAATTTCATTCCCAGGCACAATGGGGAGCACGCGAAGTAAAGAAGCATGTGCTGCTGAGTCACCGTTGGAAGGACAACGTTCGAGGTAAGCCGCGACGTCGCAGAATAAGGCCAAGCGTTCCAAGGGGTTCATGGAGGTAATTTCAGAACGACCACAAACAATCAGCAAAAAAATTTGATTTATGGCGTTGGGTTGGTTCAGGGCAGTCACGGCCCGCCCGGACATCGGACTCAAAATGGCAAGTCGGCCCGTGTTTCCTTGATAACTCAGTTGGCGGTTGGAAAATAAATGTGTTTCGTATCGGCTGACTCGGACCAGCCAACGGCCAACCTACGACTTCAAAGATTATTGTCTGAAACCTGAAATCCTCCTGAGCTTGGTAAACCACCATGTCCGACGAGGAAATGAATATTGATGGGGTACGTTCACGTATCTCTTTCTCGTCGCCTACTCACCCTTTCTTTTCCTTAGAGTGGCCAACGGAGGTGGTCCCGTCCTGAAAAGAGGTCGCGTTTTTCAGAGTTCAGCAGATTTGCCTTGTACAGTGCTTTGCGTCTGGGATCATCATTCTAGCTCGTGTCCCTCAGCTGGCAACGAAAATGGCGTTGGGTCAGAGCAAACTTACGACTGCGTCGAATCGGCGCCTGCGCGAGACTTGGACACCCGAGCGGCACAATGTGAGCGCTGTTGTCTTTCATTTGCTACGTATCTGATTGTGATGCTTATCTTTTGTATACCAGCGGTCGAAACATGAACCGTTATCGTCACCAATGTTCACGAGAAGGCAACAGAGGAGGACGTCACTGAAACGTTCGCTGAATATGGCGAGATCAAAAATCTACATCTCGATCGTGATCGAAGGACGGGCTGTGTGAAAGTGAACTTTCAGGCGATCTTTGCTGCTCGTGAACAATATCCGGCTTTTCCGCTGTCCGCAGGGCCACGCGCTGGTTGAATACGAAATGATGACAGAAGCTCTCACGGCCCATCAGGCCTCAGGCCCCATCCTTTTTCTGCCCGGCCTTGCCCCTCAATGATATGGCTTTCTCGTGCTCACCGTGTCAATCGAGGCGTCATTAACACGGGTTTTGGACGACAGAAATGGCTTTCTCTTTTCAGTCGACTCATCAGGGAATCCCAGAAGTGCCTTAGGTATACCCGCCAGTGTAGTTCGCGCCGCCCAACTTGTGGCTCGTTCAGCACACCAATCGATTTATAACTCCTAAAATATCGGTGTCATTGTGATGAGGGAATTCTTACTCGTGGGCCTCATACCATGCCTTTGCGTGCGTCTCTTTGTGTGTACATCATCCTTTCTTCCTCCGTTTCGTGTGAAACCGACACGCATACTGCCCCTTACTGGGTATTAATCCAGTTTCTCTCCTGGGATGAGAACTAGTGCCACGTTGTTGCGTAGTCTCGTGACTCTCGTCTTCCCTCCTCTCACACTCTTTCTTTCTCTGATACCGGGGATATACCCACGTTGGCCGCTTGGCCGGGAAGCAGGTGCTCGGGGCCTGATGTTGCATGGGCCGAAATGTCCGGGTTTGACCCGCGCGAGTATTCAGGCCGTCAATAGGTGGACTACCATCCGCGCTGTACTACATTAGTGCAAGTTTCACCGTCTACGTCGCGCCGTGAATCGAGCTCGGTACGGGCCAGTGGAGGGTGAGCGAGGGCGGGATGACAGAGGTTGCATGAGGGTTGGAGACCCCGACTACAGAGAGGTATGTCCTCTGAGGATCCGCATGAACAAGTGTTGTCGGTTAGATCTCATTGTATGTATGAGTCTCAGGTGGATTCGTCTGTAGTCAAATCTGAACCGGCCAGACTTGTCAGATTATCATGGCCTTGGTCCCTTCGTCTCTTTCCTGTGTCTAAGTTCTGTGGTGATGCGCCCTCCGAATGAATGATAGCCACTCCTAGTTGTGATACACCTTTCGTTTACTAACTGGCCTGCGTTGTTATCAACCCCGGCTCTGCACACGAAACTCCAGTCCAAACCTGTTGAAATAACTCCAGTCATTCTCATTATACACAAAGGTCGTATCAAAACCACGCGTCCGATAGTACGAGTAAGCCTACACTAACATTCCAGTAAAACAGTCCGGCTACGCAGGGAAACGATAGATACAAGACAGGGAACACGAGAATCGGAAACCAGGATAAGCATTGATAAACTACTTATTTTCACGTCTTCATGGTCCACTTTCTATCTCAGACATAATCCTTTAGGAGGTGATGGCTCCAGAGGCCTCGCCTTCAGAGAATATCTACCAATTCGAGGACGATCACCACCTTACAATGGCCGGCCGCACCCGGTTGCATGGAGACCAGATCGATCTGAGAAGCGGGATGATGCACGTAGCGAATGGCCAGACGCCTGAGATTCTCTACCGCCGGTTGGCCAGGAGCAGGGTCCCGATGAGCAACCGGATCATGAAAGGCGGCCTCAGCAAGAAGCGGTGGGATATGCTGAGGAACGTAGTCGAAAAAGTTGTGTCCCTGGTTCTCCTGCGGCAAAACATGCATTAGACATGTGCTTAGGACGACATGAGTTGGTACCCACTAGAGCATTGGGTCGTCCCTGTTCCAGAATGTCTTGGACAACTCGAACATCGGGGTATTCGTATGGGACTGGAGGGTACTATTATATGGCGGATATCGTCAGTAAAACGAGGCTCGATACCAAGTAGACGGAAGTTACTGACATGCAGCGGTTGAGGGTGATGGCCTATCATGTCATAGGCAATGTTGGCGTGCTGCTGGTCATGTAGTCCCTCTGGCCCGGCGACACCCCCGACTGGCTGATCGTGAACGATAGCCTCCATACGGATTCCAAACTGGCCGTTCGGAGCAGCGGGCGGGACCTGACGAGGGACGCGCATCGATAGATGAGTACTTGCTTGCGAGAGAGAAGGTCCCAATGTCGGAGACTGACACCCAAATTCCGCAGAGCATGATTGAAGGGATGGTGTGGGGCGTGACGAGGAAATCCTTCTGAAGTACGGCGACCACCTTGATGCAGTTCAGCAGTGGGCATAAAATGGCGCGGGATTGGCGATGTGCGATTGTGAAGAAGAGAAAGAATCCAGAGTCCTTATCACTCTGTGGTCCTGAGTATTTATGCGCAGGGGCGCGATTGAAGGAGGAAGGCGATGTGTAGGCACCATCATCCACTAGTCGGTTGAAGGGCCAAATCCATGGGCCATATATGCTATGGTTTCAGCGGCTAGACCTTGTCAGCGTCATACCAGACGTTCATGTGGAGCTGTAGTGCCCAGACGAAATTTTCTTGAAAGGGAAAAAACAAGTAGGCCGCGCTATGCGGGACGCCGGCGTGTTATCATTGTCCAACACGTGTCTCCCACGCCCACGCGGAATACATGTGGGTTCGGCCCGCCTTGAGCTTTTTCTATATGCAGGAAGCCCCTATCCGTCTAGGAGACGTCACCTCGACCGCCGCCTTCCCATGCGCACCCTTGAGGGGTTGCGAGCGTAATCGAAATCCTCTTTTGACCTGACACCTCCTGTTCAGTCTGGGCCTATGTGATCATCGATTCATCGCTTCCAATTGTCTATCGCGCTTCATTTGATGAACGTTCAAGTTGTATTAAACTTCTCTGAGTTTTGACCTCATGATCGCGTGCGTATTTGTGATAGTTCCCCAAATCCGGTTCCACACTTACTACTCTTGTTGTCTGATCTTCTTCGTGCCTCTCGGGTCTCTAGCACCTGTGGTCCAGGAGAACTAGATCTTTCGGATATCGTCTGATATCATGGCTGCTCAAGCATTCATCTATCTTGGTCCTGTCCACGCATGCACTCTACCCATCAGTTGTTTTGTTTCTCGCGGACTCGTTTGCTTGCCAAAAACAAGAGCATTGCTGGTTCTGGTAGTTTGATAGGAGGTCTCACCACAGCACAGAGCGCCGCACTATGACGTTAGAGAGACGGTCTGGATCTGCGCGGAGCAGCCGTATATAGCCTACTAGTTTATTGACAGCGGCGTACCCTGAGCCCTACCCCCCACTTACACCCACGCAACCACGTGGCAACGGTGTGTTCACTTCAACTTCAACATTCCCTGACTTCTCAGGTCTGGGCCTCGGGGCGCCCGTGCGAAGCACAGGTGGCCCCTGGTGCCTATTGACTGGTGACTCGTCAGATAAACACAAATTGCAATTGAGTGCATACACGATGACTGATGTGGGTCGTGCTACGTGGTCATTACATGTCGACCATTACACATCGTGGCTCCTCCAGGTTGACCCGCACTATCATCACCCCTATCTTTCCTTGACTGGTCATGAAAATGGGTGGCATAAATCTGATCAAGCCATCATGCATCATCGATGCATCATCTTTATCATTCTCATTCGCACTCTACTCAGATGTTGTATAGGTGATCACCAAGAGTATTCCGTTGGGTCTCAACTTGGAGGGGCATGGCTCAGGGCTGTAGACAGTTTTACCTTCCAAGTTATCAATTTATTCATACGCGCTACCCGGAAGAAATACTCATCTATTTGATATGACCCAGCGAACCCACTCGTGCTGCCATAGGAAGGGGCAGAAGTACGACGACAGAATTGAACAGATAAAGATCCGCTGGTGATTGGGGGTGATCGACCGGTGATCTACTACTGAAATAGCAGTAGTATAGTTGGGCGGGTGGCGCTACTGCACCCAGGACACTTCCAGTGTTTCGAGTCCGCAACTGGCGGCATGCCTCCGGGTTACAGCGCGCGCGTCTAAATCGCCCGCGCTTTCCCGTCACGAATCCCGTGCGAAATTATCACGGTAGTGACCGAGTCGGCGGTCAGGACCAGTCTCCTCAACGCTAACATCTAATTTCCCCCAACTCGAGGAGTACAATTGAACCCACCTTAGCCGGGCCTCAAGCCCTTCTAGTAAATAGTTCCCCACCCCAATGCAAGAACCCTTGCTAGCCGGAATGCGAATCGGAACAACGAGACCTCACATAAGCCACGAAAATTAGCGCAGAGACAACCCGAGAAGGGATTCGTTTACGGAGTACGTTGTCCTTTTCTCTCAGGTTTCTCCCCTTAAATCTGACACTTTTCCCTCACTTCGCGACTTGATACATTTCAATGTTCTCCTCATACGGAGTACGCCCAAGAGGCTGCCCTTGCGTCCATCATTTTCTGCCTTCCCCCACACTTCAAGTTGCCCACTTTCCCGATCCTTTGTATCGCGCTTGTGCCCATCCTTTCTACCCTTGGAACCCCTCTTGCAAGGGCCAACCAAGATGTCGTGAACATGTTCGATAGACCAATGACATGACCATACTCCCTCTTGCTAGCCGACCCAATTGGAAAGCTTAACAAACGTGACATATCCATCCACGAGAGCAGTTCGTGCCAGTGCCACTCAACTCGTTCATATTCCTAAAGTTTCATGCACAACATCCCCATCCTGTCCGTGTCCTTCGACATAGTCGTGAACATGACGGGACAGCATCACACGGGTAGCGTCGCATCCACACCGCACTCACAAGTCGGACTGCCCCTGACTTAGTCATACGAGGCAGCCCAGGTGCCACGTCTAGAATGTGTCAAGTTCCGATGTCACCATTTGAAGAGGTGGGGGTTGGTAGGGAGTCTTCTCTCCCGCTCTCCCGTATTCCCCGCATTCTCTTGTTTGTTTACCCGGAGCCCCCGCCTCGCCATGACCATTATCAACAAACACATCCCCACCCTCCCGGTAGAGTTGAACTGCCAAATTCTCGAGGAAGCATGGCGCCTTCCTCTCACAACGACCGAGCGTCGCGACATCCTCGTAGCCCTCCCGCAGGTGTGTACGTCGTTTCGCTGGATAGCTAATCGCCTCTTCCTCCGAGACGTACATGTCGTTTCTCCGGCATATGGTGCGCATTTCCTCTCGCTTCTGCAACAACAACACGACCCCGACGCCTCGCCAGCCTCAAAATGCTACTGTCAGAGTATCACGTTCCACATCTACGATCCAGACTCGCCTTCAAACATTCTGCAAGTCCGCCTCCCATCTTCGATTCCCGCAGCCTGCGCCCTCGAGACGACGCTGCGCACCCTATCCCGCGACGCAGCGCTCGCGCCGGCCCTGCGCCGCGTCTTGTTGCACTACACCGGCTGTTCCTTCACCCACGAGCTCGACGAGGCCCGCCTCGTCCATCTCCCTCCGCACGTGCGCGCACTCGAGCTCCGCTTTGCCACGCCAGCCCCTTTCGTGCAGCGGTTGCGTCAGATCTACCTCCGGCGCTACGTGCTTCCCATGTCGGGCGTGCGCTCGCTCAGGATATACGGCACGTGCCCTGAGTTCGTCGTTGACGTGGCACGTGCTTGTCCTGCGCCAGAACTCTGATAGGCTGTGGACTAGTGAGTACGTCCCTGTCAACGGAAGTACAGCCTAACCTACCACCATCTTGGTCTTAATTGTGTATCAACGGCCGCCGTGCAGTGAAAGCCAGCAGGATGATGTGACGAAAATGTCTGACTTCTCCCTGCCGACGTTTTGTTCGGAATTCGGCTTGGCGGTGTTATCACAACTACATAATCAATGTGCTCGACACCGGTTCCCGTCACACGCTCTCACTATTGTCCACGGAAGCGCTCGTTACGAGAAACGCTGATATGTCCGACAGATGGATAAAACGATACATGCAGAACTCATGCATGAAAGTCTCGATCACCTTTGGATCGTCAACTTTCGCATAAAACTGACCGTCCCTTCAGATGATAACTCATATGCCTACCTTAGGGGTTGTTGAACCAGGTGGCCAGGTCAAAAGGAATATAAACCAAAGGGCGCGCAGTTTACCCCTGGCAGCTTTGTCAGTCTAAAACCCACGATTGTCTTTGCAGAAGAATAACATTCCGACGTTGCCCCTCACACGTACCGCCCACGGAATTGTTGTAAGTCCTGTTGTACGTGGATGCAATAACATAGAGGCGCGCTGCGCCTAGTTGGTTCTCAGATGCAGGCACGCTTTGATCACGTTATGACAGCCATCTCTGGGCGCTTATGGCGCTTATTCCTCACTCACACGCACATGACTTGGGATCAGCGTTGCACTATTGTCCCCCGTCGAACGCCTGCCTTTGGCTATTGTCACGGAAAACCATTAACGTCGTGGTGTTCCCCATTGTTTCAACATGTCTTGCTCGAAAATTTGCATGAACGCTGGCCTGTCCACCACTTTGTCATGCTTCTCCAGCTAGGGTTCATCAACCACCTTGCAATATAAAAGAAGAACATAAACTCCTAGTCCAGTAGCTTCAATCGCACCTCACAACTCCGCCCGCCTCCTCTCAACCAATCACACATCAATGGATTTCTTCGTTACCCTCTTCTCCGTCACCGCCACCCCAGAGGCTGAACCCTCGCCCTCCACTCCCATCGAGGCCAATGGCGGAGGCAGTCCCGGCTGCGTCGTCGCCTAGGTGCTTACACTTGACCCTCATATATCGCGCCATCCCCGTAATCTCCCGTAAGCTTACCGTCAGCAACTTTTTTGCGCCTATAATCATTTCTAATCCCCATTTCACAGACCAATCCACCCTCCGACTCCGTACCCTGTCAAGCATTTTTTTCGTTCATCTCGTGTTCCCGCCTTCGCCATGGTGCGGAGAATAATGGGCAACACACTTTTCTGTTGTATTGTGTACCACCACCCGAAATTATATTTCCCCCCTCCTCGAGAAAGGAGAGGTAGTCTACGACGATCATGTCTTTTGTTCGACGACTTGTAGTGGTAGACGATCATCTGTAGCATGATATTAACGCATTGTTTAACACACACATGGCAGGGTGATCCCAGAAAGGGGCTTGGGCCTGCGGTTCAAACGTTCACGACTAGTCCACCGGGCTCCGAGATAGCATTCCGCGTCTCAGATGCCTGGAGCTTTCGAAGACCCATCACCGAAGCACTTGATACAATTGCACGCGCGAAGCATCCGGCGCCTGAGTATCGATCATCGTCCTGTGAATTTTCGGTGTGTGGGACATTATTTTCCCGCCGAGTCGGAGCCGCCCGGGTGTCAGGCTACAACAACGGGGATGTTTCGGCGGTTGGGGGATACTGAACACTGGCACTACATACAGTATACAGTATGTGTGCTATCTTCAAACTATCGAGAACATTGTTTATGGGCGGCATCGGCTCATTCGCCCTTAATAATGTGAGATGAATCCTGCAGTACCTCAGAAGGCGCTGATCCATCGGCTGTGCCTTGACCGATCGGCCAATTCAGTCGGCGACTCTCAGGACGACTTTCGCTTTGCCTGTGGAGTCAAAACTTCAATGAATACTCGACCTTATACCTTTAATGGGAAAATTCGAGGGATAAAGCACAATTATGCTTGAGTGGGCAAATACTTTTAAGTGATAAGTGATCATAATACAGCCAACTTCGCTACGTAATACAGCTCAGGTAAACTACTTCCTCGTTGGCGCGGAATAGACAAGCAAACGAACAAACAAGTATACATCCAACCAACCAACAACCCAACCAAACATATCCAACCAATCAACAACGCAGCCATTTTTTTAAGTCCGTGCGTGCAGTGGACGTGTCACGCATATCATGGGATGACGGAGAGGCCTAGACACGGTCCGAAACTCAAAAAACAAAAACAAAGAACACATGAGTTGAGACTGCTGAAAGTAAACAAAAACAAATAGAAGGGTCACGTGGTTATCTACCAATGCGGTTCTCTGAGTTTGAATAAAGGCGGTGTTTTGCGTGACCTAACTTTCGAATTATTTGCTGTCCTGTAGAACTAACTTGTCTCCATTATTCTATGTTTTATAACGAGAGAACACGCAGGACGCAGGATATGAGATTGATATAGCGTTGAGCCAAAGTGAAGTAAGCGATACTAACCTCAATCAGAAAGAAAAAAAGGCTGAGGTATGCGAAAAGGAGGTTGGCGAGGTGTGAACTCGTCCGATTAGAAGGAAATAATAAGCGATCAGTAGTCCACAAGGGGCACATGCGTGTCAGAGTCCTTATCGATAACCAATCTATACTTTATCTAGGGGGCAGAGAACTCGAGATTCACGCCCCAGCTGGTCCGTCTATTTGGGTATAGCCACAACTCTAACATGATCCACTCAAGCGGGCGGGGTGCCTAAAAATCCACATTAGCCTAAAACTGTGTCACGATGCAAGGAAGTGAATGATTTGCACCGCTGTTGCTGCATCCGGTATTTGGCCACAAACCAACGTCCTCACCGGCCATGCACGACTTGTCCGAAACTTTCTCACCATCACTGCCGGACCACTCGCTACACGAAACCTCTTCGTGCGTGCCGAGCATCGCAGTCTTGTTGCTATCAGGGAAGAAGGCTCCCGGAGCACCCGAATCGGTGCATAGCTCAAAACTGCGATGATTTTTTTTTCTCAGCATACCACAGGTCTTGAAGGATAAGAGGAGGAATGGTATCTACTACGCACTGCATAGGCATATCGTAATGGTTGAGTGGATTGGAGGCGGTCTGGTCGCAGAACTCGTTGTTTGAGGCCGCAGTACACAAATCATTCACCTTGACGACGATGCTGTTCCCAAACGGTCCCGTGGAAGAGGGCGTGTGGGGGTCGGAGGTGGGCGTTATCTTGAAGCAGCGTCCGCAAGCGCCGCCAGTGCCACTGTTGGCACCGTATGCGAGCGCGTTGACCGCAGCAGAGTACCCATTCACTTTCTGGCCGCACGCTGTGGGGAGAACGTTGCGCTCAGTGGGTTCCGAGGTGTGACGTGAGAGTGGGTGCATGACTTACAAGGAGATGAACAACCACTGCGTCCAGTGAACGACGCCTTTCCACTGGGACTCTGTACCCAGCCGCTCGAAGACTTGCCGGAGGTAGCACTGGTGCCAGTTTCCTTAGGCTGCGAATTAGCAGGGGTGCCCCCATTGCCCTTTCCCCCATTGGCAGGAGCTACTGAAGAGGAGGGGCCGTTCCCGCCTGGTTGGTTGGGATTGTAGTTGCCATTGGATTTGCGCACGAGCTCATGTTTGGCAGTGGCGAGGACGGAAAGGGAGACGAGGACGAGAGCGAGAGAGAATTTCATCGTTGTGGATAGAAGTAAAGGATTGTAGCGGTGGTCTTTGCTGTTGATCGGTAGAGCGTCGAATGTGTTGACTAGCCCACCCCCTCCCTTGCGCCTTTATATGCGCATCGTGGGTGAACAATTCCCTTTGGTGTTATTGTGATTATCGGGGCTGTTGTAACCTCTCCAGTGTGTGGTTGTCGCCAAGAACTCTGGATAAGGCTCAGAAATTGACCGCAGTACTCGTTGTCGCCGCAGCAGGTTCTCTCATAACTCCCGAGTTGTGTTATTCACGGCATGTTTCAAAAAAGATGGCAGTGTTGTAAGGTGCGCTCCTTCGACACGGAGTGGCGCAAATTGTAACGTAATTCAGCCTGAGGGCGCTTGCTAGGCTCGGACGTTCTTGTTGGACATACGCCTAAAAATAAAGACTGTTCCAATCAGCGGCATACATACTACAAGTGGGAGCGGGGAGATAAACACAGTTCAGCATCAGGGTGTTTGATGTTTTCGATGATGTTCCTCTGACGTTACATGGTCGCCTTGATTTAGAGCACCCCAAATAATCGAACCAGATCTAGGGAGATGCAGAGACGATGTGACATTGACATATCAGGATGTGTGGAAAACAGGGGGACGTAGGTGAGGTCGCCTTTCCCTTCATGGCCCTTCATGGTTACAAGTGTGGTCGTGCGAGGCCCTCTTTCGTTGGCCGCTTGGAAGTGGAGAGTACAGTAATGCGCCGATGTTCCAAAGCTTGTGAATGAGCTGAGTTGATCGGAGAACCGCGGTCCGAGGATGTAGATTTATCGCAGTGCCAAGAGAACAACAAGAGTCGTCAGCAGGTGTATATGGCAATAACGAAATCGCATCCAACAATGGAGTTGTTCCCTACCAGTTGAGTGACAGAATGGCCTGAACAGACTGGAAGACATACACTACAGTACTGCCTTGCTCGTAAACTTGAGAGAAGCTTAGGTTGATGTAGTTTTGTCTTCCGTTGGTTTCGTACTGATTCCGGGAGCTCGCCTCTCACCCATTAGATTCCGCAGCGACTCGGGAAAGGGGTACAAAAACTGTTCCGTACGCGGGCCGTGAACTGCATAGTTCAACATAGTACGCCCAGCCTTCGGATATCGTCCTTTCCGTACCCTAAGGCGTAGCTTGAATTTGCCTTGGGTACTATGTGGTAGGGCTTTGGTGCACCGGCTGTCTACACGCTCCAGGAAAAATACGACAACCGGGTCCGAGCAAGTCCGAACGGCCTTCAATGACCGTAACAAGGGCATAGCAAACTAGATATCGTAGGTCCTAAAAATAGTTAGCAAGCAAAGAGGGAAGGGCATGAGGTATGACAAGGGCGATGGTTGCCATATTCGGGGATGAGTGGGTTACCAGATAGATTTTACGAGTTTAAACTACATAGTTCAAACCCTTAAAAACTCAAAACCTGCAAAGTGTGCCATAAGCGAGCCGCAGCAGGGAAGGGAAAGTTTCGCGATCCTTCCGCTTTCGTAGGAAGAGGCGGCCTAGAAACCAATACCACCGGAGGTCCCGGGGGCCCGGAGTACGACAATTTTTTTTTTGCGGATAGGCGAAATGTCGTTAGCGTTAGTAGCTTGGAATTACCCCCAACCCCCGGTATATGTAAAGTGTCCCACAAGCGAGCGGCAGCAAGGAAGAATGGGTTTTATGATTCCTGCCCATTCGCATGGACAATTTACACGATACCTGAGCCTTGGCACAAAGAGAACCACCACCTGTAGGTTCACAAAGAACTGCTGTCTCCCTAGATTCGTATTTTTCGTTTCACCACGCAGCCCTTCGCTCTACCACCATACCGAGTGTCTAGGGAACCGGGGAAACTGAATGAAAATATTCGGCACAAATTTGCGTTTAAGGATAGGTTTGGAATGGGACCACGATGGAGAGCAGTATGATAAGCATTTTGCGTGAGTCGCTTTGAACGAATGTGATAATATGGGTGAGGGAGGGAGAAAGAGCAGTGGTCTCCTCACGTAGGTAGAATGTGACCTCGGATGAGGAGGGTACACCAAGGCGGCCATGGTGATGTCCTAAGGTAGGGCTCACAAGGTTTCATCCAACATCACGTGAGTGTGACACTGTGTTACATGACCCATCGCCGATCTATTTCGATGTCCGCAGGGTGGCTGAACCTTGTTGGTGTGGCCTGATGTCAT
>Ga0307510_10007745_pt1 | contig 12811 bp, 11 predicted proteins | sample 12_EM_MG_FD_207224 | JGI IMG/M metagenome (GOLD analysis project Ga0307510, IMG submission 207224) | Populus trichocarpa ectomycorrhiza microbial communities from riparian zone in the Pacific Northwest, United States - 12_EM | ecosystem: Host-associated > Plants > Roots > Unclassified | place... | reverse complement strand
GACTCCCATGTCGGCTGGTGCAGGCCGCATAGTAGCAAAGTTGTGTTTTACGTCCCAAAAACGCAGGCAGCGAGGATCGGCTGGAAAGTCTCGTTTTGGGTCAGGGCCTGCATCCTTAACGGTGATTTACTTTGTTCGACAAAGGCCGGCGCGGCACTCGAGCAGCGCACTTCCAATCACATGTGCTTGGCTGCCATTTGTGTGAGTTTCTTGTTCTCATTCTCGTCCTCGGGCTCTTCATGATATCACACAAGGTGCGGAGTCGATGTGCCATAGTACGCATTTCAAGACTCGTTTTGCCAGTCCACAATGAACCTCATGAGGCATTTTTCGTCGGCCGTTCTGTCGTGATCGCAGAGCACATACAGTTGAGAAGTGGTCGAAAGGAGCAATCCGTCTGTAATATCTTACACGATGCTCGGGCATCTTTGAGATCACCCCTGTGTGTCAAAGACATGATGTGTGAGCCGTGAGCCATCTGTCCAAATGACTTGCCATCTCGTGCATCCTGTCTGACATGAATGGAAGTGATCCGGAGTGCCGCGGGTTCCTGTTGCTGTAGCTCGTAAAGAGCCAGGTGGTCAGGTGGTAGGCCCAATTCATCGCATCGATTATTGATTGATGCCTTCATGTCCCTCTTCCTTGGTACAACAACAACAGCCGCACGAGCCTGAGTGCGCGTGTATGCCCTTACTACGGAAAACAAAAGATTATTATCTTTCATTTATCAACCCGATGAAGGCGGACGGTCAGGAGACTGAGTTGTAACGGCAGCGCCGCGTACCACAGTATAGTACCAAAGATAGAAGAAAACTCTGAAGTCTGATCCCATCAACCTTCTCACGACCCGCAAGTCTGGACCAGCATCGCACAACACCCTCTTCCTTTCGGGTTTCGAAACAGATCCCGCCCTGCCCCGTTATCTGTCGTCCCCCGAGAATCCGTCTTCCCCGAGAAACAGTTTTTTTTCGTCGCACGGCGCAAGGAATGACCGGACGAAAAACACATACCAATCGTTATCATAACATAGACGCTCATGATAACCTCCGGCATTCGCCATGCTAAGTCGGACAGTTGCGGGCTCTGAAGTTTTTGGAGCGTTGTGCAGCAGGCCCGTCCCGAGAAAGGTGATACCAAGCCGCTCTGCGGTGACCTCCCACCCGCCGTGCATGACCTTTCAGCCTTGGCTCACGGACTTTCGCCCAACTACGTCACCGCGTCGTACACTCTCGCTTGGGGGATCTTTGCGATGAGTGGCAATTGCTAGTGGACGGCTACTGTAGGGCGCCTCACTCCTCCACGATAACTCAGGAATGGAACGAAGAGATGATTAGTAGGGGGCGCCTCCGAGTCGTTCGGTCTTCGCGGTCTACTACGTTCTGTTGTTCCCGTCACAGGCGACCCGGACAGGGTGGACGCCAGGGACGCAGTCCCTGGCATGAACTACTGTAGCGCGCGGCCAACAAAACGTGTTACAGTGTTCTGAGGCTTTTTGCTAGGTGATTTTCTCATCGACGTACCAAATAAAGGCGAGCCTGAGGTGGGCGGGTGACGCTCGATTCGATCGAACAGCGGTCCTGTCTCGGACTCTCGGTTCGACCCGCGCGCGATCGGCCACCCACCAAGGCAAAAAGCGCACATGTCGATCGGTTGACGTTGTTGTCGGTTGAACTTGGGGAAAGTCGTAATTTTTTCGCGGTGGACGTCGGATCACCTCATTCAGCCGAAAGAGCGTAACGGGGCACCTTTCGAGAGTTGGACGAATTCGGCCGCGCGCGTTCGGGGTTTTCCCTTCCCGTGATTCCTCCCTCGTACGATAACTCTGTTGACGGGCCCGAGCTCAAAGTTCAATTGTTAAGTCGCCACCGAACCTACCAGAGACTCGGAGGCGGCGGGATGGAACCACTTCCCGACTTCGCCTCCCCCCACTACGAGGGAGGGCGCCACGGGCGCCCAAGAGGGTGGCGACCCACACTAAAGACCTTGTAAGTAAGTAACGGTATGTCGAATTCCCATCGTTATCCTTAGCAGGTTCAAACACGCGCAAATTGAATCCCGTAGGCGACTCGACGATTTCCTCTTTCGGCGCTGTGTGGATCAAAAGCCATCGATGGCTCCAGGACTCTGAACAGTCAACGTCATTTCCTAACTGCATGAGGGCGGCCCGCCTCCATCATTCCCATCAGGTGCTCGCTCGATGGACCTCCGTGATTCCATCAGTCAGCCCTCCAACCCATGCTGTTTTACGTTCGTCGGTGCTCTCACGGACGTAAAGACCAGGTCTGCTCTCATCACGTTTTAGTCTTTTTCTCGTCTGTATTCCCTTGGAGACGTCGGGTGTTCTTGCCCTGGCGTCGGCCAGACTCCGTAGGCAAGGCGAGCCCGCGCGGACGTCCGCGGAGTGTCGCGGTTCACACAGCGCGCTAGTGTGGGCGGAACTAAAATTCCGTTCGCTAGAAAGACAGCTGATGTGTGACACATACGCTCATTTTACAGCTGGGACTAGATCAGATCCAGTGGTTACACCTAGTTGGGCACATTGGATCCCAACTGTCCTGATGTTGTTTGATTCTGATACCACCCCATCGACAAATTTGCCCGACTCGAGAAGCCAATTTATCAACCGAATATGGGGCGGCGTCTATCAATCTTCCAGAGTGAGTTATGTTCGGTGGAGGGCTGGCCTAAAAGATAAATTCGCACCGGCACATTGGCTTCATTGCAAACGCTACTCACACTGTCATATTCTCGAGGAAATTTGGTGAGTCTATTGTACCCCAATCAGTCCACTTTTTTGATTTCATCTCCCTCTCGACCGCCTAACGGTGTGCGCGTATGCCCGGTGGTGGGACGACATGTGGCGCCCTGCTCAAGACGCGCACCAGCACATGATCACCAGGGTGTTTTGTGAGCGTCGCCAGGCGCAAGGGGCCATGTGTTGCTTCTCGTTCTTCTCTCTTCCCTCCGGAGACCCCGGAACACAAATTGGCAGAGGGGTTCTTTGCGCACTTCTCACTTTGGGGCAGTCGTGATAGTTCTGGAAGCACCCAGGCCCCTCGCTCGAACTCGAAGGCGGTGTCCTCCAGTCCGGTGTTGACAACGCCGCCGTCATTCGTCATTTAGGGATGACGTACCCGGCGAGACCTGTGTGAACGCATCATACGACGAAAGGCAGTGGCGAGGCTCGATTTCGAGGGTCTTCGTGCGAATTGCTGGGATTCTTCGCCCCAAAGACACCAACCAGGGCAAATGCGTTCCGGCCGGGTGGTCCAGGTCGGGCTCGGATCCCGTTATCGCACGTATCTATGGTTTTCCGACTCGGGATGATAAAGCGAACCATGACCGAGCAATCTCGCATCCACTGTTTGATGATATCTCCTGCCACTGGATGCTATATAGAGGGCGATAACCCCTTGCGCGCAGTCTTCCCAAGATGATGCGGAATACGTCTTTGGAAAACCCGTGACCGCGGTTCCAGTAGAACTCTGATCCGCTACCCATAGTGGGTCTGGGAAGTCCACACATAGGCGATCATTAAAGACCGACTCGCTACTACCCTGACCTGCGAAAAGGCTGGCAGAGCTGCCCCATAATGGACAGTCGTGGTTCCTTCTTTGGGTGTCCGATTCATAATGCTCGAAGTGCAAGAGTATTTCCCGTGAAAGTACCGTGCGTGCTTAGGAACTTCCCGGTCGCATTGTGCAACGACTCTGGCTTGGCTCGGAGACATATATCACTAAAATCGTTTTTTGTTTTAGGTTTCCCAAAAATAAGTCCGGAAAGTAACTTGGCATCGGTGAGCCGCCATTGATAGAAAGGAAGAAGAAGGTCATTCTCATCATAAGCGGTATGCTTTGCACCACCACCTGACATAGTGGCATTTACTTCACCGTAATGAGGATGTACTCGCATGGTAGCATACGGTGTCATGCCCGTCCACGAGCTCCTGACAATCAAGTGTGCTGTACCTGCCAAGACGACTGCGCCACTTTCAAGTTTGCAACGAAGGTAAGGCGGTGAGGCGGAAGCAACTGCAACTGACCCTGACTGTTGTGCCAGTGCCAGTACCAGTGACCAGCAGTACCCACCGATGCCTGCCAGTGCCCGGAAACAGCCTGAAATGAGCGAGCGAAGAGATGCAAGCTCGCATATGAAGCCCCTAACTTGAGAAGGGCCATTTGGCCGTCTCCATGGCCATCGTGATGCTTCGGGAGCATCGCTCGTAGCTGCAAGTCATATAGAGTTTATTTCGGCGATTGTGGCCGGAGAAGCGTACATATGATGAAATGAATGAGGCTAATAACTGCTACTTATTACTGCGAACTGTCCCAGTTCGAGGAGGGGGGGGGGCGGCGATAGAATGGCCCGAGAACTTCCTCACAAAATCAAAACAGCAAACTGGCTCCTTACCTACCAGGAGCAGAGAGGGCCAGCTCTCACTCTTCAACACATTTCGGCCCGTAAGGACCAGGAGGGCCCACATTCGGGGCTTCTCCAGCAGTTTCTCGTTTTCATTTCGTGTTAGCTTTTGGACTTGGACTCGCCAGGAGCACTGCCAGTGTAAAAGGTTTATGACAGTGCACTTCCTCGCCAGGTCGAACGATCCACATCTCCCCCGTGTTCATCGACGATCGAGTGTAGTAATACAATTGCAATTGCAAATTCGACAAGTTCGTAAAAAAACATGTTTTCCTTTGTAGCTGAAAAAAACGTGTCCGTCTCATGCTTCCTGAACACGATAAACCTGTTTGGAATAGTGAGTGGGGGGTCGGGCCGAGCGTGCTGAACGTAACGTCCTAACCTTGATCGTCCCACTTTTCAAATCTTCCAGCCTGTAGCTTACTGATTCCACAGTCTACGAAGAAGAAAAAAATAAACCACATTCAGCCCATATCGACGATGCCCGCTAGGCTAGGGATCTCACCGCTTGACCGACGCGTTGATTCGCTTGCAGGGCCCTCAGCTTGAGTTTCTTCGCGTCAAACTCGCGCACGACCCCCATGCACGGCGAGGCCCCGCCCACGCTCTGGCTGTAAGATTGCAGGCCCTTGTGGCCCTTCAGCTTTGCGCCCTCAAGCACGACCACGTCCCCGGGCATGATGTCCGTCAGGCGCGTGTGCACCTTCGCTCCCGTCTGCGCATATATCAGGAAGCCGTACTCGCCCGGGCGATGCGGCGGCGCCGCGTTCGGCACATGTGCGAGCGCCTCGGCGATGAAGCCCTCGTACGAGCCCGTGCCCACGAGCGTGAGCTTCGAGCGTTCGAACAAGCCCGAGGCGGCTTCTGCCACGTGCGTGCCGACGCGGGACCACACGGCGCGCAACTCATCGGCAGTCACGCGCGCTGAGACGGCCACAGGCGCCGCGCGGTGCTGTCCTGACGCGGGAGGCGGGTGAGGTGCCAAAGGCGGAGCAGCTGGTGGATAGGTTGTCGAGTCTTCAGACCACCTCGATGCAGAGAGGTCGCCACTGTCGTGTAAGTTGAGAGACCCGCTCGAAAACGACGGGTGCTCCCACTGACCGGTGGCTGCTAGATCTGATGGTTCCAGGGACTGAGGTGCAGACGATAGGTGTGCGATCTGAACTTCTTCTGCCTCGACCATAACGAAATCTAACGTTCCCTGGCGGAGTGGGGGTCGTGGGGTCGACGTGATTGTTTCGAAGGATCCGCTTCGCCCAGAGGCGAGTGTGGCTTCGAGCGAAGGCCTTCGTCCAATTGGTGGGATAGGCGGTGGACGGCCTTTCGGGATAGGTGGGCGGGTCGACCGCGGCGGCGGTGGTGGTGGAGGGGGTGTTTCCAACCTTTCTTCCTCAACGGCTTCGACACCATACTCGTCTTCTAGGTCCTCGTGGCGCACCTCCTCAAGTTCGCTCTCTTCGGCCTCGACTTGCACCCCGTCGTCCGAGCTACTAGGGTGTTCATATTCTTGGTCGGACTCGGGATAACTTGAAGACGCTATACCACGAGGAGGTAAGCGCGGCGTCGCTTCTTCCTCAGGTTGAGCGGGAATAGGAGGCGGCGGAGGCGGAGGTGGTATCGCGCCCACGCCCATGCCTGGCTGGATAGGAAGCATTCCGAAGCGCATGCCTCCCATACCTGCGAGCTTCGCAGAGATGCGCTGTCTGCGTGCCTGCTCGTCCTCTTCCTCCTCTTCCTCAGGAGCCGGCTGTGCTGGGACTGCCATGCTCCCTTCCGCATCCTCGTCTTCCGCAGGCTGAGCAGGATCAGGGGATTGCACGCGGTTAACAGGAGGAGGGGGTGGTGGTGGTGGTGCACCGAACTTGATACCCCCGAGCTTGGCCATGCGCTCCGCGATCGTCTTTCGGCGCTTCAGCTCCTCATTTCCACCAGACTCGCTCGCAGGGGGGGCGGGTGATGGCGTCGCAGGAGACGCGGATGAAAGGCAATCCGTACCACTAGTGGGCGGTGGTGAGAAGGGGATAGGCGATCTTGACGGAGTGTAGAATCGAGGATCAATTGGATCTGCGGTGGGGTCAGTAATCGTATGCACAAGCTACGGTAGGGGAAGTTGCGCACCGCCAACGTTGTCGTCCAATACTTCCTGCTCTGGCGAGAGAGATGAAGGCGCTCGTTTCCTTGACGGTGTTGATACGGGTCCTGGGACTCCAATGGTCGTTGCCATAGCATACTGTCCTGAGCCACGCCTCTCTTCATGACTTGGCCGAGAGTCTGTGCTTCGGCGAGATTCTATGCTTCTGCGTCCATCGGGAGTAGGAGGTCGGATGGAAGGCCTGCGAGAAGGGGGTAGTACAGGGGGAGGTGGAGCTATGGGCTCATCTCTGCCTTGAAGTGCCTCTTTGGTCTGCACAGGCTCCCAAGGTTCTTCTTCAGCATAGCCAAAGCTGGGTGGGGGCGGAGGTGGGGGCGGGGGCGGAGGAATAACGACTGATCCTTCCCGGAGGATAGACGGGGACGGGACAGCGCGGGTAGGAGGCGGGAGCGACGTTCTCTTCGTCGTCGGGGGTTGGCGCCGTTGCAACGCCACGTCCGGAGAATCCGGAGCAGGGATGGGTATCTCTCGCGACGGTGGAAGAAGGGAGGCCCTCTTCGGTGTGGGTACGCGTTGTGGGGAGGTTGGTGGTGGGCTATCCAGCGCCGCGGACACCGGAACAGTGCGGGCGGGCGGGGGCAAAGACGTTCTTTTCGGGACCGGCGGTGGGGGAGGGACAGGCGCAACGATAGCAGCGGGAGCCGTGCTCACGTCCGGGGAGAGGGTAACAGGGGCGGGTGGAAGCGGGCGGGTAACGCGTGGCGGGGCCATCTCGTTATCACTAGTATCGTCTGTTGAGAGTGCAGGCGCAAGGGGCTCACCCTCAGCGTGCGTTTGCTCAGCTCCGAGATCATCTGTGGCGTATTGGCCATATATGGTACTGGGTGGTGCGGCTGCGTCACTTGCATCCCTTACACCTCCATGTATTTCGGGGCGTTCTCCCATTTCCGCAGCTTGTGTGAATGTTTCCACCTCCGCCTCGTGTGCAACACGTGCAAATGCGTCATTGTAGTCGTTCGCACCTTCCAATTCTCCTAATGATTCGTCTCCAACGGCATGTTGCAATGGTACTTGGGCATGGGGATCAGATTCTATAACGAACCGGGGCGTTTCCATCAATTTCCTGTATAATACACCGCAAAGGTAGAAAGGGTAGAGGGGAACCAATAGGGGGACTTAAAATCAAAATCAACAATTAATATTTACCGTCGTACCCATCATCATCATCATCATCCTCATTTACTCCGGTAGCGCTGCCACCCTGCTGAAAGGCCGAATCCGGGATTGGCGGCGTGGCCTGTGCGGCGGGTTGGCCCCGGAGTGTAGTCCCTTCGCTCTCAACAGGTACTTCCCCGCCACTTAGCTTGCGTTCAACGAGAGGGGGCTCATCTCCCAGGCTGGGGGACCGCATGGGCTGTCCACCAAACGGATTAAACCCTCCCATCTTCCCGACGCGTTCTGCGATGCGCTGTCTGCGAGCAGTCTCGTCTTCGTCTTCTTCTTCGCTCCCTTCCTCGGTTGGTCCGAAAAGGGCTTCATCCTCATCGGGCTCTGGTGTCACGGCCCTTTCAGCTTCAGTGTCCTCTTGCGTAGTCTGGGGCACTGTCGGGACAGAAGGGACGGCCTGCTCGCCGACGTTATCAGGAAATTGGAGACCTTGCGCAGGCCTTGACTCTACCTCGAGTTCATCAGGAGACTCGGTCTGGGGGACCAACGGCGGAGGCGGAGGCACGGAGGGTAGGGTAGGGGCTGATCCCGCTTCGTAGCTAGGGACTAGTTGAGACGCGATGCCAAATGTCTGTTCGGTGAGTTGGAGGTTCTCGTCCGCAGATTCAGTTGAATAAACGTTAGCAGTCGGATCGGCGACGACATCGACTTCCGGTTCGACGTGACCAGGCACAGGAATGGGTGCTGTTTGGCTCTCCGAGATAGTATCGGAGACGTCGGGAATAGGTGTGTCCTTCTCAGGTGATAATGTGGTCGCTTCCGTTTCAGTAGAGGGTGTCTGTTTCTGTGAAGATTTCTTGCGTGGGGGAGCAGCGCGACGTGGAGCCTGCGGGACGGGCATCGAGCGCGAAGGAATATTGGGGCTTTCCGAGGCCGGAGGATGCTGAGGGACGTTCTCTACAGATCCGGTTGTCAGAGACTGAATGTTGCGTGAGGGGATGAAAATAACAAGGTACCTGAAGGTGAGACCCGAGGTTGGGGAGAAGGCGTTTCTGTCGCTGTCTCATCGGTGGGGGGTGAGGTAGAGAGTGGGACTATTGGGGGATGTTCAGTAAGGATCCAGATAACATCATGCGCATATATCCACACCATTTGTCGCAACTCCCGTCTCTGCCTGCGCCTGTTCGACGTCTCCCTCAGATCTGGGTTGCGGTTCTGCCACTCGGACGTCGGCGGCAGGCTTGGGCTTAACCTCCGGCTTGCGACCGAAGATCGGCGGAGCGATACCAACCCTCGCACCGCCAAGGCGAGCCATGCGAGCAGCAATCGCTGCCCGGCGCTGCCTCTCCTCTTCTTCGGGGTCGGGCGCCGCATCCTCTTCTCCAACAGGCGCCTCACCCTCCATCCCCGGGGCCCCCTCTTGAGCGGGTTCCTGCGCTGGCGGCGGTTGCGCCCTCGAAAGAGCGGCTAATATATCGTCGCTGGGCGCCTTGAGTGGCGAGACGGAGGGTTTGTCGTCAGCGGCCGCACTGTCACCCTCATCTTCGTCACCGGCCATGGGGGGAGCGACAGCGACCTGAGGAGGTCGTTTCCACTTTGGTTTCTCCGCAGGCCTCGGGGGCGGAGCGGCTGGGGAACCCCCACCGAAAGCGCCAAGGCCTTGCAACGCGGCCATACGTTCCTTGACTGATCCCCCTTTCGTGATGCTCTCCTTGGCATCATCGGCAGACATACTGGAATCATTGCGATTCGTCGCGGGTTGAGCATCATGCGGAGAAGGTGGGCGAGGCTTCCATTGGGAGAGATTTCCCGGTTTGGGCCGAGGTGCGATAGGAGGACCGTGTGCAGAGGTGGTGGGTTTCTGTTCAAAGGCGGCGATGCGGTCGCGAAGTGAGCCAGGCTTTGGCTTGGGAGGAGGCGAAGTATCTGACATGTGGACGTGACAGTCAGTCGGAGGGCTTGCTGGTGGTCAGTCGTCGGGGACGTTGTGGGGGGAGCAAGATTATGGAGCGTCTGACCAACTGCGCGTTACGGCATCTTCCGTTCTTGGCTTTGGCCACAATCACAATGATTTCCCCGATTACATTACAAGACTATAGACGCGATCGTCAACAAGTCCAAGCTCCACTTTCCCAAAATTTCCATCAATCAAAATTATCGAGGGGTGTCGTGCCCAGCTCCCGTTTTTACGCACGGACAGCGAGCTCTTGAATGGTTTTCTCGTCAAAGCGCTCGAGCAGCTCGAGGCTCGAACTGGGGCGTGCGTAGATGGTGAGCATCGGACCATCATATAGAACGAAAAAATAACAGTATACAGGGGATTTGATTATATGTGCGTCACAGTGACCACTCCCGTGCCGATAAGTGCGCTGCTAAGTGCTACGCCACCACCACCACCACTAACGCGGGCCAGAACAGGCTTGGGGGAAATGCGCTCAGATCTGCAAAACAGGATCAAAACGGATGCAACAAAAGACCGAGGCGTAGGCGTAGGCGCGGCAGAAGGAGCGACGCTAGCGGCAAAGCAGAAAATGGCAACATCGGAGGAAGTCGTCGAGATGTGAGCAAGAGCAAGAGGGCAGCGTAGAAAATATTGATGATTAGCGGTGACCAGTACCTGAAGAACGAATGGGCAAGCAGAGAGCTAGAGAACCGGGGCCATAAGCATCGGCCCTCTGCACCGTTTGTGCCCGGTGGTATACCCTCAGATTGGATGAGCTACTCATCTATGCAATCCTCAGGCTCGGCGGTTGTTCGGAGACCAAGTCCGATCCATTGCGGCTAGACCACCCGACGCACGTTCACTTCCCAAGTTGGGGCCGTGAACGCGACATCTTGCAAAAAAAGAAATCTTACGATCATTGACTACAAGATGGCGAACGTTTGTCAAAATAAACCCCTGCTCCACCAGCCAACTAGGATAAATGATACCCTACCAGATTGCAGCTTCGCAAAGGCGTGTACCCGAGCGGTCGCTAGGCTCGCTTGGGATGATCATGAAACTGTCGCCAGTCCCCCATACTAGTACAATCAGTGTCGAGTGGCGTAGGAATCGTCGAGATATGCCCGTGAGAAAGAGAGCAACGTAGACGAGATTGATGATTGGTGGCAGCCAATACCTAGAGCTAGAGAACGAAAGGGCGAGCAACAGCTGGAACTCGGGTCAGTTACTCCATCGAGTACTCATAGTACTCATCCACAGTGAGCAGGATGTCGGGCTTCGGTGACTTTCTCCCTAGGCCGTCTAGGGAGAAAGTCATCGAAGCTCGATGAACGCGACGCACGTTCACATTCCGAACTCGGATAGGGGATGCCAAATGCCGAAACACGTTCAATTTCGGTAAATAAATATTATCGGCTACGATCATGCCAGATGGCGAACGTTTGTTACGCCGATAGCCCACTCTCCACAAGCCAGCACGAATAAGTCGCCCCTCAAACTATACCGTATTATAATTTTATGAAGGCCTGTAGGTGAGAACTACTGTAGTGCGTTCTTGAAGCTACCTCACATGTTTCACGGAACTGACTAACAAACGCGGAGCCGATGTTTTGAACAAGAAACTAGTTATCTAGGCTTGAGGCCTGAGGCCTTGAGGAACCAATGATTGCATCTAAATTGACCAGGACCACACTCTCCACCCCCCATGAGACATCAACTCGTAACAAGTTACCGTGACAAGTTTCAAGGAGTTATAGCCATTATCTATTAATCGAATACGAAATTTTCAGCGACGAATATCGTGAAAAACACCAGAAAGCCCCACTGTCTCGAAACATGGATCAATCTAAACTATCCATGAGTCTCGCGAGCAGTTCCCGCTCGTCCGCACGAGCAGCGAGCTCATGGTTGATCTGCTGCTCAAAATACTCGAGCACCCCGCGGCTCGAACTGGGACGTGAGCAGAGAGGGATGAAACATTTGGATCATCACTTGGGCAGAAAAAAAAGAACAGCCTACGGGGGGTTGTGAATGGTATTAAGCATGGTGGTAATGCCCATGCCAATGCTTGAAGCGGCGAGGGCCTTGACCAGTTCGTGAGCAGCCGCCTTTTGCGTAGGAGCAAAAACGGTTTCGGGAGGCTTAATGGTGGTGGAGGTGGTGGTGGTGGTGGTGGTGATGGGTCTGCAAAGAAGGGTAAAAGTTGAACAGCGGATGCAACGGAGGAGAGAGAGGCGTACAGCTTCTTAAACGGGAGGCTGAACCCGAGCACGACGGACGGAGCGACGCCAGCGCCGAGACATAAAATAGCAACAGCAGTAAAGGCACGCATGATTTCAAATGTCGTAAAAGTCGTCGAGATATGAGGAAGAGGGCTGCGTAGAAAAGATCGATGATGAGCGGTAACCAGTACCTAGTAGAGATGGAAAGGGAGAGCAAGAGCTAGAGAATTGGTGTCGCGAGTAGCTTTTTATATTGTTTGCTTTGTACCCTGGATCAGTCATTCATCTACAGTCATCCCCTGTTAGCAGCATGTCCGAGGACGTAGTCATTGGAGCTCGATGCGCTTGACAAACCTGACGCACGTTCAGTACCCCCACCTCACTCTTCTCAGAGCCTGGTACCTCACACATGGGTGGTCTTCATATACATGGTGGAGCCTGGTCGCCAGCGCGAGTCAAAAAAAACCGCCGTAGTTTGCATCCGTCCTTGTACGTTCATATAAGCGCCGTGCACGCGGTGCTTTATCAAAGCTCCCTGAAGGAAGTTCGCGCTGCAGCCCACGAAGTTCGGATGCATGCCAACGAGGTATCATCTCGTCTCGTTGGCGTTTCAAGTTATGCCTTCTAAGCCCTGCCAGTGGGTGGCTTCGTCACGCCACTGAGAAATCCTTATCTGTGACGACGGCGACAAAGTGACGAACGACTCACCGCTCATGCCAACCAACAACATCACACGACTTATCCCTGATCCATTTCCGCCCACACCTAGAAGCCCCAGACACCCATCGCATCTTTGCAGTTGCGCCGGGCGGTAATCATGCATGCGAATGCGAAAATAGAAAGGGACGGATGGTCCGAAGGTATGACGCAGACGAGGCAATGTGTGAACAAAGTACACTATGACCTCCCACGGAGCGAATCCCGCGGAAATAGTGATTAGGAAAAGGAGTGATGCGTGTGAGCACCGGA
>Ga0307510_10007744_pt1 | contig 12812 bp, 14 predicted proteins | sample 12_EM_MG_FD_207224 | JGI IMG/M metagenome (GOLD analysis project Ga0307510, IMG submission 207224) | Populus trichocarpa ectomycorrhiza microbial communities from riparian zone in the Pacific Northwest, United States - 12_EM | ecosystem: Host-associated > Plants > Roots > Unclassified | place... | reverse complement strand
TGCGTGCGTGCGTGCGGTACCAGACTGGATTGCAATCATGCAGACAGCAGGAGTCAGTGCATCTGGCTCGTAAGAGCCGTAGCCGACCACGAGGCGCATTGGGGCGTGGGCCGGCGATACTAGAAAGGTATCTCGGCATCGGCGGGGACGACAAGCCCGCGCCAGCCGCGCGCACGCCTACCTCCTGGATGCCACGACACTGAACGTCGCCGTGAACGGAGCAGGCTGCGGACACGTTCAATTCGCCAACCGTGCGCTGAAAAACGCGGCTCCGGTCTCCGCGCATAGGCGAGGACGCAGTCTACCTAGTGGCGAATGTCCGAAACGAACTGTATGCGTCTGGCAAACTCATCTTGTGTGAGTCTTACAGAGGCTGCGCTTCCTCGCATTGCTGGCGAACAGCTTCAACCGCAGCGATCAGTTCGTCCGTCACTGCGGGGTTCGACTGTCCACCCTTTGCAATTCGGTCAATGTCTTTCAGGACGGCTTCAACAGCAACTGCCCAACTTGCCAGGGCCTGTTGAATCGACTTGCTTGTCGCAGATAGGATGTTGACCATGCACCGATGGTGGCATTTTCTGAACCCGCGCTCTGTGCGCGACCGCACATAAGAACCGGACGCTCAGCCGCAGACCGCCGTCGGCGGATGAAGCGGTCAACGCGCTGTCGTTGCGGGCCGCCAGTGATGCGGCAGAAGTTCAGCGATCTGGCTGTTGCGCTGCATCGGCAACCGCGTGAGGACGTCGCGTAGGTATTGGAACGGCTCGTGCCCATTGAGCTTTGCCGAGTGCACCAGGCTCATGACCGCCGCGGCGCGCCTGCCCGCCCGCAGGCTTCCAGCGAACAACCAGTTGCTGCGTCCGAGCGCGATTGGCCGGATCTGGTTCTCCACCCAGTTGTTGTCGCACGGCAAGTCGCCGTTGTCGATGAAGCGCGTCAGCGCCGCCCAGCGGTTCAGGCTGTAGTCGATCGCCTTCGCTGTCGCCGAGCCGTCGGGCACGCGTTGTCGCTTTGCGATCAGCCAGTCGAGCATCAGCTCCGCGATCGGCTTGGCCTTGAGCTGCCGGATGCGTCGTCGCTCATCTGGATCGAGTGACTGCACCTCTCGCTCGATCTCGTAAAGCAGTACGAAGAACTTCAGCGCCTCCTCGCCCACTGCGCTCCTGTGGTTCACCCACAGCTCGTGGAACTTGCGCCGCGCGTGCGCAAGGCAGCCAGCTTCGGTGATGCCGAGCTCGAACATCGCCTTGTAGCCGCTGAAGTCATCGCAGACCAAGGTGCCTCGCCATCGATCAGCTTCGACGCCGAGGAAGTTCCTGGCATGCTGACCCGCGCGGCTCTCGGCGAAGTCGAAGACGACGGCACGCATCGGATTGAAGCCCGTCGTGCAGTAACTCCACAGGTATGCCCGGTGCGTCTTGCCGTGCCCCGGCTCGAGCATCGCAACAGGCGTCTCGTCGGCATGCAGCACAGCATGGGTGAGCAGTTCGTCCTTCAGCGCATCGACCAGCGGCTGCAGCTGAGCCCCGCAACTGCCCACCCACTGCGCCAGCGTCGAACGGGCGATCGGGTGCCCTGCGCGGCCGAAGATGCTCTCCTGGCGGTACAGAGGCAGATGATCCACGTACTTGGCCACCAGCACCTGCGCCAGCAGTCCGGTGGTCGGGATGCCCTTGTCGATGACGTGCGGCGGGACGGGTGCCTGCACCAGCGTCTCGCACTGGGCGCAGACCCACTTGCCGCGCACATGCCGTTCGACGGTGAACACGCCGGGCTGGTAGTCCAGCTTCTCGGCCACATCCTCGCCGATGCGCTTGAGGGCACAGCCGCAGCGGCAGGTGGTGTTCTCGGGCTCGTGGTGGATCTCGCGACGCAGCAGGTTCGCCGGCAGCGCCTGGCGCTTGGGGATGTTCTTCTCGACCGTACCCTTGGGCAGCACTGCGTCGAGCTCGGCGTGCAGCGCGGCCAGGTCGGTGTCGATCGTCTCTTCCAGCAGGCTCTTCTGCTCGGCGTTGAACGCCTCAGACCTCGCGGCGAACTTCAGCCGCTTGAGCACCGCCATCTCGTGGTTGATCTTGTCGATCATCGCCTGCTTGAAGGCGATCTCGTGATCCCGTCGCTCGATCTCGAGCCGCTGGGTAGTGACGGTGCCCATCAGGGAGCGAACCACCTCGCGCAGTTGCTGCGCGTCGAGTCGGTTCAGTTGGTCCGCGTCGATCACGGAGAGGGATCGTGCCACACAGCCTTCGCCGTGTGCATCGGTGCATCCCGCAATTGCCGCTACAGCACGCTGATGATCCCGGCTTCGCCGAGGCGTTGCCAGGGCAACCCGAGGACGAGCGCATCCAGCTGGTGGCGCGTCAAACTCATCGAGATACCGACGTCCCGCTCCCAGATGAAGCGGCCCTGGTTGAGCCGGCGCGCGGCCAGCCACACGCCGATGCCGTCGTGCACGAGGACCTTCATGCGGTTGGCGCGGCGGTTCGCGAAGAGGTAGGCGTGGTGGGGATGCGCTGCGCCGAACACGCGCACGACTCTGGCCAGCGCAGCCTCGGTCCCAGATCGCATGTCCAGGGGATCCACTGCCAGCCAGACAGTGTCGACGCGGATCACCGCAGCAGCTCGCGGGTAAAGGTCGCCAGTGCTGTTGCCTGTCCGATCGGCCACATCAGCTTGATCGTGATCGTGCCGCGGCGCAGCTCGACTTCGATGCCTTGCTCGTCGGCGGGCACTGGTGAACGCGCAGCAACAGCGACCGGTATGAACTCTGGCCGTGCGGGCGTTGGTTCGGTCCCGCGCGCCAGCTTGCGCCAGCCGTGCACGATATTGGCGTTGACGCCATGCGACATCGCGACCTTGGCCACCGATGTCCCGGGGGAGTCGCATTCGGCGAGGATCTGGCTCTTCAACTCGCTGCTGTAGTGCCTGCGCTTGCGACTCTGTTCTGCTTCCATGCTGTCCAGCTATTTGCTAACTGGACAGCATCGTTGTCGTTCGGACTGCTCTTCTCAAGATGGGTTTGCTGGACGCTTACAACGAACTTTCGCGCGCGCGGGTGCTGCGGACTGCCGAAGAAGGCATCGGGTTCGGCGCGTTCAAGAATGCTTCCCTGATCCATGAACAGGATTCGGTCCGCCACTTCGCGTGCAAAGCCCATCTCGTGGGTGACGCAGACCATGGTCACCCTCTCGAGCGAGCTGTTTCATCACCTGGAGTACCTCGCCAACCATTTCGGGGTCAAGCGCACTCGTTAGTTCATTCGAACAGCATGACGGGTGGCTGCATCGCCAATGCCCGCGCGATAGCCACGCGTTGGTGCTGGCCGCCAGAAAGGTTTCCGGGAAATGCGTCGGCCTTGTGATCAATCCCGACCTTCTGAAGTAAGGTCATTGCGCGATCACGGGCCTCTGCGGTACTCACACGTCGCACATCCATCGGTGCGAGCATCAGATTGCGTAGCACGCTCATGTGCGGGAACAGATTGAAGTGCTGGAACACAAACCCGATCTCACTGCGGAGCCGGTTGATGTTCACTCCGTTTGCATAGACGTCGCTGCCGTTGACGGTTATCCGTCCCTTGTTGATCGGCTTCAGCCGATTGATGGTGCGAATCAGCGTGGACTTGCCGGGCCCCGATGGACCGCAAACCACGACAAGCAACGCGCGAATGCTTGGCGAAGACCCGAACGTTTGCAACCACCTGTCCAGGTATCGTGGGTCTTTCGACAAGACTAGACAGTCCGGGTCGAAGGCACCGGCGCTGACGTCGTCTACCGAACTGACCGGGTATCGTTCGTCTTTGCTCAAGCGGCTAGTTGCCGTCTGCATACGCGGCGCCAGTCTCAGAAACGCCGCAGTGGCGAGTGGAAGCGCAAATAGCGTGGAAATCTTGATGCCATGCAACCTTCGCGGGGCAGATGATCCATTTCGTACGAGCGAGCCTACGCAGGCTGCACGCATCGCCGCGCAAAGGGGCATCGTGCACACCACCGAAGAAAGCCAATGCCCGACGCTTCAGACGCCGACGCGGCCCCTCCGGGTAGTGCCGATGCGGAGCACAGATCCGGCAGTCATAATAGGTGTGCCGACATCAGGCAGAACCTCGCGTCCGTCGTTAGGCAAGCATCGACTCTTGCTGCCTTCAAGCGTCGCGGCCACGATCTATCTGATGCATCGCGGTACTATTTGAGTAGCTGCCATGCTCCGAGAGTTGCGAACGTTTCAAGCAGTAGTACGCCATGGTTCGTTCGCTAGCGCCGGGTCGAACATCGGGCTTACGCAGTCGGCTGTGAGTGCTCAGATCCGTAGGCTGGAAGAAGGACTTGGCCTGGTTCTGTTCGATCGGAGGGGCAGGTCCGCTGTGCTCAACGCCTCTGGATACGAAGTCCTCGCGGTTGCCGACGAAATCATGGCTGTTTGCGCCAAACTCGGAAGAAACGCAGCCACTTCTCTTGCAGGATTGATCCGAGTAGGTGCCATCTCTTCGGCACAGATTTCTTTCCTTGCAGGTGCTTGTGCAGCCTTTCGCCAAGCGAACCCCGGTTGTCGCGTGAAGGTTATCCCGGGTGTCTCGCTCAATCTACTGGGACAGGTCGACTCTGGCGAGGTCGATATGGCGGTAATCATCAGACCGCGATTCACGCTTCCGGCAGATCTCCGATGGACCAAGTTGCTGTCCGAGCCGTTCGTCCTGCTCGCGCCTCGCCCACACTATGATCGTCCGTGGCACGAGCTGTTGGCGACAGAGCCGTTCATACGCTATGACCGCAGCTCGTTCGACGGGAGGCTGGTGGACCAGTTCCTTCGCCGCGCGAAGATTTCCGTGCGAGATGCTGTGGAACTCGACGAACTGCAGGGGATCGTTCAACTCGTCAGATATGGCGCTGGCGTAGCCCTCATTCCCAACTCCGCGTCATTTCAGGTACCGGACGACGTGGTGGCGATTGGCTTGGGAGAGAGTACCTTCTATCGAGAGCTTGGGCTCGTACAGCGTTCGGCCCAGGGCCAACATGCCGGGCCCGATTCTCTGGCCCTGCATATTGTGGAGGCTGCCCAGGCGCAGCTACAACGCGCAAACGCTGCTGAACCTGGCTAGTCGACACAGAAAGCCGAGCTGGGCCGTTCGAGACGGAAGAAGCGCTGTGCGAAGGCTGCACAGCGTTGTCCGGAAGAGGTCGTCGAGCCGTTCCATATTCTCAGCCGCGCGGCGCGGCCGCTTGCGAATCCGCAGCTGCAGTTAAACGTGCCCGTACTTTGCCAGCGCCTCGCTCAAACTGAGACCCTGCTTCAGTTCGACACGAATGAGTCTTTCCTTTTCGGTCAGCCGCTCGGCCTCAACCAACACGCGGTCGAGCACGTCATCGGGAATGACCAAGGCACCGTCTTCATCGGCAAGAATGAAATCTCCAGGGCGAACCGTCACGGTGTATGACGTTGCTCCCCGCACGCTCACAGGAACCTGATGGCCATTGACCTTCCATCGTGCGATCGATTGAATGGGCGTCCGGTAGCTCGCGTAGACGGGGAAATCCTGCTCGGCGATCCAGCGAATGTCGCGAATTCCCCCGTCCACGAGGGCGCCGACGCAACCGCGCTCCTTCATACCGATGGCAATCAACTCACCGAAATAGCAGATGCCTTCACCGTTGCCGCTCCAGACGGTCACATCACCCTGCGCAATTCCAGCGCACGCCTTCATCTTCTCGGCATCGCCGCCAAGCTCGTACGGCGTCATCTGCCCCCGAATGGTATAGGCCCAGCCCGCCAGCTTCTTCGCAGACGCCGGGTAAGGCAGAAAGTTGGGTGCCAATCCTTGATTGAACAGGCCGAGTTCATCGAGGACATCGGCGACGTTGGACGTGTCGATCGAAAGAAAGCGCTGGCGAATGGTTTCGCGGTCGGCACTGCTACGTTCAGGCATGGTGTACTCCAGGTAGGTTGAGGTTGATCGATTGATCGAGGGTGCCGTTTGGCGGCGTTCGCAAACTGGCTAGTGCTGCAGGATCTTCGACAGGAACTCCTTGGCACGCGGTGCGCGTGCGTCGGGGTGGCCGAAGAATTCATCGCGGGTGCAGTCTTCGACGATCTTGCCGGCATCCATGAAGATGACGCGGTGCGCGACCTTCTTCGCGAAACCCATCTCGTGCGTGACGACCATCATCGTCATGCCTTCCAGCGCGAGCTTGACCATCACGTCGAGCACCTCGCCGACCATCTCGGGGTCGAGCGCCGAAGTCGGCTCGTCGAACAGCATCACGATCGGGTCCATGCTGAGCGCGCGCGCAATCGCGACGCGCTGCTGCTGACCACCCGAAAGCTGACCGGGGAACTTGTCCTTGTGCGCGAGCAGGCCGACGCGGTCGAGCATCTTCAGGCCGCGCGTCTTGGCGTCGGCATCGTTGCGGCCGAGCACCTTGATCTGCGCGAGCGTGAGGTTCTCGGTCACGGTCAGGTGCGGGAACAGCTCGAAGTGCTGGAACACCATGCCGACGCGCGCGCGCAGCTTGGGCAGGTTGGTCTTCGGGTCGGCGATCGAGATGCCGTCGACGACGATGTCGCCCTTTTGGAACGGCTCGAGCGCGTTCACAGTCTTGATCAGCGTCGACTTGCCCGAGCCGGACGGGCCGCAGACCACGACAACCTCGCCCTTCTTGATCGTGGTCGTGCAATCGGTCAGCACCTGGAAGCTGCCGTACCACTTAGATACGTTGGAAATCTCGATCATTGTCAGGCCCTCTCGTGGAATTTTTTAACAAGCTGCGAGGCAATAAAGCAGATAACAAAATACGTAAAGCCCGCGAACAAAAGCATTTCGACAATTCGGCCGTCACGTTGGCCAATACCGTAGGCCCTGCCGAAGAAGTCCGACAAGGCGCTGACGTAGACGAGCGATGTGTCTTGGAAGAGGATGATTCCTTGCAGCACAAGCAATGGGATCATGTTCCTGAAGGCCTGCGGCAAGATGATGCTGAACATCGCTCTGCCGTAGTTCATTCCGAGCGCCTTCGCCGCATGCAGTTGGCCCGACGACACGCCTTGTATTCCCGCGCGAATAATTTCTGAAAAGTAGGCTGCCTCGAACAGGGAGAACGCGATCAGTGCCGACGTCATTCGGAGATCGGTCGCGCCCGTGAGGCCGAGGACAGATTCCAGGAATTGCGGAATTATGAGAAAAAACCACATTAAAACCATCACCAGCGGGATTGACCGGCAAACCGTAACGTACCCTTGAGCGAACCAGATGAGGATGCGAACTGACGACAATCTCATCATTGCAAGCAACGAACCGAACACAATACCTGCCAACACGCCGGCAAGCGTTATCTCCAGGGATATGAGCATGCCGTCCCCGAGTTCTTTGATGACGTCTGCATCAATTCCGCTAAAACTGATTTGATAGGACATCAGGTTCCCTTATTTGCTTCCGATATAGCCGGGCACCCGCGTGCGTCGCTCGATCCAACGCATCAAAAGCATGATTGCCGCGTTCAAAACAAAGTACATCGCTGTTATGACGATGAATGACTCGTAGGGACGTGCCGTGTAGTCCACCAATTGCCGGCCCTGCCCGGCAAGATCGAGCAATCCGATCGTTGAAGCAACAGCCGAGTTCTGGAAGATATTGACAAATTCCGTGGTCAGCGGCGGCAGAATGATCCGAAACGACATGGGCAGCAGTACATACCTGTACGTCTTGGGCAAGCTCAGACCAAGTGCCAATCCCGCGCTTCTTTGGCCTCTGGAAAGACTCAGGATGCCGGAGCGGACTTGCTCACAAACGCGCGCGGCGGTGAACGTTCCCAAACACAATACTGCTGCCAAAAACTGCTGTGTAACTGGATTCAGCGATTTGACAAGATCTCCGCCTGGAATCAATTCCGGAATCGCGAAATACCAGATGAAGAGCTGAACCAAGAGCGGGACGTTTCGAAATAGTTCGACGTAGCCGGCCGCAAATCCGGAAGCAAGCCTGTTCGGCACTGTGCGCAAAACTCCGAGAACAGTCCCCAGGGCCAATGCCAAAAGCCAGGAAAGCAGGCCGACTGCGAACGTCACCTGAAGCCCTGCGACAATCCAATCGAGATAAGTCGCGTTGGCGGAGGCCTTTTCGAAGAAAACGCCCCAATGAAGACCGTTTTGCATGGTGGTCCGACAGTTATCCGCTCAATGGTCAATCGACGCGGCTACCGAGCTCCAGCTCAGTAGCCGCGAAACATTGCTAGGGGATGCGCCCCTGCTTATTCGTCGAGCGCCTTGTCGTTAGGGCTCGCGAACAGGGCCTTCATGTCCGTCGACAACGGGAAGTTGATGTTGAAGCCCTTCGGCGGCACCGGTTGCAGGAACCACTTCGTGTAGAGGTTGTTGACCGATCCGTTCTTCATCATTTCAGTGATGACGCCATCAGTGAGCTTCTTAAACGGGGCGTCATCTTTTCTCAGCATGCAACCGTACGCCTCTCTGGTCTGCGGCTTACCCACCACCGTCCAGTCGTTGGGAGACTTTGCCTTGGCCCTTTCGGCGTAGAGCAAGGCGTCGTCATCGACGTACGCAGCGGCGCGCCCCAACTCGAGCATCAGGAACGCCTCACCAACGTTCTTCACACTCACAACGGTCATGTTGAGCCCTTGCTTGTCGTTCATGTCCCGCAGCAGGCGCTCGGTTGTGGACCCGGCCAAAGTGGACACGTTGCGGCCCTTCAGGTCCGTCCATTCCTTGATGCCGCCGTCGGTCTTCACCAGCAGGCGCGTACCAATCACAAAGATCGTGGTTGAAAAACCGACTTGCTTTTGCCGCTCAAGGTTGTTTGTGGTGGTTCCGCATTCAAGATCAATTGAACCGTTCATCAGCAGAGGAATTCGATTCTGCGACGTGACCAGGATTTCTTTGACCTGAAGACTGGGCATCTTCAATTCCGCCTTAACGGCGTCCACGATTTTTGTCGCGATATCGTATGAATATCCGGCCGTCTTGTTGCCCCCGAGGCTATATTCGAAGGGAACCGAGTCATCTCTGACCCCGAGGGTAATAACCCCTTTGTCCTTGATTTTTTGCAACGTCGCACCCAGCTCGCTGCTCATTGCAGAACAGGTCCCCGTCATCAGGGCGACGCAGAAAAGCGCCTTAAGGTATTTGCGCATGAACAATCCTCTTTTAGATACTGGATGCAGTTGTTGGGAACCAGATACTCAGGAAATACAATCCCGAATTATCCGAACAAAGCCCATGTCGCCCCACTTCCCACACCGAGTGGACTTTTCAGCCACCGATAGTTAGTGACCAGAATGGCCACGTGGAATTGCTTCTCGGGGTCTACATGGCTTCAGTTCAGTCTATTTGGAAAGGTTGGCTGTAAGAAGCGACATGTTTTTGGCCTTGTGAACACTTTTCTTGATGAGAGAGCCGGGCTGACGCGGATTGATCGAACGACGCTTGGCTGATACGCATTCGCGGACTTCCTGCAAAGGCCAGCGTGTCGCTGAGCCACCCTTTGCGAGGTGCGACCGCCCGCACCGCGGGCCCATGCATGCCTGCTGCGGTTCGCGGCGGCGAGCTGCGTCGGAAACTGGGAAGAAGACGTCGACCGCCTGTACCGCCATCGTCGAGACGCGTTTGCCCTCCCCGCGCATTCGCCGATGATTCGAACAGCGAGGTTTTCCGCTCCGCTCAACCCGAGTGGACGACTCCCCGCGTACCCAGCCGGACTGAGGGTAGACAGCGGAAAGTGGCGACACGCACCTGTCTCGATTCAAGTCGTTCTTGTCGACGATGCCCGGCACATTAAGCGTGCGAGAACTTGCGGGCACGACGGCATTCGCCGATTCAGTGTTGGCCCCCGAATGAATGCGGAAGCCTGCCGGCATTGACGCCTTGTTGGCGCACACGAGGCCATGGCCGGGCTACGACGCGCCCATGCAGGCCACCACCGAACGTCCGACAGCGCGCGCCTCGATCGCCAGCAGTACGCGGGAGGTCTGAGAACGAGCCAACGGCCATCGCTGCCAGGCCGAATGGTCAACCGGGGGGGCTTGCATATCCGCACTCGATTTCGATCGATCGTGGCAGCACTTCGCCGCTTCACTCATCAATCTTCTTAGTGCTTGTGTCAAATTTATATTGGTTTTTTTCTCGAAGCCCAGGTCCTAGCATTTCGCACAGTCAATTCAGGACTCGACAACCATGGATCCTCTGGGTCATTTGCTTCAAGCCGTCAAACCTTCCCCAACGCTCGCCATTGCCAAGTTGGCAACCGACATGCGACGCAGTGGCATCGATGTAGTAGGTTTGGCATCGGGTGAACCCGATTTCCCGACTCCCGACCACATCAACGCGGCCGCCATAGCTGCGATACATGCGGGAAAGACCAAGTACACCGACGTGGACGGAACGCCCGAATTGAAGGCAGCGATCGTCCAGAAGTTCAAGCGTGAGAATAACCTCACCTACGAGACTTCTCAGGTATCAGTGGGTACCGGTGGCAAGCAAATCCTGTTCAATGCCTTTCTTGCGACCCTCGATCCAGGCGATGAGGTCATCATTCCCGCCCCCTACTGGGTGTCGTACCCCGACATGGTGAGGTTGACGGGTGGCACTCCCATCGAAGTCCTGTGCCCGGAGGCACAGAATTTTAAGATCACACCGAAGCAATTGCGTGCGGCAATCACTCCGCAGACGAAGTGGCTGATCCTCAACTCGCCCAGTAACCCGACTGGCGCCGGGTACTCGGCGGATGAGCTACGGGCGCTTGGAGAAGTACTGCTAGCGCACCCGCGCGTGCATGTCCTGACAGACGATATGTACGAGCACATTCGCTACGACAACTGGACCTTCCACACGATCGCGGAAGTGGTACCGGCGCTGTATGAGCGCACGCTCACAGTGAACGGGGTCTCCAAGGCCTATGCCATGACCGGATGGCGAATTGGGTACGCGGGTGGACCACGCACCTTGATAAACGCCATGGCCACCATCCAGTCGCAGAGCACCAGCAATCCGTGCTCCATTGCGCAAGCTGCTGCACAAGCGGCCCTGAACGGACCGCTTGATTTCATGCCGTCACGCACTGACACCTATCGCCATCGACGCGATCTGTGCCTGGAGTCTTTCAACAGTACTCCCAGGCTCGCATGCCGCAAGCCCGAAGGCGCGTTTTACCTATTCCCTTCTTGCGGGATGCTCTTCGGCGGAACCACCCCCAAGGGGGAGATCCTGAAGGACGACGTCGACGTGTCCCGTTATCTGCTTGAGGAGGGACAGGTTGCGGTTGTTCCAGGTAGCGCCTTCGGCTGCCCGGGGTACTTCCGTATCACCTTCGCGATTGCCACAGAACGCCTCGAGACCGCTTGCGAACGCATTCACCGTGCCTGCAAGCAAGTCATTTAAGTAACGCTAGGAGACAACTTCATGGATTTCGGAATCGCCGGCAAACGTGCCCTGGTTCTCAGCGCAGGAGGTGGGCTTGGTAGTGCCATCGCCCTGGCTTTGGCGCGAGAAGGCGCACACGTGTATTTGGCCGATCGCGACGGGCAAGCCCTGAGCGCCGCCAAGGATCGCATCGAACATAGCCTCGGTGGCTCAGGCCTGGTACGCGGGACATTCGCGTGGGATCTTTCCAAGCAAGGCGAATGGCAAGACGGCGTTCACTCAGTGCTGGAGCGCTCCGGGGGAATCGACATCCTCATCAACAACACCGGCGGGCCCCCCCCTGGCCCCGCCTTTGGCCATGCCTCGCAGGTCTGGCGCGACGCATTCGAGTCGATGGTTGTGTCGGCCATTGGCGTCACAGATCTATTGCTACCGGGCATGCGCGAAAGGAAGTGGGGCAGAGTCATCACCAGCACGTCCTCGGGCGTTATCTCTCCGATTCCAAATCTCGGCCTGTCGAACGCAACTCGTATTTCGCTGGTCGGTTGGTCAAAGACTTTGGCACGCGACGTCGCTAAGGATGGAGTGACGGTGAACGTCGTCGTACCGGGACGTATCGCGACTGCGCGCACCCAGTTCCTTGACACGGCCAAGGCGCAGCGCGAAGGCCGCGAGGCCGCGAGTGTCGAATCAGAAAGCGCCGCCAGTATCCCCGTCGGCCGATACGGTCGACCGGAAGAATACGCCGACGTCGTCACTTTCCTGGCAAGCGAGTGCGCTTCCTATGTCACAGGATCGTCCATCCGCATCGATGGCGGTTTGATTGCGAACGTTTGATCCTTGAGTCGAACGCTGCGCAGACCGAACCGACGGCGGCAGAGTTCGAACGCGATATTGATGTGACGTATGCCTTCGAAATTCGACAAGGACGACGGCTTCGGTCAATGACCACCGATACGCGGCGGTCCATCTTCATAGTCGGCCGCCCAGAGTCACGCGAGCACCTGCCGCAGCACTGCAAAAAAGGCGCTGCGCTGCGCGCACGTGTAGACCGTATCTAGCGATCGCGCGCATCGCAATTGCCTTATCACCGCTCTCTATAGCCGTCAGCTCGGGGGTGCTGTGCCCGCACAGGCAGCGAAACTTCACGGAGACACAACACCATATGAGTCAACTGTCCTATGTCAGTCACCACGGCGGTACAGCCTGGGACACCTACCTCTCTCAAGTCGACCGCGTGCTGCCCTACCTCGGCAACCTCGCGCGCTGGTCCGAGACCCTGAAGCGCCCGAAGCGCGCGCTGATCGTCGACGTGCCGATCGAGCTCGACAACGGCAGCGTCGCCCACTTCGAGGGCTACCGCGTGCAGCACAACCTGAGCCGCGGCCCCGGCAAGGGCGGCGTGCGCTACCACCCCGACGTCACGCTCGAAGAAGTGATGGCGCTGAGCG